>Ga0209835_1000904_pt1 | contig 17703 bp, 25 predicted proteins | sample LakKivwa52mmetaG_FD_184138 | JGI IMG/M metagenome (GOLD analysis project Ga0209835, IMG submission 184138) | Anoxic lake water microbial communities from Lake Kivu, Rwanda to study Microbial Dark Matter (Phase II) - Lake Kivu water 52m metaG... | ecosystem: Environmental > Aquatic > Freshwater >...
GAGATAGGGGGATGGGGGGACATAAGGCGGTTTTTCTGGACCGGGATGGAACGATTAATGAAGAGATGGGGTATGTGAATCATCTCGAACGGTTTAGACTCCTTCCTCGAGTCGGTGAGGCGATCCGGTTATTGAACAAGAACGGAATCAAAGCTGTCGTCGTCACAAACCAGGCCGGAGTGGCAAGAGGATATTTTCCGGAGTCCTTAATCCACCTGGTCCACCGTAAGATGGAAGACCATTTGAGGGAAAAGGGGGCGCACCTCGATGGAATCTATTATTGTCCCCATCATCCTGATGCAGGAGAGCCCCCCTACCGTCAAAAATGCCGATGTCGAAAACCTGGAACGGGCCTGATCGAAGAGGCCGCAAGGGATCTGGGGATCGACTGTTCCAAAAGTTATATGATCGGTGACCGCGGGACGGATATCGAGTTTGGCCACCGGATCGGGGCAAAGACCATTCTGGTCCTCACAGGATATGGCAAAGGGGAGTGGGAATATTTCGGAGAACAATGGAAGTCAAGGCCGGATTATGTAGCTCAGGACCTTTTTGAGGCGGTCGATTGGATTCTTAACAGGGAAAGTGGAAAGTAGAGAGTGGCAGGTGGAGAGTAAACCCCGTTAGAAAGCTTTCAACTTTCTAACGGGAAAGCTCACACGGGGCATTAAACCCCGTGTTCGCTGAAAAGGAAACAGTCACCATCCCCGCAGCAGAGCTGCGGGGCTTTCTAACGGGGTAAAACGAAATTTTTTAAAGGAGGACAAAGATGGCACTTAGCAAGGAACTTCTCGACATCTTGGCCTGTCCGAAGTGCAAGGGAGATATTTTCCTTAACCATGGAGGGGATGGGTTGATCTGTAAGTCTTGTCGATTGCTCTATCAGATCAAAGACGATATCCCAATCATGCTCATCGATGAGGCCCTGCCTTACCAAGGGGAAGAAGGGTAATTGATTTCGGAACTCGGCCTCCGGCTCAGAGAGCCCTCTGGCTCGGAGAGAATGCGGATTGCGGAGTTAGAAAATTAAACAATTGGAATTTAAAGGCTGAGATCTCAACATGTTTGCTTATCCAGTCTATATATTCATAAGAATATTCGGTTTTTTTATCAATCTTCTGCCCGAGGGAATCGCCCTTTGGATTGGAAGGCAGGTGGGAAGAATGATGTATTGGCTTGACATAGAGCATCGGAGAGTTGCCCTTGGGAACCTTCGCATTGCTTTTGGTCAGGAAAAATCAAAAAAGGAGATGCGTTTCATTGCTAAAAAGAATTTCCAAAATTTAGGAATGATGGTCGTTGAGTTCTTCCGGATCCATTATATGGATTTAGAGAATTACCAAAAAAAGGTCGAGACAGAAGGGGTGGAGGAGGCGTTAAAAGTTCTTGACGAGAATAAGGGCGCCCTTCTCCTCATTGGACATTTTGGAAACTGGGAATTGATGGCTTTTATGTCAAAGGTCATCAATAAACCCATTCTGGTCATTGCTAAACCGATTAAAAACAACCGTTTCTTGGAGAGATGGTTTATCGAAAGTCGAGAAGGGATTGGTCTTGAACTGATCCCCCCTAAGAACGCAACCCCAAAGGTCGTCCATGCGCTTTCTGAAAATAAACTTGTTGGAATTATGTTTGATCAGAGGGGGAAGCGAAGCAAAGGGATATGGGCAGACTTTTTTGGTAGAAAAGTACCGACCACCCCGGGGTTGGCAGCAATGGCGTTAAGAAGCGGCGCCCCTGTGATACCGGTTTTCATGATTCGAATCGGATTTCAGAAACACCGCCTGATCGTCAAAAAACCGCTCGAACTGATTCAGACAGGAAATTTCGCAAAGGACGTTGAAACCAATACACAACTTTTCAACCAGGTTCTTGAAGCGATCATCCGTGAGTATCCTGAACAATGGCTCTGGATCCACCGCAGATTTGAGAGAAAGTCCCGCCGAAGATAACAACAAGTTAAAGAGAATATCGTTTAACGGTGACGATGCTGGTATCGAAGCAGGAAGCTCGATGCTCGAATTTCGGTAAAAATTGATTCGAGCCTCCAGCTTCGTCAGTCGAGCATCGATACGAGTTTCGACAACGGCAAACGTAATTTACCAACTATGCTCTTCATCATGGCAGTAAACGCAGAGGTTTTCCCAGTTTGAGCCATCGGGCGGGTTGTTCAGGTGATTTCCGTCTTTGTGGTGGACAGTGAGAAGATGACTGGTCTTGTGGTCAAACTCTTTTCCGCATCGGGCGCAGATGAAACCGTGGATGTTGAGCGATCGTTCCCTGTAATCGCTTTTTTTAGGAGGGGTATGCTGTAATTCCCTGACGATCTCCTCAACAGACTTATTGGAGTCGGCCTTTTTCGTCTGTCGGCTTCGGTGGATTCGATAAGACGTTTTTCTCATCGGAATGACCTCCTGAACCTATATGAAAGCATCCGTCAGGGAGCGATTAAGACTTGATCCCCAAAGCGCTCGGCGAGGGCAACGGCAAGGCTTTCGGTCGCTTTCTCGTCGGGAAACTCCACCATCAGCTCTCCTTCGTCTCCTACAACCAACCGGCCATGTTTCTTAACCACCTCCGCTACTTCAACGGGCTCTATGGTCCACCAGCCCCGTGTCCGAGAGAGGAGTTCCTCGCCTTTGAGCATCTGGGGTGTGATCAGGTCGATTTTTCGAAACCAGGCCTCCCATCCAATCCTGGCGGGAGCCCTCAGGACAGGGGTGACCGGATCATGATAGATACGGCAACGGCCAAAGAGACGGAGGCGGATCATCTTAACTCCTTCCGGAGAAACATGGCGATTCTTTCATCTTTTGACGATACCTGCTCCGGAACCTCGATCCCGTTCAGTCTTAACGTGTGGGCCAAACAATGCATATAGAGGAGGGTGGCCCCCCTCTCATTGGAAACGATCTCTTTTTGCATGGCAAGCGGCCATGTTTGTTCAAAGAGATCCCGGGCGCGGGACCGGGCACGACGGAGCCTTGGGTCAAATAATGAGATGTTCAGATCGCTCAGCAAATCTTTCTGAGAATTCTCCATAAGAGAGAATATCCGGCGCATCATCTGAACAGTGGGGTCATGGCCCCATTCATCCCGAGTTGGCATCCCTTTTCCTACTCCTGATTCAGATTCCAGTCATAGGGTTGATATTTAACCCGGACTCGATTTCTGTTCTTGCCTAAAAAATTCTTTTTCTCTCCTTCATCGAGGAAATTGAGAATCGTATCGACCATTGTCCGGTCATCTCCCCCAAAGTCCGTCTTATACCATTTGAAAATCATTGAAATCAAGAGCGTGTTTTTTTCCGGAAGGATTCTGACCTGGGGACTGTTGATGAAGCTCATTGCCGCGAGTTGAAGCTGATAATCGATTTGATCTTGCTCATAAAATCCAATAGGCGGACAGGACTTTGCTCCGCAAACCAGTGCGAAATGGATTCTCGGGTCTATTGGCAGGATGGTAAATTTTCCCCGCGGGTCTTTTTTTCCGAAAGGCCTCAAAAGCCGGTAGGGTGGCCTCCGGTTGCCTCGGAGGATGCCATGCTCTATATCGTTTAAAGAAAAACGATACCCTCCAATTTCGTAGACGACTCGATCAAAGAATCTAAAAAAGTCTTTGACCGAATGCTTCAACCGGAGCTCGATAACCCCATGAATGACGGCGGCATTGTAGATATTGATCCAGAAGGCAAGTCCCTTTCCGCGGTCTCTTAAGGATTCAAGATCGAAGGATTGCAATCCTTTTGTGAGGGCCTTGTACTCTTCGAACTTCTCAGAGGTGTGGATCGCATCATACCGGACAACGCCCCTTTCTGGATCGATGAACTGGGCTTTCAGGGCAGCCAATGAAAGAGTCAGGGCAATGTCGATGGGCTCATCCACCAGGGTTTTTGGTAACGATCCGGCATTGAGGATGATGGGTGAGAATATCACTTCTTCTCTATCGGGTAACCCGCCTTAGACCATTCCTTCCATCCGCCCTTCAGGGCGAAGACCTTCTTAAATCCCATTTCGATCAATTCCTGTGCCAGACTGGCACTGGTCCCTTCCCGGGGTCAGGCTCAGTAAAGAACAATGGTCTTGTCCGGCGAGTATTTGTTTGCCCAGGATTTTAAATTATCCGAGTCTTCTCTTACAGCGCCTTTGATCTTTGCATCACTATTGGTCCAATCTCTGCCGTAACGGACATCGATGATGACCAGGTCCGGATTACTGAGCAAAGCCTTCAACTCCTCCTTGCTCATCCTTGGCGCCTCAGCAGAAAAGGCAGGAGTTAACCATCCGATGGCCATCGAAAAAGATATGATGATGGTTAATAATTTCATCATTCCACCTCCACGATTGATCTCCCCCTCGTTTATGCCAAAAATTATAACCCTTTTCCCTTCATTTTACCAATGGATTTTATTAAAAACTGCTTGTTTAGGCGAGAAAAGTCTGGTATCTATAACATCAGAGCGTGGAAAGCGAAACCCGATTTTTTTAAAAACTACCTTCCACGTTCCACCATCGACTTTTCAACTCAGGGAGGCTGTGAATGAAACGGTATCTCATCATCGGTAACGGAGTGGCAGGAGCGAGGGCGGCGGTCAGGATCAGAGAAAGAGACCCAAAGGGTGAAATTCACATCTTTACAGGGGAAGCCTATCCCTTTTACTACCGGGTTCGATTCCCGGAGATGATTGCAGGAGAGGTGACGATCAAGGAGATCACCATCCACACCAAAGAGTTTTATCAGGGGAAAAACATTTCCCTCCATCTGGAAGAGCCGATCGTTGAGGTTCGTCCGGAGAAAAAAGAGGTTCTCAGCCAGAAGGGGAATACTTATTCTTATGATCTCCTGCTGGCGGCAACCGGCGGTAATGCTTTTGTGCCGCCCATTCAGGGAAATGAGAAGAAGGGTGTGTTTACCCTTCGCACCATGAGAGACGCCATTGAGATGAAGGCATACTCAGAGAAGATCAGCCGGGCGATCCTGATCGGAGGAGGGCTCGTCGGATTGGAGACAGGCGGGGCCTTATTGAGACGGGCCATTAAGGTGGCAGTGATTGAGCAAAATCCGAGGATTCTTCCAAGACAGATGGACACGGAAGGAGCGCAGATCCTTCAGGCGAAGATGGAAACCATGGGTTTCTGCTTCTTTCTCAATGGACAGTCCGAGGAGATTCTGGGAGGCGAAAGCGTGGAGGGGGTCCGACTTAAGGATGGCAGGATCGTTGAAGGCCAGATGGCGATCATCTCCGCAGGGGTGAGGCCGAATATCGAACTGGCCAAAAAGACGGGGCTGGAAATGAAGAATGGAATTCTGGTCAATGACCGGTTGGAAACAAAAACAAAGGACATCTTTGCAGCCGGGGATGTGGCAGAACATCGGGGTCGTGTTTATGGGTTATGGCCGGCCGCCCAGAAGCAGGGTGAGACTGCAGGAGTCAATATGGCGGGAGGCAATGAGTCCTATGAAGGCACGGTTGTTTCCAATACTCTTAAAGTGGTCGGGATCGATCTCACCTCCACCGGAGAGATCGATGCGGAGGGGAGGTTCGAGTGCGTGGTGAGAAGCGACCGCGAGAAATGCAGTTACTGTAAGGTTACATTCAAGGAGGATAAAATCGTCGGTTGTATCCTGCTCGGAGAGACGGGGGGAAGGGCAGAACTACTCAATGCCATCGAAAAGGAGGCGGACATCAAGGATCTGAAGAGTTCGATCTTGAAAGAGGGGTTCGATTTCAATCAATTAAAATAAAAAATCCACCGAGCCTTTGGCTTGGTGGATTTAATTGGGTTAAGGTTTTTAAGGAGGAGGAAAGAGATTTTTATCTCTTGTTGAAAACAAGTATACACAACTCACATTAGAGGAAGATTAAAAAAAGATTAAAAGTTTTTAATCTTTTTACGGGAATACGGCTCATTGCAGGCGATTTCAAACAGGACGGTAAAAATCTTTGTGTTTTCAACGGGTTTAATGATAACGGCTTCAAGAAAGAGGGGATCCATGCCAGGAAAATGTCACTTCTTTCGTCTATTGGCCCTGTGGTTTGGGTTAATCCCTTTACTCACTTCCTGTGTCGCTGAGTTTGTTAACCCGATTCCCCCGCCCAAGTCATCGGAGCCGGATCCGGCGTTATTGGGTGAATGGGAGATGGCCGAGAAGGATGAAAAGATGAGGCTCTATATTTATCCACGAAGATCGGGGTGGATAGATATCATTAGTGTCGAGATAGATTCAAAGAATAAAATCAAGCTTGATATCTATGAGGGGTATAACACTCAGATTCAACAGGAAAAATTTCTTTGCCTCAAAGAAAGGGAGATGGTTGTCAAAAAGGGAGAGGGTGAGGAATCGGGCTATTACATCGTCCCCTACAAAATTTCAGACGACGGACGCTTCTCGTTTAGGATATTTGATGTTGACAGAATTAACGATATGATTCGCAAAGGTGAACTCAAAGGCAACATCACCCGATGGAAAACCATAGTGACCTCCGGAGCGGATGAGCTGGTGTCATTGATTTTAAAGAAAGGGGTCGATAGTTTTGTCGACACCACTCAGGATATTTCGAAATCCACTTTCTCAAGGCCCAAAAAGTAAAAGAATCTAATGGTTGATCTTCAGACGTCCGAGACATAAAATTGCCAGTGTAATGCGTTCATAAATCCCTTTCCTTTGATTGTCATTTCGGGCTTGACTGAGCCTGCCCCGTACTTGATACGGGGGAATCCAGTGTTTCTAAGCTGGATTCCTGCTTTCGCAGGAATGACACCTTTAAAAGAGATCCCTTCCTTTATGAAGAAGTCGAATCGCGTCCTCAATCAACTTTAAAATGCTTACAGGGATTATTGAGAAAATCCTCAACAGATCCACCTATCATCATCAAACTCCTGAACTTGCCAGGAGCGACCAATTGTAGTCGTAGCCACTAATCCCTATGCATGGGAATTCTTTCCAGCAATTCTGGTTTTTCATTTTAGATCCGCAGTACAACTTTGCAAATGGAAATCAATGCTCTTCCGTATGGTCTTCAGGCTTTCAGAGGGTCAGGAGGGATTACCTTAACATTGCAAAAAATTGAACCAAACGGACATGGGTGAACCATTCGGAAAGGCTTCGAGGCGAACCTTCAGGCCAATGAGCACCAACGTTTCTAAGCCATACTGAAGTTCACCTTAGGTGAAATCCGGCCATTCCATTAAGACATCCGATTAACCGCCATTCGAAGCCTTGGAGAGCGGTTTACCCATGGCCGTTTATGCAACTGCAAGGATTACTTGAGTTTACCGCTTGTTCTACTACTTAACACATCTGCTTACTAACCGATTTTGCTGATTTTAAGTATGCTTGACAAGATTATGGGCTTATGAGATAAATACCCCCCAAGTACGTTTGAACAGGAGAGAGTTTAAGGACAATGAATCTTCTGGATGTGATCCTAATCGTAGTCATTGCATTCAGTTCAGTTTATGGGCTTTTCAAGGGACTGGTCAAAGAGGTTATTTCCCTTCTGGCCGTGATCATCGGACTTATCGGGGCGAGCCGGTTTTACGAAGGAGCGTCTCCTCTGCTTAAAGCCTTGGGACTCGGCGAACAGGTGGCAAGGGTTCTCTCCTTCTTCATTCTATTCATAGTTATTTCCATTGCGCTGATCCTTATCGGGAAATTACTCCATAAACTCATTCACGCCATCTTTCTTGGGTGGCTCAACCGGTTGGGTGGAATCGGCTTTGGATTCATTCGGGGAATTATCGTATCGGGCATTATTATTATGATTCTTACAATCATTTTATCTGAAAAAGCGCCCATCCTTAGCGAGTCAAAACTTACGCCTCATATCATGAGCATCTCAAAGGTCCTGGTATCCTTGGTCCCTGATGATTTACAGAAACGGTTCATGGAAAATGAAAAGAAACTCCGGGAATTCTGGGAAAGGAAGTCCAAACCTTAAACGGTGGGAATTTGTGAAAAAGGCCTTGGGAATAAACCAAAGAGGTAAATAAGATTTTCCAGGCGATTCATAGAACAGGCCAAAATACTTTCTTCTGGTAATCGTCACTTTTTCTATCTTAGACGAAAGCAAAACTTGTAGGTGCTAGTTTGGGGGAATTTGATATTTTATTTCGTTTTGGTTAGTTCCTTAAGTGTCCCCTCATAGGCGCTGTAGGTTTTTGAGTCGAAGAGGACGAATCTTACCAGTTTGATTTCTGGGTGATCCTTCAGATAGTCCTTCACTGCCTTTAAAGCGACACGGGATGCTTCCTCCACAGGATATCCATACACACCGGTACTGATCGAAGGGAAAGCGATCGAAGAGATTTTATGTTGGGTGCATAGTTCCAGGCACGTTCGATAGGCGCTCGAAAGGAGTTGCGCATCTTTGGACGATCCGGAATAGATGGGACCGACTGCATGGATCACATACTTTGCCTTTAAATTCCCTCCTCCTGTGATCACAGCCGACCCCGTGGGGCAACCTTTATACTTCGCCCTCAGTTCATCCATAATAAATGGTCCACCTGTCCTGTGGATGGCACCATCCACTCCGCCCCCTCCTGCGAGGTGCGAATTGGCGGCATTCCCAATGGCCTCGGTATCCTGCTGGGTGATGTCGCCCTGGACCACTTCGAGGATGGATTGATGCACGGTTGCCTTCATCATTATTTTCTCCTTCTTTAAAATCTTGATCTATTCACAACAATTTTGCGGTTTGAAATAAACTTTTTAAAGTCCCTCCCAGCCTCCCTTTGCCAAAGGGAGGAGAAAATATTTCCCCCTTTTGACTCGCCGCGCATGCGCTGGCGCAGCGGGCAAAGGGAGATGAAGGGGGATTAGATAACCTTTTTAAAAGGGTTTAATTATTACAATTTATCCATATCAAAAAAGGGTTGACTTCGTCAATACAGCGGAGTTAAGGTCAAAAACGATGAAACCGATTCACTACGGTTGGGTCATTGTTGGAGTGGGCGTTCTCGTGAAGATGGCAGGCCTGGGGTTTGGCCGTTTTGCCTATCCCATGCTGCTTCCCAGCATGAGGGAGTCCCTTCGATTCAACTACTTCGAGATGGGGCTTCTGAGCGGAGGCATCCTGATGGGATACCTCCTTTTTTCTTTGATTGGTGGAATTCTGGCGACACGGTTCGGCTCTAAAAGAATTGTTATCGCCTCATTGTTATGCGGGACAATCTCCATGTTCTTTATCGGCAGGCTGTCAGAATTTATTCCTCTTCTCTTCTTTACTTTTGCCATGGGAGGCGCTGCAGGAGGAGCTCATATTTCCATGACCACCCTGCCCATGACATGGTTTGAAAGAAAGAGATTGGGCGGCGCATTAGGGATTGTGACAGGGGGGACAGGAGTTGGCATTATCATCACAGGCCTTCTGCTTCCCTATCTCCTCTCCACTCTGGGCGGGGAGGCATGGAGGGAGTGCTGGTCTCTTCTGGCCTTGCTTACTTTTCTGGTCGGTATTATTTCATTCATTTTCTTACAAGAGAAACCATCTCGTACGGATCCCCCTTTGCTCAAGGTGGACCAAGGGAGCAGTTCAGGATCAATCGGGACCAGAGGAAGCGGCCTCACACTTCCGGCGATCTTTCTTGTCTATTTCATCTTTGGGTTGGCCTATAATATCTATGTGACTTATTTTGTCGCTTTTCTTGTAGGAGAGGTCCGATTGGCAGAGGGGACCGCCGGATTCATCTGGTCGATCTTCGGCTGGATGTGCGTGGTGAGCGGATGGATGTGGGGATTCGTTTCAGACCGCATAGGCAGAAGGGAAGCCCTGGTCTGGAACCATGGCGTCATTTCACTGTCCGTATTGATCTCCCTGCTGTTCCATCAGCCTTTCCTGCTCGGCCTCTCGGCTTTTCTGTTCGGTGCCACTTTTCCTGGGACGGTCACAGTAATTGCGGTATGCGTGAGCGATGAGGAGACGGAGAAGAGGGCGACCCTCTATGGATGGGTCACCTTGATCCATGGCATCGGGCAGTTTTTAGGGACCATTCTCGGAGGATATCTGAGAGATTTGACAGGTTCTTTTCAATTGACCCTTTTCGTCTCGTTGATCGGTTTTGTGACTTGTGTCATCCTCACTGCTCTAAACAGGAAGGGGTGAGAGAGTTCTCTCACCCCTTCTTAAACCCTTGAACCTTAAACCTTAAACCTTCAATTTTGCGTTCAGAGCGTTTCGTAAAAGGATTTTTTGAGAAGTTTAAAAGACTTCACAAATTTGTCAAAGACTTCAAAAGCGGATAGGTCATAGGTCCCATCCAAATGCCTCCACTGGGTGATATAGAAGCCCACAATCCGTTCGCCCCGTTTGCCAAAGACGACTTTGGCTCTCACTTTCTCTTTTTTAACCGGGTCCTTTCCCTCAACTGTCACTTCCAGTCCTTCTCCACCCAGCACCTGAGCCTTCCTCTTCTCTAATACCTGAAACTGGAGGATGGCATTAAAGAGAAACCGTTTAAAAAACTCTTTTTCCCTGTTTTCAAATTTGGTTGAGCAGCCGAAGGGTTCCTCATCATAAGCGAATGCGGTCATGGAGGGAAAAACACCTGGATCGGATCTTGTAAAACCGAAATTGATATCGTTCTCTCCTGTCTCGACCCGAAGCAGTTTCCAGTCAGGAGAGGGAGGTAAAAACTCGAACTCGTCCTCCCAGATCACCGTTCCCTGGGCGGTCAACCGATAGGGAACAGCCTTTTTCTCCGTCTCAAAAGTTGCGCATCCGGAAAGCCAGGCCACCACTAAAAACAGACAAAACATCAGAAGGTTTTTTCTCTTCATGGCTTTCCTCCCGTGGTCGGGTCTAATCGACCTTCCTGGTTCAGTTTTTTAAGGAAGAGGAGAATATCCTTGAACTCCGGGGAACCATCCCTCACATAACGAATAATACCTTTCTTATCGATGATAATCGTCCGTCTGCTGAAGATAGCCCTACCCTCAACTTGAGCATCCACACTGACACCCAGAAAAGAGGTGACATTGGAGAGGAGTGGAAAGGTTAAATCGAGGCTATTGGCAAAATATTTTAAAGTTATCACATCGTCACGGCTTACGCCCAGGACCCGGGCGTTGAAGCGCTCATAGAGGTAAAGGTTCCTCTGATGGCCCTCCATCTCGCCCGTTCAGATGGGTGTGAAGGCCGCAGGGAAGAACGTAATGACCAGGTGGTACTTGCCATAATACTCATCGGCGTAAGTGATCACACGATCCTGGGTGGAGGGTAGGGTAAAATTAAGTATCTCTCTCCCAACCAACTCCACCTTTTTCTTCGCTTCCACATTGGAAAGGGGAAGAATGAACAGTAATAAAAGAAATAAGAAAATCCCCTGATAGAACAACTTTTTTCTCATGGTCGCCTCCTTTCTTTTATGTTAAATAATACCCTTTTTTTTCCTACTTTGCAATTGAGAGAAATAGTTTGCCAAAATTTGGGGGAAGGTGTTAAATTATATCAGGGTGTCAAAATGATTGCTTACGATCTCATCTGTTCTAATGGCCATCTTTTTGAGTGCTGGTTTAAAGACAGTGCCTCCTTTGAAGAGCAGCATTCTGCCGGCATCATCAACTGCCCCACCTGCGATGATACCCAGGTGGTGAAAACCTTTTCTCCATTTATGATTAAGAAGAGTGACGGTGAGAGAAAAAAAGGAGAGGAGGCCGCTCATCAGGCCTTGCAGTTAATCCATGAGTATGTGGACAAACACTTCGAAGATGTGGGAGCCGAATTTGCCCAGGAAGCACTCAAAATCCATCAGGGAGAGGCAGAAAAGAGAAACATCCGGGGAACGGCCACGACAGAGGAGGAAGTGATCCTGAAGGAAGAAGGAGTCTCGTTCCTAAAGGTCCCGATCGTCAAGCGGCTTCTGAACTAAGGTTTTGTAGAGAGGTTGACCTCCTGAAATTTTTCATCTCTGAAAAAGACAATCCGAATCGCACTTCCCGGTTTAAGAGCATCGAAGATTTCTTCAAATTCTTGAAGGCTTCCCACCTCTTTTAAATTGATCTTGGTGATGATATCCCCTGCCTTGATTCCGGAGGCCTCCGAGATACTTCCTATCAGCACCTCGGCAACCAGCACCCCCTTTTGTCCTTTAAAGTTGAAATGAGAGGCGAGGGAGGGGGTGAGTTCCTGAATCCGAATTCCATGCCGTTCCCCGATTCCTTCCTGTCTGGAGAGGGCAAGCCCCTGTTGATCCAGAACCTTGGCGGAAACAAGAATCGGGACTCTCGATTTCAGTGCGAGGATAATAGCATCGCTCGGCCGGGCATCGATTTCGATCAGCCCTTTGTTCAAAGTAAGAAAGAGGGTGGCAAAATAGGTCTGTTCTTTGAGATCGACGATCTTTACCTCTTTCACCTTCACATGCGCCTGTGTCAGAATGGAATGAAGGAGATCATGGGTCATTGGCCTTGGAGAGGAGACCTGTTTGAGCTCCTTATCGATGGCGTTGGCTTCAAGAAGGCCGATCCAAATGGGGAGCGCTTTTTTCCCGTCCTTATCAGAAAGGATGACGACCGGGCTCTGACTCACAGGATCTATCCTGACTCCCTTCACCTCCATTTCAATGAAGGGAGGGACTTTTTCCTTGCTGAGAGTGACGAGCCCCAGAGAAACGATCAATAGAACTACCAGACCGATCACGATATTCTTTTTCATGACTCTCTCCTTTTCTGATCTACAGACCTCTTTCTCAATATGGCCATGAGACCGATGATGATCTTCTGTCCATCCCTTTTGGTCCGCGGTTCAGGGTTTTTGATGATACGCTTGCAGAAAACGTGGTAATGTCCCTCGTCCCACTTTAACTCTTTCAGAAGATAGAAATAAAATCATTTTGGCTCTGGGTGATCGATTCCAGGCCCTGGGGGCTGTCCGATGGGATGAGCCTGCCCTTCGAGGCGGAATGAAAGGGGTGGGGGAGGAGACCTCTAAATCCCATCTCCTGAAAACGTCTCATCACCTTTTCAAACCCCTTCTTGTCCAACTGGGTTGAACTCTCTACCCCTGCCACTCCTTTGAGAATCCGGCGATAAGATTCCTCATCGAGGTGGAGGTCCTCTTTCGCAATATGGACAAGGGCCTTTTTCTTGCGACCAATCGCCACAAATTCATTATAACTCAAATCGGAGGGAAAAGTGAAATTCGCTAAAATTAGGGACACCTCCCTATTTTTCTTGACAATTCGTCATATCTCTCATATTTTCATTTCATGCCAAGAATAGCAAGAGTTTGTGCTATCAATTACCCTCACCATATCACCCAGCGTGGGAATAATAGGGAAACCGTCTTTTTCGATGATGAGGACAGAAAATTTTACTTAAGTATCCTTAACAAGTATCGTGATGAATGGGATTTTGAGATATGGGCTTACTGCTTAATGACTAATCATGTTCATCTTCTTGCGGTGCCAAGAAAAGAAGATTCCCTTGCAAAAGGGATAGGTATTACAAACTTAGTATACACACAATATTTTAATCGTCGATACAATAGAAGCGGAAGACTTTGGCAGAACCGTTTCTTTTCTACGATTATTGAAAAAGAGCCTTATTTATGGGCGGTGGCCCGTTATATTGAAAAAAATCCGGTCAGGGCTGATATTGTTAAGAAAGCAGAAGATTATCGTTGGTCAAGTGCCAGGGCTCATATATTAAAGGTCAAGGATAATACTCTTTTAGGTAAAAGTTGGTTGGAAGAAAATGAGATAAATGCCTATCTTAATTTTTTCAGGAAAGATGATAGTTTGATAGACAGTCAGATTAGAAAAGTAACATCAACAGGTAGGCCTCTTGGACATGAGGAGTTTATAAAAAATATTGGGGAAATGATTGGTCGGGGTATTTTTTTTAAAAGAGTTGGTCGTCCCAAAAAGGGCAGAATGGTATAATAATAGGGAAGTGTCCCTAATTTTACTAGTTTTAGACGGAGCTTGATATGAAAGTAGGCGTTCTCTCAGATACCCATTTGAGTGAACCGAATTTGGACTTTAAGAAGATGATCGAATTCCATTTCAGGGATGTGGAAAAGATCATTCATGCAGGGGATTTTGTGGACCGGTCTGTAGCGGAATACCTTTCAGGGTTTAATGAGTTGATCGCTGTCTGCGGGAATATGGACCCCTATGAAATCCGAAAAGTTTTTCCGCAGAAGCAGGTCGTTGAATTAGGGGGATTTCGAATCGGTTTGATCCATGGAGGCGGGGCGCCCTTCGGAATCGAGTCAAGGATCAGAAACGAATTTGACGAGGTGGATGCGATCGTTTATGGCCACACCCATACTCCTGCCAATCACCAGAATAAAGGAGTCTTCTTCTTTAACCCCGGCTCGCCCACACGTTCTTTCTGGCACAGCGCCACGCTTGGCATCCTTCATATTGCAGAAAAGATCGAAGGCGAAATCATTACAATATCACAATAAACGATAAACGATGACCCATGAACAATGAACGATGAAAGATAAACGATGTGATTCATCGTTCTATTTGTTAAGTTTTTCCAAAGCATTTACAAGCTCTTCGAGGGGAGGCCTCTTGTTGATGTCGTGGACATCGATATATTGAATGGTTCCTTTCTTATCGATCACAAACAGTGCCCTCTCTGAGACTCCATCGGAGCGTAAGACGCCATATTTCTTTGCAACGCCCCCATGGGGCCAAAAATCGGAGAGCACGGGAAACCATAGCTTCCCCATCTGGTTGGTCCAGGCGAAGAGGGTAGGGATATTGTCCACCGTTATTCCGAAGAGGATGGCATCGTTCTGGACGAAAACATCTTTGATGATATTATACCCAGGCCATTGATCCGAGCAGACGGGCGTCCAGGCCGCTGGGACAAAGGAAAGGACGACATTCTTCTTTCCACGGTACTGGCTCAAAGAAACCTTCTCTCCGGATACAGAGGGAAGGGTGAAATCAGGCGCACGATTTCCAACTTTCACATTGAGTTTACTGTCCACCGGTTTAAGGGCGCCTGCCTTATAAATGTTCTCCTTAAAGGCGTCTGATGCGCCATAAACCGCCGGAATAAACGCAAAAATTGAAATGGTGAGTAAGATCAAGACCATTTCAACCCGTCTTATCTTTTTCATCGCCTTCTCCTCCTTATTTGAGTCCTGAAGCTTTTAGGACAATCTCCAAAAATGGTTCGGCCCCCGGATAATTTCCTAACTGGGCATGGACAATCTGATGTGATCCATCGTCATTGATTTTAACGACGATAAAATAGGGGGTTCTCACCTCTCCACAGGCTTTATGGATGGAAAAATCTTTGTCCGGGAAGAGTGGAAAGGGGACCTGATAGGTCTTTTTGAATGTCTCCACTTCGAAAGAGGTGTTTCCTGCGCCAATACCAATGATTTTAATTTTGTTCTTGAGGTTGGGTTTTTTTTCTATCAGGTTATAAAGTTCGTTAATCCCGGGAGCATCCTTCTGACAATAAGGGCAATACATACTGTAAATTTCGACAATCACCACCCTGGCCTTGATCTGTGGAATTTTGAAAAGGCCATCGCCCGAAAGGCCGAGGTAGGTTTTTTCAGCGGGATTTTTAGGGATCGGAAGATTGAAAACAGGCAGGGTCTCGCCTTTTTCCGGTGGCTTGTTGGCAGACAAAACCGGAAAAACCAGCGCGAGAAGCAGAATCGGGATGACCGGCATTGTTAAATAAGTTTTCTTCATAACTTCCCCCTTATGTCAATTTTTTTAAGGCACTCAGAATGGCATCATAGTCCGGCTCGCTTGTCGTCTCCTTGACGATCTGGACATATTGAAGCGTTCCCTTTCGATCCACAAGGAAAACAGCCCTGGCAAGAAGCCTCAGCTCTTTAATCAACACCCCATATGAGGTACCGAAAGAGGCATCGCGATGATCTGACAGGGTTTGAACCTTGTCCACTCCGCTTGCCGCACACCAGCGTTTCTGCGCAAAGGGGAGGTCCATGCTGATGGTCAAAATGACTACATCCGGACCAAGACGGCTTGCTTCCTCATTAAATCTCCGAGTCTCCATATCGCAAACCGGTGTGTCGAGGGAGGGAACGGAAGACAGAATGCAAATTTTCCCTCGATAAGATGAAAAGTGAACGGGAGAGAGGTTGTTGTCCAGGGTAACAAAGTCCGGAGCTATCTCTCCCACTTTAGGCTCATTCCCGATGAGAGTGAGTGGATTTCCTCGCATCGTTACGATTCCTGTTCGTTCTTTCATGGGAACCTCCTTGTTCATTGAATTCTTTTATGCCCCTCACCCACTCCCTCTCCGAGTAGCACAGGCGTGACGCCTGTGGCCACCGAAGAGGAGAAGGGTGAGGCCTTTTTTATTCAATCTTTTTGAACATCTCTCCTTTGGCTCCGCAGACAGGGCAGGTTGCTGGGGCCGCTTTTTCAGCCGTGTATCCGCAGACCGGGCAGATATAATAAGGATAATTCTCCTGAGGTTTTCCCAGTCCATCCAGCAACTTTTGGTAGAGCTGGGCATGGATCTTCTCAACCTCATTAGCGAAGTGAAAAGTCCTCTCTGCCTGTTTATTACCCTCTGATTTGGCTGCTTCGATCATCTCCGGATACATGCTCTTAAACTCATGGGTTTCACCCGCAACAGCCGCCTGAAGGTTCTCTTTGGTACTTTTAATCCCTCCCAGAACCCTTAAATGACTGTGCGCATGGACGGTCTCTGCTTCGGCTGCGGCACGGAAGAGCCTTCCCACCTGTGGAAGACCCTCCTGATCGGCTTTTGCCGCAAAGGCAAGATATTTCCGGTTTGCCTGGGATTCTCCTGCAAATGCCTCTTTTAAATGTTGATCTGTTTTCGACATAGCAACACTCCTCCTTTCTCTTTATTTTGGTTAAATTTTATTAACAGGGGATTCGTTTTCTGTTTTTTTAGGCTCCTGACTCATTCTTACACTTTGAACAGATCCCGTAAAACTCAATGTGGTTCCCGATAATTTCAAACTCCTCAGATTCAATTTGTGGTGGTTTGAGAGAAAATTCGTTTTGGATATCGAGAATTTTCTGGCACCTGACACAGATGACGTGATGATGGGGTTTGGGATTAGGATCGAAACGTTTCTTATAGGGGTCGAAGTTTAGCTCCACGACCTGGCCATGCCTTCTTAATGACTCCAGGGTGTTATATACTGTGGCGAAGGACATTGTAGGGAACTTTTTTGATACCGCCTTATAGATTTCATCTGCGGACGGATGTTCCTTGTTCCCCTCAAGAAACTTCAGAATCGCCAGTCTCTGGGGTGTCAGTTTCAATCCCACCTCTTTATATTTTTCTATCCCATCTATCCTCATCTAAAAGAAAAATTATCACATTAGAATTATTATTGTCAAGTATTATGTGAGAGATTTCCGATTAAGTCCATAAATTTCTGATTACACCCATTAGGGGCCGATTGCAACGATTAGAAATCATTGATAAATAAAGAAAAATCTGTAGAATCATTTTTAAAATCCATGTGATCAGGGAGCAAAGGGTAGTTTTTCAGAGCTCTCTTTAAATTTTCTTTTCATCTTTCAAGGGACATCCCAAAAAAGATTTGAAATTATCCTTTACAGGCCGGTTTATTGTGATAAAATGTTTTTAAAAGAGTCCTTCTAACAAGGGAGGGAGAAGATGAATACAATCTTTTTGGGTCTTGTTGCTTTTGCCTTCACTGCTGGGGTCATCATTTTTATTATTGTCATGATCGAGCTAAAGGGC
>Ga0209835_1000905_pt1 | contig 17700 bp, 14 predicted proteins | sample LakKivwa52mmetaG_FD_184138 | JGI IMG/M metagenome (GOLD analysis project Ga0209835, IMG submission 184138) | Anoxic lake water microbial communities from Lake Kivu, Rwanda to study Microbial Dark Matter (Phase II) - Lake Kivu water 52m metaG... | ecosystem: Environmental > Aquatic > Freshwater >...
GGCATTAACTGAAGCCTTTCAGTTCTTCAATAATCTTCATAACATTTTCAATGACTGATGAATGATTATCATTTACAATTACATATTGGCAAAAGGGCACTTTCTGATCTTCATTCCACTGAAAATTCATTCTCTTTTTCACGTCAGCTTCTGATGTGCCGTCGCGTTGAATAATTCTTTGTATTCTGATATCTTCAGGACAAGTTACAAGTACAATAACATCAAAATATCTATCAAATCCACCCTCAAATAAAATGGCATTCTCCATCACAACGATAGGTTCTTCCAAATTCTGAAGAGTCCATTCTTCAAAGCGTATCATCACTTCGGGATGAATGACAGCTTCGAGTTTTTTCAGGGAAATTTTGTCTGAAAAGACTATCTGAGCCAGTTTCGCAAAGGAGACGTCTTGATTATCAAACACCTGATCACCAAACAGAGATTTTACTTTTTTTACAATAAGAGGATCGGAATACAGTTCTTTTGCTTCAGCATCTGCATAGAATACAGGAATACCAGTGCTTTCAAAAATCCGGCTTATGGTTGTCTTGCCACTGCCCATATTTCCTGTAATAGCTATTTTAATCATTGCCTCAGCGAGTTATTTAGTGATATCTTTGGATTCTTCCGTACGATAAGCAGAAGCATTACAAACGTCAATAATCCGTTTAATATCAGCAACTCAAATCCAAACTGATAACCATTGAACCAGGATTGACTGTTTATGCTCAGAACGTACGATATCAATGGAGATGCCAAAGCAATCAAAGGAACAAACTTTTCATACACAGAAAACTTTGTAAATAAACCAAAAGCAAATAAACCAAGCAGTGGTCCATAGGTATAGCCTGCAATTGTAAAAACCTGATCAATAACCGCCTTGCCTGAAAACAGGCTGAATAATAACACCAAACAATAAAGCAATCCTGTTACACTGAAGTGGGTAATCAATCTTGCTTTTTTTCTTTTTGCTTCAGTATTATAACGTTCATCAATATCCAGTACATCCACAATAAATGAAGTTGTCAGAGAAGTGATGGTACCATCAGCACTTGAATATGCTGCAGAAATGAGCCCAATAATAAAAACCACAGCCATAACCGGACCCAAAATATTCAGTGCAATCATAGGGAAAACCCTGTCTGTAGATTCGGGAAGAGCCAAGCCTGTTTCTGAAGCAAAGATATATAAAGATGCTCCCAAAATGAGAAATATCATATTGACAATCAGCAGTATAATGCTGAATGAAAACATGTTTTTCTGTGCATCTTTCAGAGTTTTACATGTTAGATTTTTCTGCATCATTTCCTGATCAAGTCCTGTCATTACAATTGTAATAAACATTCCGCTCAAAAATTGCTTAAGCCAATGCCGTGGGCTTGTCCAGTCAGAGTCTATAAATGTAAAATAACTGCTTTTTGTTATCTGGTCAACCAAATCCATAACGCTTATGTCCAAACGATTGGCAATAAATACAACTGCAATAATCACTGATGCAATCATAAAAGTTGTTTGTAGTGTATCTGTATATACAATGGTTTTAATTCCACCTTTAAAAGTATAAAGCAGAATAATCACAATAAACAAAAAGGCACTTAAAAAGAACGGCACGCCGAAATATTGAAGTATGAACACATGCAGGACATAAATCACAAGAAACATTCTTAAAGAAGATCCAACACTTCTTGAAACCAAAAACAGCAATGCGCCCGACTTCTGTGAAAACAGCCCGTATCTTTGTCTCAGATAGGTGTAAATGGAAGTAAGCTGAAGCCTGTAATATAACGGGAGCAGCACAGTGGCAATGACAAAGTATCCTGCCATATAGCCAAGCACAATCATAAAGTATGTAAATCCTGATGTTCCGACCCATCCCGGAACAGACATAAAGGTTACTCCAGACAATGAAGCACCAATCATTCCATAGGCAACCAAAAACCATGGCGAAGACTTATTTCCGGTAAGATATGTGGCGTTGGTTGCTTTGCGCGATGTGAAATGGGCAATGGTAAAAATCAATCCGGTATAAAGTAAAAAGAAAATTCCCGTGAGTATTGGTGACATTCAGAATATTTGATTTGATGCAAAAATATGAAAATATTCCAAGTGAAAACATCAAATCATCCATCATTCCATATTCCAAGAAATAATAAGCTCTGTTTTTCCTTTTTTCGTAATTTTGCATAACAACTTCAACTTTCTTTCAGTGGAAATTCCTTCAAGACTTATTGAATCTGCGGTCAACGAACTGGCAAAACTTCCGGGAGTGGGCAAACGAACCGCTTTGAGATTTGTTTTACACATGCTACGTCAGGAACCACGACATACTGAAGCACTTGCCGAAAGTCTTTCAAGACTGCGTGCTGACATTAAATCCTGCAAACAATGCTACTCCCTTTCGGATCATGACATTTGTGATATTTGCAATCATCCCCTTCGAAATCATCAACTTATCTGCGTCGTTGAAGATATCCGTGACATGATGGCTGTTGAAAACACCAATCAGTTCAAAGGTGTCTTCCATGTGCTCGGAGGCCTCATTTCTCCTCTTGATGGAATTGGACCTGATAAATTAAAAATCAGCGAATTGATTGCACGTATTCAATCCGGCAAAATTCAGGAAATTATCCTTGCTCTTCCGGCTACAGTTGAAGGTGATACTACAGGGTTTTACCTGTTCCGGCAGCTTCAAAAATTTGATCTGACAATCACCACTCTATCAAAAGGAATTGCCATTGGCGACCAAATTGAATATGCAGATGAGGTCACTTTGGGACGTTCATTACTGAACAGAATTCCATACGAAGGAACAATCGTCAAAATATAATAACAGGTAAAACTGTTTCTGACAACTAAAGGTAATTTCATTTTTATTTTTCAACCTTATTAAAATGTTGTGGACTGAGGTTGAATTTCTCAGGATAACGGGCAGTAACATTTTTATAAAAATCATAAATCCCTTTAAAATCTTCTTCCACATTTCCTGTTGGAACCAGCATCCCTCCTATTCCACCCTCTTTCCTGGCATAGTCAAGATATCCTAACAGAACCGGAACGTTGGCCATCAGAGCAATTTTATAAAATCCCCTTTTCCAGTGATGATTCAGATTTCTGGTGCCTTCAGGAGTAATTACAAACATAAACTTCGTTTTTTCATGAAACATTTGAGCGATCTCTTCAGTCACATGACCGCTACGTTTTCTGTTAACAGGGACAGCTCCCAGTAATCTCAGACCCACTCCCATGGGAAACCAGAACATTTCCTTTTTTATCAAAAATTTTACAGGAAGTTGAATATACCAAAATGCAAGCCTTCCGATCCAAAAGTCCCTCATACTTGTATGCGGTGCCATTATGACAACAGCCTTATCAATCCTGTACTTATCATCCACATTAATTTTCCATCCTAAGAGACGCAAAAACCATCCGCTTACTTTTTTCATTCTGCCTTAAACTTATCCGGCAAAGTTACAAAAACGTCAATAATCATCAATATCTATTACAATTCTTTGATTGCCATTATCATATAATACCAATTCGGGTTTGAAATATTGCAACCAATTTTCAGTTATATCAGTCATATAACAGAATTATTCTTAATTTTACAGCCCTTTTAAATCTCTGTCATACCTTCATTGTTTATTTTATGAAAATACTCAAATATCTGATTGCCCTTTTCATGTTTCTTCCGATTGTTGCAATTACTCAAAATACCTCAATCAGAGGGTTTATATATGAAAAGGATTCCGGAGAACCCGTAATTTTCACTAATGTATATCTTCTTGGTACAAACTTCGGAGGATCAACTGATGTTAACGGATATTTTACCATTACTCAGATTCCCGCGGGTGACTATACCCTAATCGTAACATATCTTGGTTTTGATACAATCAGAGAACCTGTTTCACTGAAAGCCGGTCAAATTATAAACAAGAGATTATATATGACCAAATCTGCCCTTCAGCTCAAAACTTTCGAAGTGTCGGCAGAAAGACAGGAAGCCCTTAAAGAAACAAAAACATCAGTGATGAAAATCACTCCGAAACAGATCAGCAGTATCCCTTCAGTGGGAACACCAGATCTTGCACAGTATCTTCAGGTTTTGCCCGGTATAATTTTCACGGGAGATCAGGGTGGTCAGCTTTATGTGAGAGGAGGTCCCCCAATTCAGAATAAAATTTTACTTGACGGACTTGTAATTTACAATCCTTTTCATTCAATAGGATTGTTTTCAGTATTTGAAACCGATATCATGCGTAATGTTGATATTTTTACCGGAGGATTCGGTGCAGAATACGGCGGAAGAATTTCTTCAATAATGGATATCACAACCCGTGACGGAAACAAAACCAGACTCATCGGTGCCGTTGGTGCCACAACCTTTGGTTCCAGAATCATTCTTGAAGGACCAATTGTAAAACTGAAACCCGAAACAGGAACCAGTGCATCGTTTATTTTTGCAGGCAAAAACTCATACCTCAAACAAAGCTCAAAACTGTTTTATAATTATGTTGACACTGCCGGGCTACCGTTCAATTTTACTGACTTATACGGAAAATTAAGTTTAAACACTGAAACGGGAAGCAAAATAAATATTTTCGGCTTTAATTTCACTGATAATGTAATCTATAACGATATTGCTGAATTTGACTGGGAAAACAGCGGTCTTGGAGCCAGTTTTATTCTTGTTCCCGGAAGCACAACGACTCTCATTGAAGGGAATATCGGTTATACTGATTATAAGATAACCCTTGATGACAAGCAGGGCAATCCCAAAAGCAGTGAAATTGAAGGATTTAATCTCGGTCTCAGATTTAGCTATTTCTCTCCCGTACATGAAGTAAAATATGGCATTGAAACTGTTGGATTTAAAACAACATTTAATTTTATGAATTCTGCAAACAGGGCGATTATTCAGGAACAAAACACAACAGAAATCGCTTTTTATATCAAGGATAAAATAACTCTGAAAAAACTGATTATTGAACCCAGTTTTCGTCTTCATCTTTATGCATCACTCTCCGATTTCTCTCCCGAACCAAGACTTGCATTCAAATATGTTTTATCTGACAGGGTTCGCCTAAAAGGTGCCGGTGGACTGTATTCGCAAAACCTTATCGCAGCGAATTCTGACAGAGATGTGGTCAACTTGTTTTACGGATTCCTCTCAGGTCCTGATAATCTTCAGGATGAATTTGACGGTGAAGAAATCACTCATAAGCTGCAAAAAGCACAACATGCAATTTTCGGAATTGAATATGATCCTGCCAAACATGTTACGCTGAACATTGAAGGTTATTACAAGTATTTTTCACAACTTACCAACCTCAACAGAAACAAGGTCTTTGACGACACAAATGAATACTGGGACAAACCGGATTACCTTAAGAAAGACTTTATTATCGAACGCGGAAATGCTTATGGGCTTGATCTTTCAGTAAAATACGACAGAAAAAAGTACTATTTCTGGGCTGTTTACTCTTTGGGATACATCAACCGATATGATGGTATTTCTGATTATGTTCCTCATTATGACAGAAGGCACAATGCAAATCTTGTGGCAACTTTTCTGATGGGTGGAAAACAAAATTCCGAACTCAGTGTCAGATGGAACTTCGGATCCGGATTTCCGTTTACGAAAAACAGAGGGCATTATCCGCTGGTAACTTTTGAAGACGGACTGGACACTGACATCACCACCGCCGACGACGAACTGGGAACATTGTTTTCCAATATCAATGACGGACGACTTCCATATTACCACAGGCTTGATATCAGCTATAAAAACACCCAGTATTTTACTGAAAATATTAAAATGGAAATCATTGTGGGCATTACCAATGTGTATAACAGAGCAAATATTTTCTATTTCGACCGTATTACAAAAGAACGGATCAATCAATTGCCGATTATGCCAAGTCTCGGCTTAACGTTAAGGTTTTAATAACAAATACAATTGTTAGAGTATCTTTGACGGAACCAACTTATAGATTTTATCATTTCGCCGAACAAGTTCATGAACGGGAACCGAACAAAGATCACCCTTCACTGAACATTCAACTGATTCAAGATTCACCCTGATTTCGTTTATTATAAGTTCTATTACTCCTGTTGTGCTGCCTGTGATCAGAATTTCATCTCCAATGTAAAGTTCTCCGCTTTCCATCAGCACTTCCATCACATTGAGTTTTGAAAAATAATTTGTCACTTTTCCAATATATTCTCTGGTTTTTGTTGCTCGTGATCCACCAATTTCAGCCCATTCTCCCATTTTTCTGCCCAAATAATACCCATCCCAAAAACCTCGGTTAAAAACTTCATACAATCGTCCATTCCAAACCATTTTTCTTTCCTCTGAAAAGCTACCCTCATCAATACTCGCCACTGCTTCCTTATAAACACTGGTAACTGTTTTCACATATTCAGCCGACCGTGCCCGTCCCTCAATCTTCAACACACTGACTCCTGCCTGGCAAATAACATCCAGAAAATCCAGAGTCTTCAAATCCTTTGGAGACATAATGTATTCATTGTCTATTTCCAGTTCAACCTGTTTATCAATATCTTCAACTCTGTATCCCCTTCGGCAAACCTGTATGCAGGCTCCCCTGTTGGCCGACATATTGAAATGATCAAGACTCAGATAACATTTGCCCGAAACAGCCATACATAGTGCGCCATGTGCAAACAATTCAATTTTCACATGATCTCCCGAAGGACCGCAGATATTCTGTTCCATAATTGCTGCAGTAATCTCCGAAACCTGCTTCAGATTCAATTCTCTGGCCAACACCATCACATCACAAAATTGCGAAAAGAATCTCACCGAAGCAATGTTCGAAATATTCAACTGTGTTGAAGCATGAACAGGCACACCAAATCTCCTGCATATCTCGATAACCGCGAAATCAGAAGCAATAATGGCATCAACCCCTGCACGCCACAACTCCCCGACCAATTTCTCCAGTTCCAACAGTTCTTCATTATAAATAACCGTGTTTACAGTAATATAAACCCTAACCCCCGACTCCCTGCAAATTCTCACAATCTTCGAAACATCCGACAATTGAAAATTCATACTCGACCTGCTTCGCATATTCAAATGCCCAATCCCAAGATACACTGAATCAGCACCTCCCTGAATTGCAGCATGCAATGTTTCCCAGGATCCAACAGGCGACATAATTTCCATTGATGATTTCAATATTTTCTGCAAAGATAAAAAGAAGTCAGCAAACGGCTGATGAAGGGCTATCTTATATTTTGATGAGTTGCTGAATAAATAACAGATAACTCTGTTTCAGCTCATAGGAATAAAAACATGACAGACAATTATTCTGAAACATCTGCTTCATGGCTATAAAGTTTAGGTTGAATTAATTGTCTTTATTTTAAAATAAATAGACTGGGGAGCAAAAAAGAAGGTTTTGTTTCCTATATGGAAACATTTGCTGTCCGGAAGCTGTAAAAGTGTGACTGGAACCTGTCATTTGGTGATTATAACTATATTTTATGCAATTTTATTGACTTTTTTGTGAATTTAATAGTTATTCAGTGATTTTCACCGAAGACCAAGAACGCACTTCAAAACAAATGAGTTTAAATTGTAAATTTATTTTAGGACGAGTCACACTTCAATAGATGATTTTTCTCTAATTTTGAACATTATAAAAACAAATAATTAAAATGCACCATCGTTTCACAATTCTCTTTTCATCAATCCTTCTCTGCATCTCATGCAACCTCGGTCCCCGTCCCGAAGACGCTGTGAAATTCAATGACATCATTGTCATGAAACAAGACACATTCTACATCTTTCTTGAACAATGCATCACACTCATGGAACAGGAAGCACCTGCAAAATCTGTTCATAAGCAATTCAACAATTTCCTAAACTATACACAAAAAACAATTGATTTTTTTGAATCTCATCCCCCTTTTGACGATACAGATGAAATCAGAATGGCAGCAATCAAATTTTTTTCAACCCAGTATTCTTTACTCGAATCCGAAATGAAAACCATCATCACACTATATTCACTGCCTCCATCTGAAATAAGCATCAATGATGAAAACAAATGGGACTCAATCATGACACTCATCATGTTTAAAGATTCAACCGCTTCAAATGCATTTCTTATTCAACAACAAAAGTTTTCTGAAAGGTACGGAATCACACTAAGAGAAATTGATTAACCATGAAATATAGCCATATCCTGCTTTCGGTATTGATGATCGCTGTTTGTACAGCATGTTCAAACAAAAAACAATCCATCATCCGGCAAAATAACATCATTGTTCATGATCTGTCTGAATTCTACAGAATAAACGACAGGCTCTTTCTCTTATTCGACGCTGATACTTTATCTGATTTGCAATTCATGCAATACGATTCCCTCACATCATTCATCAAATCCGCAATGGCAAAATATGACACGATCCAACCAGCCACAGACGACAACAGCCTGATCATTTCAATGCAACAGTTCTTGTTGGAATACCAAAAACTGGTCTTTCATCAATACAACACTGTATTGCACATACTAACCAAACCCCGTTATCTGTTTGAAGCAAACGACCTGCATATTCTCGATTCAATGTTTTCTGTCATTAATCACAAACAAGACTCCATTGATAAGGTTTTTGCCCAACAGCAAGCTCAATATTTGCAAAAGCATGAAATCAATGCTTCCGAAAAAGAATGAGGTCAATGAATCTGCCTGAGGATAATTTCAGCACATTCTTCTGATTTATTCAAACAAAACTTTACGTACTTTTGCGTTTTTATTTTTGCAAACAAATATGCTCAACGTTTTCCTGCTCTCTGTTTTCTTGTTAAGTTTCGCAATCATTCTATTCTATATTTTATTCTTCAGAATACGGTTTGCTTTGTATCATGTTTCGGAACATAATACATACACACATCAGAAACCCCTTTCGGTTGTCATTTGTGCAAAAAATGAAGAATACAATTTAAAAATCAATCTACCGGAAATCCTGCAACAGGATTATTCTGATTTTGAAGTCATTGTTGTTGATGACAACTCAACAGATGAAACATACTATGTACTGAAAGCCATGCAGATCCAATATACCAATCTGAATGTGATCAGGCTCACTGAGAATGTAAACTTCTTTTCAGGTAAAAAATTTCCACTATCCATAGGAATTCGTTCAGCAAAACACAATCATCTTGTGCTCACTGATGCCGATTGCAGACCATCCACTGGCAAATGGTTACAACACATGATGTCAGGATTTGCCGAAAACAAAGAAATTGTTCTCGGGTATGGAAAATATGAGTATCAAAAAGGGATGCTCAACACCTTCATCAGATTTGAAACGCTATACACTGCAATGCAATACTTCTCGTTTGCACTTTCTGGGTTTCCATATATGGGTGTCGGAAGAAATCTTGCATACACCAAAGAACTCTTTACGGCTCACAAAGGGTTCTCATCCCATTACAATGTTGCTTCCGGTGATGATGACCTCTTTGTCAACGGAGCTGCAAATGCCAAAAACACCAAATGCATCATTCATCCACAATCCTTTACAATATCTGCTCCCCGGCAAACATGGTCTGAATGGTGGAAACAAAAACGCCGGCATTTGACTTCAGGCAAACATTACAAGACAAAGCATAAATTTCTACTCTCCATTTACCCCGTATCTTTGCTGATGTTTTATATCACATTTATTTTGACAGTATCCAATCAAAATAATTTTTACATCGTTTTTCCGTTATTCCTTTTGAAGGTTATTTCAGATCTGGTTGTTTTTAAAAAAATCACAGGAAAACTCAAAGAAAAAAATCTACTTTTGTTTTCAGTATTTTTTGAATTCTTAATTATCCTCACCTATGGTATGATTTTTCTTTTCAACAGTTTTTCAAAACAGGGAAAATGGAAATAAACGAACATCTTACACAAAAAGGTAAGCGGGATTACGAGTTAATTCAGTGTGCTCTTCAACACGGAGATCAAAAAGCATTTTCTGAGCTGATGAATAATTACAGGGATTCATTATACTTCATGATGCTCAAAATGACCAACGATCCAATTGATGCTGAAGATATGACCATTGAAGCATTCGGCAAAGCATTTAAAAACCTGAAGAATTATACACCTGACTATGCCTTCAGCACCTGGTTGTTTAAAATTGCTTCAAACAACTGCATTGACTTTTTGAGAAGAAAACGCAAAGACACATTATCTCTGGATTTCAACTCAGGCAATTCAGATGACATTGATTTCACACAAAACATACATTGCTCAGGTCCTGATCCTGAAGAAAGGATTATTACGAAACAAAAACACAAAGAATTGCGGGATATCGTTGAGAAAATCAAACCTCACTATAAACTCCTGATTGAATTGCGCTATTTCAAAGAATATTCATACGAAGAAATTGCAAATGAGCTGAGTCTTCCACTTGGCACAGTTAAAGCACAGCTTTTCAGATCAAGAGATCTGTTATATCAGATCATGAAAAAAAGGGGTGAGCATTTATAATTCTTTGCAACTGCTCACAACATCAATAAAAAATTACTTTACTCCTCAGCAAGTGACCTACATATCCGGCATGTGGTGTATCACATAGTGACTCCTATGGGATAAGACGCAAACGTTAAGCGTGGAGTTCACAATGTTCAGCATCCCCACCGAAAACCGCACAACGCATCCGTTACGCGCCTCCCAACCGAAAACCGAACACCGCAGACGATACGCGCCTCCCAACCAAAAACCGCACACCGCATCCGTTATGCGCCTCGCTACCGAACACCGTAAACCGCAGACGTTATGCGCCTCCCCACCGAAAACCGAACACCGCAGACGTTACGCGCCTCCCCACCGAAAACCGAACACCGCAGACGTTACGCGCCTCCCAACCGAAAACCGTGAGACGCTTAATATATTTTTCTTTGCTGAACAGTTACTTTTTCATTATTTTTGTGAAAATTATCCAATATTCATGAACATTCTCACACTCACGGCAAATCCTTTTCAGGTAAACACATATATTGTGTACAATTCTGACAAACAAGCAATAATTATTGACCCTGCATGCAGTAATCCTGAAGAACAGAATTATTTTATCAGAGAAATAGACAAACATGGGCTTACCCCTGCAATGATTTTGCTTACTCATGGGCATATTGACCACATATTGGGTTGTGGTTTCATGAGAGAACATTACAAAATCCCTGTGTTTGCACATGAGTTTACTGAAATATTTATTGCACAGGCAGAAAGCTCCGCTGATCTTTTCGGGTTACATTTAAGTCATCCTCCTGTCATTGATAAATTTATCGAACACGAACAGACCATTGGGATTGATCAAATTTCTTTTAAAGCATTTCATACTCCTGGTCATGCTTCGGGCAGCTTGTGTTTTTACTCAGAAACGTCTGAACTTGTATTCTCAGGTGACGTTCTGTTTCAACAAAGTATAGGCAGAACTGATCTTCCAACAGGTGACATGGATGTGTTGTTGTTTCATATCAGGAAATATTTATTAACGCTTCCGCCCCAAACAATTGTTTACCCGGGGCATGGACCAAAGACAACAATTGAAAACGAAATTCACACAAACCCTTTTCTGTAACTTTTCTACCTTCAACTGAATTTTTTTTGTAATTTTATGATCATTCTCAGCAAAAAAAGTTCTGCTTTTCATTAAAACGATCCACAATGGACAATAATCACTCCCGTCTTTTCCTGATTGACGCAATGTCAATGATTTACAGAGCATATTTTGCACTGAGTAAAAACCCATTTATCAACAGTAAAGGACTGAATACATCTGCAATATTGGGATTTTTTAATATCCTGACAGACATATTGAGTAATGAAAAGCCAACCCATATTGCAGTAGCCTTTGATTCTGCTGCACCAACGTTCAGGCACGAAGAATATGTTGAATATAAAGCACAACGCGAGGCGATGCCTGAAGATATTGGAACAGCACTGCCGTATATTTTTCAGATTCTTGAGAAAATGAATATTCCGGTGTTTAAAATTGACGGGTTTGAAGCAGATGATATCATTGGAACACTTGCAAAAAAGGCAGAAAAAGAAGGCATAAATGTTTTTATGATGACTTCAGATAAAGATTTTGGTCAGTTGGTCAGCGACAAAATATCAATTTACAAACCGGGAAGACAAGGTAAAAAAGCCGAAATTATCGGTCCGAATGAAGTGTGTGAAAAATATGGCATATCTCATCCGACACAGCTTATTGATATTTTGGGACTTTGGGGAGATGCATCAGACAATATTCCCGGAATACCCGGCATTGGAGAAGTCAAAGCAAAGAAACTGATTTCTCAGTTCAATTCAATTGAAAACCTTATTCAACATTCTGATAAAATTGACAATGCAAAAATCAAAGAACTGGTTAAGGAACATAGTGAGCAGGCAATTTTCTCAAAAAATCTGGCAACGATTGAAACGGAAGTTCCTCTTACATTTTCACTGAATGATACCAGATGGGATTTACCCGATCCCAAACCACTGATGGACTTACTGAAAGAACTGGAATTTCGCACAGTTTCAAAACGGTTTTATGAAACATTTTACAACGATACATCAGCGATAATCAATACATCACATGGCATTCAGGGATCATTGTTTGATGGTTTTGCTGAAAACACCTCAATTTCTTCTGTACAGATCAAATCTTTTGACGAAAAAGAAGTAGCCTATTCCATGATTTCAAATACAGATGAATTTGCCGATTTGATGGATAAGCTCATCGCAGCACCTGTATTTGCTTTTGATACGGAAACAACAGGATTGAACCCTTTTGAGCACGAAATTATCGGAATTTCTTTCTGCATGAAACAAAAAGAAGCATATTATCTTCCGCTTCAGGGTGGTTATTTTACGATGGAAGCCTTGCAGCCATTTCTTATCCAGATTTTTGAAAAAGAAGATAGTGTAAAAATTGCCCATAACCTGAAGTTTGATCTGAGAATGCTTAAAAAACATGGCATTTCAATCAAAGGACCAACCTTTGACACAATGATTGCCAATTATCTTCTAAATCCTGAAGGCAAGCATGGTCTTGATTATTTAAGTGAAAATTTACTTTCATACAAAAAAGTATCTTTTGAAGAACTTTTGCCCGTAAAAAATCCTTTGCCCGAACAGATTCTAATGATTCCCATGGAGGATATGAAAAACTATTCCTGTGAAGATGCAGACATGACATTCAGATTATATCAATTGTTTGAAAAGCAAATCAAAGAATCAGGAATGTTTGATTTGATGAATGACATTGAAATGCCTCTGATTGAGGTTCTTGCTAATATGGAAGAAGAAGGCATACGGATTAATACTGCAGAACTTGAATTATTTTCAGAAAAACTTTCCAAACAAATTGCAATAGTTGAAACGCAGATCTTTGAAATGGCTGGTGTTCATTTCAATATGGCATCCCCTAAACAACTTGGAGAAGTGTTGTTTGAAAAAATGAAAATCTCTGATAAACCACCCAAGACAAAAACGAAACAATATGCAACAGGAGAAGAAGAGCTTAAAAAATTTGAAAAAAAGCATCCAATCATCCCGTATATCCTCGAACACAGAACCCTGACCAAACTCAAATCCACTTATGTTGATTCATTACCCCGATTCATTGAACCCTCAACAGGAAGATTGCACACTTCATTCAATCAAACAATTACGGCTACCGGAAGGCTTTCATCATCAAATCCAAATATTCAGAACATCCCTATCAGGACGGAACTCGGTCAGGAAATCCGAAAAGCATTTATCCCGAGAAATAATGACTATTTTATAGTCTCTGCCGACTATTCTCAGATCGAACTTCGGATTATCGCAGCATTAAGCAACGAAACTTCAATGATTGACGACTTTGAAAAAGGTCTTGATATCCATACTGCAACTGCTTCAAAAATATACAACATTCCACTTTCCGAAGTAACCCCATTTCACAGACGAAATGCCAAAACAGTGAACTTTGGTATTATTTACGGAATATCCGGATTTGGTCTTTCTGAAAGACTGGGTATTTCAAAGAATGAATCCAATGAACTGATTAATGAATATTTTGCCAAATATCCCCGGATAAAAGAGTTTATGAATAACACCATTGATTCAGCAAAAAAAACAGGCTTTGTTGAAACCATCAAAAAACGCAAACGATTTATTTCCAACATGAATTCTTCCAATGCCTTTGTAAGGGGATTCGCTGAGCGAACCGCCATTAATGCACCAATTCAGGGCTCAGCCGCTGACATTATAAAAATCGCAATGATTGAGATATTCAAAAACCTGAAGACTTCAAGATCAAAATCAAAATTGCTTCTTCAGGTGCATGATGAACTCGTTTTTGATGTTTTCAAACCTGAAATGGAAAACATTTGTGCAATGATTTCTGATGAAATGAAAAAAGCATTTGATTTACCGGTTCCGGTAGAAGTTGAATTAAAATATGCTGACAATTGGCTGGAAGCTCACTAAACCGTTGTTCCTCATTTAAAAAATCAAAAAGGCTGCGAGAATGCAGCCTTTTTGATAGAGACAGATTATGAAATTAAAACTCTAATATTCCCAAAGATCGTGTTCGAGAATGAAAATATCATTTTTAATACGATCAGATTCAATAAGTGCATCAAGACCGGTTGTGTATTCATTAATAAAACGATCATACACATTTGATTCTTTAATGACGTAACTATTAAACATCCTTTTGAAAAAGACATCATCATAACTCCTTCGTTCAACATCACTATGTCTGTTATATACTTCATTCTGAGCAAGAATTTTTCTTGCCTCCGGAAAATATACCCAGAATAATGGTTTCGTGCCTTTGAATTCACCATCATCATCATATAAAATAATAACCGGACAAATAGCCATAATCCTGCATTCCATAACAGAACGCTGTTTATCAAACACCCAGAACTCCCTTAAACGGAACATCATTACATCTTCGGGTTTAAAATCCTTTGTAATGACTGTATCGTATTGTTCATAAGGTGGATAATCTCTCCACATAGACACAGAATCTGTTGACTGCAAACTTGCCATAAGTTCCTCATATGTTTTCTGAACTGACAATTGATCAGAATCATAAGCCTTAATCTGATTTTCTCTTAACCCATCAAGCAAAACAGTCATCAAATTTCGTCTGCCATTGGTAGGTGAAATCGGATAATACAAAGGCTGGTTGATTTTCTCACGCAGATCAATTACCCTCCAGATTGTTTTTCCCCAAAACACATCAGCTTCGCGGATATGTGTATAAGGAACAGGTTCTGAATTGGGAACAGCTTCTCTTTGAAAAGGTTCCACATTGGGAGGTGCTTCAATAACCTGAGCTACAGCAGGAAAATAATATACTCCTGCGAACAGCACCAAGACACTGATTAAAATGAAACGTTTCATAATCTATCTCTCCTAAATTAATTTACATTAAACGTAGTGTAATCGCACCGATTGAACGCGTGCCGCTGGGTCCCTGAGCCCGAATATTTTCAATATAACATCTCTGACCTCTTCTGGCATTCTGAATATAGCCGATCATTTCCTGTGTAAGTCTGTTTCCTGAGCCTTGCTTATCAATAAGGTCACCGCCTGGAAGTTGAATAGTAAATGTATATGAAACAATCGAAAACGAAAGATCAAATTCAAAATTTTCTAACACCGGAATAATAACAGGACTGGCAATAAGTCTGCCTTTCTCAATATTTCCTTCTCTCACACCAGCAATAAATGGCACGGGATCAGGAACTCTTTTGACGCGGAATTTAAATGAACCCATTGCTCTTGTCTGTCCACTCATATCTGCAGCAACATTTATTGAGGCTTCGTTGCCACCATCAACTCTGACAATATATTTTCCATTTCCCTGCGGTTTCAAACTGCCATTGGAAATTGAAGGTCTTACTTTTTCATTTGGAACACCGGGTACTGAAATTGAAACGGGATTATCAACACCGATATAAAAAACATTCATCTTATCGGCAGAAACAGTAGCCGTTGGAGCACCAACCACATACTCTTCATTAAACCCGTATTCTTTAATACCACCGCCTGGTTGCTTGATTCTGATGATTCCTCCGAAAGTCTGAACACCTACTCCACCAGCACCGATTTTATACTTCACAAGACCATCTACGCCTTCAAGTGTTTGAGTGTTTCCAATGACCTTATTTGTAATTGAATCCCATGATGAACCGATAATAACTTCAGGGGCCTCAACAGTATCATATGCAGCAACAAAAATGTCTGCTTCATATTCTTCACCAGAGATTACAAATTTACTTTTGGGAACCACTTTAGCGGCGATTTTATTAAATTTAAAATCTGTTTCCCCGATTGATGACAATAGTTCTATAACAACTCCTGCTTCTGCATTTCTGACATCTGCGATCAATTTGTTCAATAAAACTATATCAGCAGCAAGAATGGTACGGTAAAATGTTGCCATTTCCCAGTTCATATCCTTGTTGGTCAAATCTTTGAAAGTACCTTCTACATTCAGACCGATTTGAACTTCACTATGTTTTTCTTCAGGAAGTACACTTAAAATATTTGCTTTAAACTCAATAATTTTATTTTTGAGTTCTCTGGCTTTTCCTTCAGAACCATCATGTGAATTGCCAATAAAATAATGTGTTGGTAAATCATAATTATCTTTCTTCTTCACATCTCTCATTGACTTAGTTTTTGCTTCTTCAATAGAGATTCCATCTGTTTTGGCAATAACTTCCCATTTTACATTTTCAATAAAATCAACCATTTCCTGAGCATACTTTTTAACTAAAACAGCTTTATCAGCTAATGGTTTAGCTTTAGCAGGATTTTCTGCCATTGCCCTATCAAACGCAACATAATTGGCTTTTACCTTCTCTCCAAAAATTATATTAGATTCTTCCATGCTTTCGTTAACAATAACAAAAGCATTTAATATATCTACGGAGACATTCAGCGCAAGCAATGCCGTCAATACGAGGTACATCATTGCAATCAGCTTTTGTCTCGGGGTCTCCGGACAATTTTTTGCTCCCATACTATTTCCTCATTTTATTTATTAACATTCACATTCATTGCAGCCAGCATATTTCCATATACTGTATTCAGAGCAGAAAGATTGCTTGCGAGCACATCAGCCTGTTCCTTATATTTTGTAACACTTGCTACGGATGCATTGACATTGTTCACAAAATTATTAACAGATTCCTGCATTTCCTGAACTTTATCAACCTGATTACTGGCACCCTGAAGTTGCAATTCATACACTGCGTTTAGTGCTGCAAGGTTTTTGGTAATTCTTTGAATTTGATCACCATAAGATTTACCGTCAACCTGTGAAAAGTCAATGGCCTGAGCAGATTTGGTTAATGATTCTGCTGATTGCGAATATTTTTCTGCTAAACTTTGAGCACTTTGAGTTGCAAATTTAATACTGTTTACGTACTCTTCAGTCGCTTTAATGTCACTTTGTAAGGCACCGGCTATCGAACCAAATGCCTGACTTGTCTGATTTGCATTTGTAGTAGCACTTTTCACAGAAGCAGTAAATTCTTCACTAACACCAACACTGCGGCTCATTGCTTCATTTGTTTTTTCGTACACTCCCTGAAGTTTAGAAACACTATCAGAAGCAGTTGATAAATTTGAAACAAACTTATCAGTAGCACCTGCAGCATCTGCAACACCGGATAAT
>Ga0209835_1000906_pt1 | contig 17693 bp, 18 predicted proteins | sample LakKivwa52mmetaG_FD_184138 | JGI IMG/M metagenome (GOLD analysis project Ga0209835, IMG submission 184138) | Anoxic lake water microbial communities from Lake Kivu, Rwanda to study Microbial Dark Matter (Phase II) - Lake Kivu water 52m metaG... | ecosystem: Environmental > Aquatic > Freshwater >...
CCTGGAAGGCACAAACAACAAAATCAAAACCATGAAACGAATGGCCTACGGCTTCAGAGATATGGAATTCTTCAAACTCAAAATTATGGCCCTTCACGAAACGAAGTATGCTTTAGTCGGATGAACCTGTAATTTCCGCAAATCATCCGCAAATCATCCACCTTGAATGGTAGAACGCCTTGTGCCATAATAGATTCACCTCGTTGATGATAGGTTTTTTTGCCAAAATTACTCTATCACTCTGTTTTATCAGGATCAACGAGGTTTTTTATTTTTTTGGTGGTGGATCATGGATAAAAAAACTATAAAGGAGATCGAATGTAATTCAGATTTGAAAAAAATGTACTGGCGCTGTTGGAAGGATCCATCGACATTCACATTCACTCAGCCCCCGATGTCTATCCACGGCTGCTTAACGATGTAGAGCTTGCCCTTTCCGCGAAAGAAAACGGTATGCGATCGATTCTTATAAAGAATCACTATTTTGAGACCGCCAGTCGGGCGCAGATCGCAACCGATACCGCCGATTTTCCCGTCTTTGGCGGCATTGCGCTGAATCTCACCAATGGCGGGTTGAACAGGCACGCGGTCAAAATGGCGCTGAAGATGGGGGGCAAACAGGTCTGGATGCCAACGGTGCATGCCGACGACTTCGTCAAGAACAAGAGCCACGCAGCCAACCTTGCCACCGAAATCGGCGCCGATGTCCAGGGGCTGACTCTCATCAATGAAGACGGCGCTCTCAAAGACGAACTCTATGAGATCTTCGAACTCATCAAGGAAGCCGATGCGATTTTCGCAACCGGCCATGTCACCAAGGAAGAGGCGAAGATTGCCGTCCGTGAAGCGGCGAAGAGGGGGGTGAAAAAAATCATCGTTACCCATCCGGCCGCCACCTTTGTTCACTGCAGCGTCGATGACATGAAGGAAATCCTTGACCTTGGGGCCACCTTCCTCGAACACACCTGGAACGATGTCACCCGTCAGGTTTCACACCCGCTGCCGATTCACGTTCTGTTTGATGTGATCAAGTCCGTTGGCGCCGCTCACTGCATCATGTCCACCGACGCAGGTCAGTGGCTGAGCCCCCCGGCCGCCCAGCAGATGGGCATCTATATCAAGGAGGCTCTCAAAAGCGGGATTTCGCCCGAGGATATCCGGATGATGGTGTCCGAAAACCCGGCAAAGATCCTCGGTATCTAAAATCTCCAATGCGCGCTTTAAGGGATCCGATTTCCAAGTTGCGCAATGGTCTCGATTCTTAAATTCTGTGGACGAGAGTCGTTTGGAAACGGATCGAAGGGAAATTTTGGAGGAGTTGGAGATGAAGGAGAAAATAGGTTTTATCGGCCTTGGGACAATGGGGAAATGGATGGCGTTGAATATGCTGAAAGCCGGGTTTCCGATGCGGGTATATGACATCAATCCGGCGCCGGTCCGGTTTCTCGCCGGTCAGGGCGCGGCTGCGGCGAAATCGCCGGCCGACGTAGCCGCCGAGGTCGACTGGCTTTTTTTGAGCCTCCCCGATACAGAGCTGGTGGAAAAGGTGGTTTTCGGAGAAAACGGTGTGGCGCTGGGCGCCGAACCCGGCCTCGTCCTGGTCGATTTGAGCACCATCAGCTACATTCCTACCCTGGAGATCTATCGCAAACTGAAAGAAAAGGGAATCCTCTTCGCGGATGCGCCGGTTTCCGGTATGGAGGCTCGGGCCAAAGAGGCCAAGATTACGGTGATGTTCGGCGGCGATGAGGGCCTCTTTCAAAAAGTGCGGCCTGCGCTCGATGCGATAGGCAACCAGATCGTCTACATGGGGGCGGTCGGCAGCGGTCAGCTGACCAAACTGATCAACCAGCTCCTCTTCAATATCAGTTGCGCCGGCCTGGCCGAGGTGCTTCCCATGGCCGTCAAGCTCGGACTCGATCCGGAAAAGGTGGCCCAGGTCGTCACCACCGGGACGGGGCGCAGCTTTGCCGCTGATTTTTTCATCCCGCTCACGCTGGAGAACCGGTTCGACGAGGGGTATCCGGTGAAGAGCGCCTACAAGGATATGATCAGCGCCGCTGAGATATCCGCCCATAAAAGCATTCCTCTGCCCGTGGTGAACGCGACGGCGGTGACCTTTCAGATGGCCATCGCCGAAGGGTACGGCGATCTGAGCAAGGGCGGCTTGATCCGCGTCTTCGAGAAGCTGCTCGGAACGGAATTCCGAAAGACCAAGGAGGCGAAATGAACCCCCATCGAGGACTCCCGGAAGACATGACCGAGGCCTATTACCGCTGCCTGATGCATTCCGTGGGGTACCGGCGAAAAGATCTGGAAAAACCGCAAATCGTCGTGGTGAATTCGTGGACGGACGTCAACCCCGGCCATCAGCCCCTCCGGGAACTGGCCCAGCGGGTCAAGGAGGGGATCTGGGCGGCCGGCGGCTGTCCATGCGAATTCAACGTGCCGGCCCCCTGCGACGGGATGGCGCAGGGTCCGGGCATGCATTACATTCTGCCCCAGCGGGATTTGATTGCCGGATCCATCGAGGCGATGGTCGGGGCGCACGGGTTCGAGGGGATCGTGATGCTCGGCTCGTGCGACAAGATTCTGCCGGGGATGCTCATGGCCGCCGTCCGGATGAACCTCCCGACGCTTTTCCTGACTGCCGGCGCGATGATGCCCTGTCGGCTCGATGGAAAGGTGGTGACGGCCCCCGATTTGAAAGAGGCGATCGGCCGGCGCAATGACGAAAAGATCGATCAGGAGACCTTTCTGGATTGGCAGGAGCGGTTTTGCGCGACCGCCGGGACCTGTTCGATGATGGGGACGGCCAATACCATGGGGTGTTTTTTGGAAGCGACGGGACTTGCGCCCTTTGGCTCTGCAACCATGCTGGCCTTCGATGCAGCGAAGGTCCGCCAGGCCCGTGATGTCGGGGAGCGGGTAGTGGAACTGGTCCGGTTGAAGCGTCCTTTCAGCGATTATCTGACGCCGCGGAACCTGGAAAACGGCATCCGGTATGTCTCCGCCTCCGGGGGATCCACCAATGCCATCCTGCACCTGATGGCGTGCGCCTCGCTCATGGAGGTGGGGATGACCCTGGACGCGTTCGGGAAGATCCAGGCCTCCGTTCCGGTGGTGGGCAAGTTCAAACCCTCCTCCGAGGTCAACCTTGCCGACTTCCACGAGGCGGGCGGCGTCCTGGCTCTGGTGGGTGCGATAAGAGACCACCTGCATCTCGATATCGAATTTCCCATGGGCGGGCGGCTCCGGGAATATCTGGAATCTCGGGCGGAGCCCGACGGAAAGGTCATCCGGGACGCCGGCAATCCACTGGAGGAGGGCGGATGTTTCGCCATCCTGAGGGGCAATCTTGCCCCCGATGGCGCTGTTGTGAAAAAAACAGGGGTCGAACCGGGGATGCTCCGCCATCGCGGAGAGGCGGTGGTGTTTGACAGCGAAGAGGATGTCCGCGAGTTTCTGCTCCATCGCACCGTCAAACCAGGGTCGGTGCTGGTCGTCCGCTATGAAGGACCCAAGGGCGGCCCCGGAATGCGGGAGCTTTCCATCCCGGCGGCGATGCTGGTGGGCATGGGGCTGCACACTTCGGTGGCGATGGTGACCGACGGGCGTTTTTCCGGCGCCACCCGCGGCCCCTGTGTCGGCCATATCTGCCCCGAAGCGTGGGACGGCGGCCCGCTCGCCTATGTCCACGACGGCGACATGATTGAAATCGATGTCCCCGAAGGACGGTTGCAACTGCTCGTCTCGGATGAGGAGTTGCAGCGCCGCCGTGAGGCAGGGATCGAAAAGCCCAACCACCCGGCGCCGGGGGTGTTGGCGGCATACCGGAAAATGGTCGGCAGTGCAGACAAAGGCGCTATATGGTTTTGAAAAATATGCGTATTTTGGAGAGGAGATGCTGATGAAAACCAGACAGGACGTTTTGAATGAGGATGTGCCCTTTCGGTAAGTGGACTGGGGTTTGACCAAGGATTTGGTTGGGCCTGAACATATGGGTGCGGAACATATCAGGTTCAAGATCACTGAATACCTCCCGGGATACAGCCATACACTGCATATGCACCCGACGCAGGAAGAGGTCATTTTTGTTCTCGAAGGCAGAGGGATTACGGAAACAAGGGAAGATAAAATGGGAATCGGTCCCGGTTTGGTTGTTTTCGTTCCGGCCGGCGTATACCACGCCACGATAAATCTGAGCCACACCGCACCGTTGAGAGCGTTGATCGTCAAGTCTCCTCCCGATGACGAGGAAGTTCGGTCCGATTCGTGAGCGGAAGCACAACCCGCAAGCTCCCCCGGTAGGCTGGGGAGCTTCACGACGACGGGGGTGAATTTCGTTTTGAAGCCAAAGTGGCACTTGACAATATATTCAAAACTATTAAGATAATACAAAACGTTGGTCTTTATCCGCATCTGAAATCTGATCATAGGGAAAGGAGGAAGGACATGCCCACCTACGAGTACGAATGCCAGGACTGCAATAAGAAATTTTCATTAATTTCGAGTATTACCGAACATAACACGACCAAAGCTTCCTGTCCGAAGTGCAAAAGCAAGAAGGTCAAACAGGTCATCTCCACCTTTATTACCAAGACCAGCCGGAAAAGCTGACCATCTCTTTTATGCTTTCCGTATCCGCTTCTGGCGCGGATACGGTCTGTTTTCCGGTGTCCGAAAAGGTTCTTAGCCTTTTGAGTCGTCATGCGCTGTAAAAAGCAAACATTTCGAAAGATGTTTCAAAGATGAGAAATGCATTCAAGATCCTGATGGCTCTACTGTCGGCGACGGTATTTGCGGGAGTGGTCTGCATCGAGGAACCCGGCGCTGCGAAGGTAGAGGGGAAAAAGAAGGGCGTGTCTTACACCGTCAAGCTGAAGGCCAAGGCGAGGGTTGGGAGTTATCTGACCGATGCCAAGGGGATGAGTCTCTACTATTTCAAGAAGGACGCCCCGGGAAAGAGCGCCTGCGCCGGCGACTGCATTGCGAAGTGGCCCGTCTTTTATACCAAGAAGGTGGTTGTATCCAAGAAACTTGATGAGAAGGACTTTGCCGCCATTACCCGTGGCGACGGGATCAAACAGACGACCTATAAAGGCCGGCCGCTCTATTATTTCGCCAAAGACACCGCTTCGGGAGACATGAACGGCGATGGGGTCAACAACGTCTGGAGTGTGATCTATCCCGGAAAGATCAAACGTTGAAAAGACGGATTTTGATTTAAAAAAACATAACAGGTGCAATGAACATGATAAAACCTTGGCTCCAGCATTATGCTAAACACGTTCCCGATACCATCGCTTATCCGGAGATTCCCATCCACCGTTTCCTGACGGATACTGTGGCCAAACATCCGGATTATATCGCTTTCACTTTCAACGATACCCATACTTCTTACCAGGAACTAAATCAGAAGGTGAACAAATTCGCCCTTATCCTCCAGAAGGGCGGAGTAAAGAAAGGGGACCGGATAGCCCTCATCACGGTGAACTCTCCCACGTATGTCATCGCCTTTTTTGCCGCCAGTAAACTTGGGGCCATTGTGGCAAACCTTAGCGTTGGAATACAGGGAGATGAACTGACACGCTGTTTGAATAATTCCGGTGCAAAAGTGGTCGTTACGCTCGATTTATTCGCCATGAATCTCTACACCGTGATAAATAAAACAGAAGTCAAAACGGTTATCCTCCATTCTGTTTTCGGATTGGAAAAGAACATACCTCTAAAAGAGGGAATGCCGAAACCTCAAATCTTCCTGGAGTTGCTTGCTTCAGTCGAAAGCGCGGCAGAACCGGCAGTGGAGATTTCTCCGGCAGATATCGCTGTGCTTCAGTATACGAGCGGCTCTACTGGTGCACCTAAAGCGGCCACCCTGACTCATGCCAATATTGTGGCCAGTGTGGTACAGTCCGATATCTGGATGGGAATAAAGGATGCCGGAAATGCCGCGGTGATGTGTGTCATTCCCTTTTTCCACGTTTTTGGGATGTCGGCTTGCCTTCTGATTTCCGTACTCAAGGGATACCGGATGATCCTTCTTCCCCGGATGGACCTGATGGACATCCTTTCCTTGATAAAGATGCTGGAAACTTACAGACCCATATCTTTTCCGGCCGTGCCCAATCTATGGAGCGCCATCATGTCACTTCCATCTGAGGCTGCCAGGACCCAATTCTCTTCCATTCAGGTGGCCATCAGCGGAGGAGCGCCTCTTCCACCTTCGGTCCATGAGAGATTTGAAGAACTCACCGGAAGAAAAATGATGGAAGCCTACGGTCTATCTGAGGCCTCCTCGGCGACCCATATCACGCCTTACCCCCACGGTGCGCCCAGAGGATCAATCGGGTTGCCTCTTCCGGACACAAACGTGAAAATCATGGATTTGAAAACGGGACAGAGTGAATGCGATGTAGGGGAGGTTGGCGAGCTGGTGGTAAAAGGACCCCAGATCATGCAGGGATATTGGAATAATCAGGAGCTTACAGAAGCGGTCTTGCGCGACGGTTGGTTTTATACCAAGGACATGGCCCGCATGGATAAAGAGGGGTACTTCACGCTTGTAGACAGGAAGGATGATCTTATTATTTCCAATGGATTTAACGTCTATCCCGGCCAGATCGAAGATGTTCTAAAGCTGCACCCCAAGATCAAGGATGCGGCAGTTATCGGTATTCCCGATCGAGTCAAAGGACAGGCTATTATTGCGGTAATCACCTTGAAAGAAGGCATGCAAGGAGATAAAGAAGAATTCATCAGATATTGCAAAGAGAATCTGCCTGATTACCGGTTGCCAAAAGCAATTCTCCTTCGCAATGAAATTCCCCGGGATCCGGCAGGAAAGCTCTTGAGGAGAATATTGAGACAGGATTCCCAGGTCACCTGACGACAATAAGCCGACAGGCTCAACAGGGCCAAGGGTCTGACGCACGTGTTCATCCCCCTCAGGGGTTTCTCGTATCCCGACCACGAAGGGCGGGCGCACTGGGACCCGGAAGCCAATGAGGTGTTCATCCATACACTCAAGTCGCGTCTTTCTTCTCAGATACAGTATGACGAGCTCGATTGGCACATCAACGACGACGCATTCATCGATGCCGTGGTGGACGAACTGGTGAGATTGATGAACAGGTGATATTTGAACTTCCCAAAAGGAAAAAACAGAGATAAAAATCTCCGGATGAGGAGGAGGAATACATGACGGATAAAAAGAAGGAAGTGCATGGCGTCTTTGCCCCGATGGTGACCCCCTTCAGGGATGACCGGGTGCTGTTTCACGGGCTCATCGCCAATGTGGAGAAGATGAACGGGACCGCTCTGGCGGGATATTTTGTCCTCGGGACGAATGGGGAATACAAGTCGCTTTCCGTTACGGAGCGTTTCCAAGTGCTAAAGGCGGTCGTCCAAAACCGGGCGAAAGGCAAGGTCGTGATGGCGGGCATGGGTTTCGAAAGCACACAGGAAACCATCGCGATGACCTTGCGGGCGGCCGATGAGGGGGCGGATATGGTCAGTCTTCTCATGCCCCACTTCTTCGCGAAGAAGATGACCCCGGAAGCGCTCGCCGGGTATATCACCGACGTGGCGGATGCCTCCCCGCTGCCGGTTCTGCTGTACAACAACCCCTCGGTCGCGTCCGGCGTCACCGTTAAAGCCGATCTGATCCATCTCGTGAAGGATCATCCGAATGTCATCGGGATCAAGGACAGTTCGAGCGAGACCTACAAAGCGAACCTCGATGCGGCCAAAGGCAGGATGTGCGTTCTTGCGGGAACCGCCAATTATTTTCTCGATCTGCTGAAGAACGGCGGAACCGGCGGCGTCCTTTCGCTGGCGAACGTCTTTCCTGGCGCCTGCGCGAAGCTCTATACGCTCTTCCGGGAGGGGAAGATGCAGGAAGCGGAGGAGTTGAACGCGTCGCTGATCGGATTGAACCATCAGGTATCCGGGTCGTTCGGTGTGGCCGGGGTCAAGGCGGCGATGGACCTCAACGGGTTCTGCGGCGGCTCTCCGAGAAGGCCGCTTCTCCCTCTGACCGGGGAGCAGTTGGAAACGCTGAAGCAATCGCTCGGTAACAGTCAATTTGCCCGGTAGGAGGGGGAACATGGAGCGACTCAAAGACAAAGTGGCGATCATCACCGGTGAAGGGGGATAAATGATCACGCCTTGTTTTTGAGGCGCCCTTTTATTCCTGCCTTGATCGGAGGGATGACCATCGGCAGAAGGATCGCCAGCAGGGCGACGCCCCACATCACCATGCAGATGGGCGGTTCCCAGAGGCTCTCGATTCTCCCTCCGGAGATAATCAGCGTCTGCCTGAAGGATCTTTCCATCACCGGTCCCAGGACCAGTCCCACCACCAGAGGGGCCGGCTGGTATCCGTACTTGCGCATGACATAGCCGATGACCCCCGCCCCTAACATCACCCAGACATCGAAGAGGGCGCTGTTGTCCCCAAAAGTTCCGATCACGCACAGAACGAGGATGACCGGCATCAGGTATCGGGGGGAGACCCTGACGAGCTTGGCAAAGATCCCGACCAGCGGGAGGTTCAGGATCAGGAGCATGGCATTCCCGAGATAAAAACTTCCGATGACCCCCCAGAAGACGTCGGGACGGTCGCGGAGAAGGAAGGGGCCCGGGGTGATCCCGTGCAGCAGCATCCCGCCCAGGAGGACGGCAGTGGCTGGTGTGAAGGGCAGTCCCAGGGAGAGAAGCGGGATCATCGCTCCGCCGGAGGCTGCATTGTTGGCCGCTTCGGGACCGGCGACCCCTTCGATCGCCCCTTTCCCGAACTCCTCCGGATGCTTGGAGATCGATCTTTCCATGCCGTAAGATGCAAAGGAGGCCATCGTGGCCGCGGGTCCCGGCAGAAGGCCGATCAGAAATCCAAGGACCGAACCACGGGCGATAGGGGCGACCGAGCGCCTTATCTCTTCACGGTTCGGGTAGAGCTCGCGGAATTTGACGGGCAGTATTTCCACCGGCTTCTCCCGGGCGGCCATCACCTCAAAGACCTCGGCAATCCCGAAAATTCCGGTCGTGATCGCGATAAAACTGATGCCCCCCTGGGCGGTATCGATCCCGAAAGAGAAGCGTTCCAGACCGCCGATAGGATCCATTCCCACCGTGGAGAGGATCAGTCCGGCCATCATCATGATCAGGGAGCGGATCTTGGATTTTCCGGTCAGGTTGGACAGGAGGACGACGCCCAGGACCGTCAGGACAAAGTATTCGGCCGGCCCGAAAGCGAGAGCGGTTCGCGCCAAGAGGGGGGCGAAAAACTGCAGGGCAATCACACTTATGGTCCCTGCAACGAACGACCCGATGGCGGCGATGGCGAGCGCCGCCCCGGCCCTTCCTTTTTTCGCCATCGCGTAACCATCGAGGGTGGTGACGACGCTGGCCGGCTCTCCCGGGACATTGACCAGGATGGAGGTCGTCGATCCCCCGTACATGGACCCATAATAGATCCCTGCCAGCATGATCAGACCGGCGGTGGGACCGAGTTTCAGAGTAAGAGGAATGACGAGGGCCATGGCCGCCGCGGGGCCGAGACCCGGCAGTACGCCGATCAGCGTGCCGATCATCGCGCCGACGAAGCAGGCGATCACGTTATCGGGTTGAAGCGTGATCAGCAGATACGATAAAATGCCCTGGTCGGACAAACGAACATGCCTCCCTTAAAAAAGGATGCCCCTCGGAAAGGACAGCTTCAGCCAGACCTCGAAAAGAAAGTAGCAAAAGAGGCCAACCCCTATGGAAAGAACAACGGGCCTGATCCAGTCCTTCGTCTCCATGAGCCTGCTGGAAAAGATGACCAGCAGGAACGTGGAGACGAAAAAACCGATCCATTGCATCATGAGAATGTATAAGACCAGAAGGGAGGTCAGCATGATGACCTTCGCCTCCCCCCGGTTCTCATGGAGAAATGCCTTGAAGGCTTTGATCATCGATCCTGTTTCTCCTCCCCTGGCCGGTGTCCTGGGGGCCAGGAAAGCGCGGATCAGCTGCCAGACGGCCAGGAGCAGCAATACCCCTCCCAGGAGCAGGGGAAAGACAGCGGGCCCCGGGCTTTCCCAGTCGTCGAGAGGGTAACGGGTGGTATAGATCAGGAAAGTCAAACTGAACAGGATCAGTACGAGGCTGCTGGCGATCTCTTTGCGCGGTGTCATAAGCCTATTCCTGAAGAATTCATTTCACAATGGCCGCCATAATTGACAAAGCAATGGTCTCCCTCCCTTCGGAAACAGGGAGGGGAGACCACTTCGTCATGGCTATTTCAGCAGTCCCGCCTCTCCCATGATCTCCCGCGTCTCCTTGTCGACCCCGGCGACATATTTCCCAAAAGCCGCCGGATCAAGGTAGCGGGGCGTCGAGCCGAGCGACGAGGCAAATTCGATCCACTCTTTGCTTTCTACGGCCTTTTTAACGATGGGACTCAGCTTGTCGACGACCGCCTGGGGGGTTCCCTTGGGGGCGGCGATCCCCCGCCACTGGGCAAACTCGAGGTCGACGCCCGTCTCCTTCATCGTCGGCACGTCGGGCCAGATATTGATCCGTTTGTCGTTGCTGATGGCCAGGATGCGCACCTCTCCGGCCTTGACCTGGTTGAAGACCTCCGCCGGGTGCTGGCTCGATGAGTCGATCTTTCCGCCCATCAATGCCGCCATGGCCAGGCCCGTTCCGAAGGGGACATGGATGATCTTGACGCCGGCCTTCGCGGCCAGCGCGACCGGCACCATGTGGGTTACGCTGCCCATCCCGGAATTGCCCATCGTGACCTTTCCCGGGTTGGCTTTGGCGTAAGCGACGAACTCCTTGAAATCCTTCCAGGGTGCGTTCTTGCTGACGGCGATCGAAACCGTCTCGATGCCGACCCCGGCGATGGGCTCGAAGGCGGTGTAGTCATATTGGACCTGCTTGCGGGCCGCCAGGGTGTTGATGGCGCCCGAGTACCAGATCAGGGTGTAGCCGTCTTTCCTGGCGCGGTTGACCTCGTTGTAGGCGATGGCGCCGCCGGCGCCGGTCACGTTGCGGACGATCATCGGCTGGCCCAGGTCCTGGGAGATGAGCTCCGCCAGTTTCCGGGCCTGGATGTCGGCCGCGCCGCCCGCGCCGAACGGATTGATCAGTTCCACCTGCTTGACGGGCCAGGCATCCGCCGCGAAAGCGGGGCCGATTCCCGATAAAAGCACGGCCGCCGCCGGCAACAGAAACGCCATGATCAGACTGCTCCTGAGAATTTGAAATCTTCGCTTCATTGGTCTTTCTCCTTTCATCTTATGCTATCCGTTTTATTTCTGAACGGTTATACCATTGCCCATGCCTCTTTGATGACCCGTTTCGTGTTGGCGATGACGACTTCCGATGTCTCCTCAGCCAAAAGGGGTCTCACCTCCGCGCTGAGAACAGGTCGTTTGTCGGGGTTGAGGAGCTTCAGGTCGAGCAGGAGGCGGAAATAGTCCCTGACTTGCGGGGTATCGACCTCCCCGCCCGGCATTCCGAAACGGGGCTGAAGGTCCCCGTAACCCGGGTGCCGCTTGTCGCGGAAGGCGGCGCTCCCGATGTGGAAGTGCATAGGGTATTGCTTCACCAGGGGAATCGCCTCCTCGGGGGTCGTCCGCAAAAGCGCAAAATGGGAGAGATCCGCCAGGACGCCGAAGTTGGAGAACTCCTTGTTCACCTCGGCGGCGACGTCCGCTGCGTCCTGGAAGTCGCCGATCAGGAAGCACTTGTCGATGTCCTTATCGAAGACCTTCATGTAGATCCCCATCGGGCCCTGCTCGTTGGTGTACCGGCAGATCTCCTTGAGCGAGTCGATCAGGATCTTCTTGCCCTCCTCCTTTTTCTCCTCTCCGGGGTGCTTTCCCGAAAAGACCCGCATGCAGGAGGCGCCGAGCTGGAAGGCCTCATCGACGCCGTTTCGCATCGCGCTCAGCGCCTTCTTGCGTTCCTTGGGGTCGGGATCGTTGACGTTGAGCTTCAGGGTAAACATCCGGGGCTGGTTCGCGTAGCAGACCTCCAGGTGCGAGGTCTCCAGGAGCTTGGTTGCCTCGTGGCGCACCTTGGGGTCCTTCATCCAGCCGACCTCGACGGCGGTCCAGAAGTCATCCTCCACGATCTTCCTGAGCGTCTCCACGATCGGTCCTTCTCCCGTGGTCGCCTCGGGATAGGCCTTGAAATGGACGATCCCGAGTTTCATGTATTTGTAAATCGAAAAGTTTTCCATAGTGCCTCCTTAAATTTCACGACACTTTGACGACCACCTTGATCGCGTCCTCGATCCGCTCGCGGACGTACTTGAAGGCGGTCGGGAGCTCCTCGAGGGGGAAGGTGTGGGTGTGCATCAACTTGGCGTCGAACTTCTTCTGGTTCATCAGGGCGGCGGCGCGGTGGGTCGCGCTCTTCCCTTCGCCGCGGATCCCGTAGAGGTAGATGTTGTTGCGGACGATCTTCGCCAGGTCGACCAGCGCCGGTTCGCCGGGGAAGGCGGCCAGACAGATCCGTCCGCCCCGCTGTGTCATGTCCATGGCCTCGTTCAAGGCATCGGCCGCCCCGGAGCACTCCAGGACATAGTTGACCCCTCGCCCGCCGGTGATCCGTTTGACGGCCTCCACGGGGTTCTCCTTTTTGATGTTAATCACGTGATCCGCGCCCAATTTGATTCCCAGGTCCAGCCGCGAGTCGCGCGTCCCGGTGAGAATGACGGGCTCGGCGCCGAGGACCTTGCCGACGGCGACCCCCATCAGGCCGATGGGCCCCGGGCCGGTGACGACGAGGCTCTCCCCCGCGATCAGGCCGCCGAGAACGTCGAGGGCGTACACGGCCGTTCCGGCGGTCACGATCAGGGTCGCCTCCTCGTCGCTCATCCCATCGGGCACATGGACCAGTGTATTGATATGGTTGATCGCGTACTGGGCGAAACCGCCGTCGGTGGTGAAGCCGTTGGCGCGGTGACCCTTGTTGTGACCCTCGTAGTTCAGGCCGTAGTTGAGGCAGGAGGTGTACATCCCCTGCCGGCAACGCTCGCAGCGCCCGCAGCCGGCGTGGATCTCGACGGCGATGCGGTCCCCGACGGCATATTCGTCCACGCCCGCCCCGAGTTTGACGATGGCGCCCATGTACTCGTGGCCCGGTGTGAAATTCTTGTTGAAGGGGGGGCCGCCCCGGACAATGGCGGGCAGTCCTTTCGTGATGATTTCTACGTCGGTCCCGCATATCGAAACCGCGTCGATCCTCACCAGAACCTCGGCGGGACCGGGTTCCGGAACGGGTTTCTCCGTGAGCCTGAGCTGTTCCGGGCCGTCGAGGACCCAGGCTTTCATCGTCTTGGGAACGGAGAGATCCTTTTTCTGCGTTGATCCCGTCATGATGGCCATTTCTCCTATTCTTTGATCTGACTGGCGATAAAGGCGATCTTCGCCGTGTCCTCGGTGAGATCGGACAGGTAATAGGCGGTCTTCAGGTCCTGCGCTATAGCCAGTATCCCATGTTCCTCCATCAGGAGCACCCTGGCTGCGGGATATTTTAGAAGCCCCGCCTTGACATACTCGAAGAGTTCCGTCGAGCCGGACATGGCGCTTTCGATGCGGGGGACCTCCTTGAGGACGGCCTGCGCCGACACCGTCACCATGGGAAGCGATTGCACACGGTTGGAGTAAGCTGTCGCATAGGGGGGGTGGACGTGGGAGACCGCGCCCGCGTCGGGGCGAAGCTGGTAGACCGCCAGATGGAAAGCCGTCTCCTTGGAGGGTTTCAGACCGCAGGGATTTTCGATGACGGCGCCGTCGATCTTCATCAGGAGGTTGATCTCGGGTTCGATATCCCCAAGGCAGATGCCGGTCGGCGTGATCAGGACGGCGTCCGTGCCGGGGATGCGCACGCTGATGTTTCCACCGGTCCCGCTGACAAGCCCGCGGTTGTGTGCGCGCCGCGAAAATTCGGAGAGCTCCTTGCGCAGGCGGATGATTTCCATTTCCTTGTTCATGGCGGCTTTCACTCCTTCATTTCTTCCATGTATGTGATCAACTGGTCGACGCAGGCATCGACAAACGGGCCGTCGTTGATATGGGCGTCGATCTCCTGGAGAGGGATGTCCTCCCTGAGACCCGTTTTCAGGGCCTTGAGCAGGATCCGGTTTCCCGCGGCATCGTGAAGGACCCCTCCGGGGGCGCCGTAAACGGACCATCCCTTGAGCGGAACCAGGACCGCCGTGGGTCCCGTGGCGGTGCTCAACCGCTCGGCCATCACCGCTCCCACGCGGGCCATTTCGCCGCGTGTGACCTTCACATTGGCGTTGCAGGGGTTGTGCATGTGAATCCTTCTTCGCCTCAATCGCAGGGGGATCGACTCCCGCGGCCCGAAACAGAGATACTCCAGTCCGCCCGTGGAGACCACCTGGGGGATGCCCTTTTTCCCCGCCGCGGTCAATCTGCCGGGATTCACGGGCCGGTAAGCGCCCGCACCCGCGACCTCCTCCGCCAGTTCATGCGGGGTCAGATCGAGGACCCCGTGAATGATCCCCTCCTCAATCAGGTCCTCCATGGCCGATCCCCCGGCGCCCGAGGCGTGAAAGGCGACCGCCGCAAACCCTTTTTCCTTGAGCGTCTTTACCGCCCGAGCGGCCCCGGGCTCCGTGTTTCCCAGCGCCGTCACGGCCACGGTTCTCCTTCCCGGTTCCCCGGTGATCCGTCTCCCGTGCTGCGCCATTCCCGCCACGGCAGCCGCGGCATTGGCCAAGATCGGTCCTGTGACCGGATTGGCCCCCCCGAGAAAATCGCCTACCGAAAAGACCATGGCAATATCCCTGTCGCCCACATAGGGGCGAATGTCTCCGGAGGCGATGGTCGAGACGATAATCTTGGGAAATCCGAAAGGAAGGACCCGCATGGCCATCGCGGAAACCGCGGTCCCCTGATTTCCCCCCAGACCGATCACCCCGTTGATCCTGTTCTCGGAGCAGAGACGGGAAAGGAGCCGTCCCGCCCCTTTCCCCATCGCTTCCATGATCCGGTCTCTCTCTCCCGTTCGAATCAGGGCGGAGAGTTCCCAGCCGCCCTGTCGGGCCACCTCCTCGTTCGATATCTCAGCCCGGATGGCGGGCGGTCCAAGGGGGCCGATGTCGATCACCGTCGCGTCGTAACCCAAGCAGCCGAGGAGCTCTTTCATGGCGGCCACCTCTGCGCCCTTCGTATCGAGAGTCGCCAGAATGGCGATATTCCCTTTGCGGGTCATCATCAAACGTCCCTTTGGGGAAGCCTTATCCCGCTATCCTCTCCAGAAACGGCCCGGCCATTCTCTCTTCTCCATGGGGACCTTGAAATCGAACTTCTTCACCTCCTCCAGGAAAGCGGCCAGGTGGTTCCCGATCCGCTCGAAGACCGCGTATCCTTGTTCGGCGCTGGATCGCAGCGGGTTGCCGATCGTGGCGGTGTCGGAGTACTCGTGGTGGAGCATCGGGACGAAGATGTTTTCGGAGCCCTGGAACTTGACCGTGTTGGTTCCGTCGGACTTGGTGAAGGCGGGGCCCATCCACTTGGGGGCGTGGGCGCGATCCTGCTTGGCCCTTTCCATCTTGACCGCTCCGTCGTAGAGTCCCCGGTCCTTCAGATAGGCCATCGTCGTGGAGGTTTCCAGCTCGCCCGCGTGCCAGCCGGGGGTTTCCTCCGGCGGGCCCGTCATCAGGTCGGCGACGACGGCGCAATCGCGCTCCGTGGGGGTCTTGTAGTAGGCGCAGAAGCAGCCCGTCTCGGCCCGCAGGGTCCTGAGCGCGTCGCCCTGGGAGCCCATGTTGGTCCCGTGGTGGGAGACGAAGACCAGCTTGTTGAAGCCCGAGAAGATCAGGCTGCGGCCGATGGAATAGAGGACCTGGCGGAAGATTTCGGGGGGAAAGGTGATGGTGCCGGTACCCCAGCCTGGCTCGCCCATGTGGTGGGAGGAATTTCCGAAGGGGAGGAGCGGCGAATAGAGCACTTTCGCCTTTCTTGCCGCATACTCTACACTACCCATGGTGGTGTAGGAGTCGACTCCCAGGGGCACATGGTGACCGTGCTTCTCCATGCTGCCGATGGGGATCAGGATCGTGTCGTTGCCGGCCTTGATGGAGGCGGCGACGTCGGTCCATGGGATTTCGTTGAGATCATAATGTTCTGACATGTTGTTTTTCCTTTCGTTTCTTTTAATAATGGTTGCATGGTAAAGCTTTTCCATCACTCTAATTTCTTAAAGGCACTTTGTCAATACTTTTTTCGATTCCTTCTTCTTTCCATGGCCTTACCGTTGATCCTCTGACTAAAAGCGCCGTTTTGAACATTTTGAATTTTTCGAACGGTTCGCCGGAGATGAGATTGAGCAGCATCCCCATGGCGGCGGCGCCCAGGTCATGCATCGGGATCTCAACTGTGGTCAGGGACGGGTTGAAGTAGGAGCTCAGCGGAATGTTGTCGAACCCGACGACCGCCAAATCCTCCGGGACCATGAGTCCGAGTTCCTTTGCCGCCTTGATGGCGCCGAAGGCCATCTGGTCATTGGCGGCAACAATCGCCGTCGGTCTGCCTTTGGCTTTCAGGAGCTGCATACCCAGCAGGTAGCCGCTTTCCGGCTTCCATGTCCCTTTTTTTTCAAGCCGTGAAGCAAGGGTCAATCTGCTGTTGCCCATGGCATTTCTGTATCCTGTCAGGCGATCCAGGGCCGTCGTCGACCCGTCCGGTCCGCCGATGAAACCGATCCGCCGGTGACCGATATCGATCAAGTGCTGGACGGCCTGGATGATTCCTCCGGTGTTGTCGACCATGACCGCGGGAAAATCGACGTCATGACGGCCGATCACCACAACCTTCTCCCTCAGTTCTTTCAGGATGGAAAGGGTTTCTTGGCCGTTGATGATGCCGCCGCTGAAGATGATCCCGTCAGCCGATTTTTCCCTGAGGAGGTAGATATAGCGGATGATACCCTCCTGTCTGCCGTCGGTGTTGTGGAGCGTGACCGCGTACCCTTCCCGGTCGGCCACGTCCTGGATGCCCCGAACGATCTCGGCGTAGTAGGGGTTGGAAATATCGGGAATGATGATCCCGATGGTCATGGTTTTTTTCATGAGAAGCCCCTTGGCAAGGGCATTGGGTCGATAGTCCAGCTCTTTGATGGCCTCCTGCACCCGTTCCCTCGTGACTCGATTGACCTTGTGAAGACTCTTGTTGACCACCCGGGATACGGTGGCGATGGAGACACGGGCCTTAAGGGCAACGTCCACAATATTGGGCATGGAATCCCTCCGGTAAGGAAATGGTAAACCTTTTCCATAAGTGTAATTTCTTAAAGACACTTTGTCAAGCTCCGCATCCAATATATTGGCCATGCAATTCCTCCGGCAAGGAAATGGTAAACGTTTTCCAGAGAGATTGGCTATTTCAAAGCGCTTGTCAACATCAGGATGGCCGGGGAGCTGATGAATTCAGTCTGACCCGCCCGCCCTTTGGGGCCGATAATAAGAACCAACGGCCTTGACCTCTTCCCGGCAGGCGGTCATAAACACGCGACCTCTCACAGGAGTGCAGCCGGCAAGGAGTGAAGCGATTGCAATTCAGACAGTAGCGATTGCCCACTGAACGGATTGCTTGGAGGTCTCGTAAGCCCGCAATAGCTCTTGATTCGAGTGACGGGAGTATTTTCTTCGCACTTCATGAAAATAT
>Ga0209835_1000909_pt1 | contig 17678 bp, 16 predicted proteins | sample LakKivwa52mmetaG_FD_184138 | JGI IMG/M metagenome (GOLD analysis project Ga0209835, IMG submission 184138) | Anoxic lake water microbial communities from Lake Kivu, Rwanda to study Microbial Dark Matter (Phase II) - Lake Kivu water 52m metaG... | ecosystem: Environmental > Aquatic > Freshwater >...
TCCGATAAGACAAATATCAGAATCGCTGTGATTGAAGATTTGGAAAAAAATTCAGTAGAAATATGTGGTGGAATTGCATATGCGCGAGGACATATCAGATCGATTGCCAAAGTGATAAAGGCAGATACCGACTTGTTAGTTGCCGCAATTGAATCTGCTCAAAGTGGTGATAAAAAATTAATCATTGAACAGCTAGCTGAAAATAATGTCGCTGATAAACCTAAAGAAAAGAAAAAAATTAGATTTAAGACCCTAGCTTCCATTTCTGCTACAACTTTAACACTTGGATTTGTAGCCCAAATTGCCATTAATAATGCTTTAAATGTCAATGAGTCAATTGTTGTAGCGGGTGAAAGTAATGAAAGAACTTCAACTAATGAGTCCCTAACTACAGTTATTAGTGGTGTAAATCTTGTACTAACAGCAGTTGATGGAAAGAGCTGGGTTGGATTAACAAATTCACGTGGTGAGCAAATTTTTAATGGCCAAATTCTGTCAGGTCAATCTCAAACATTTTCTGATCCAGAGTTAATTAAGGCGGTAATTGGCAATGCTGGTGTAGTTAAAGTTGAGCTAAATGGCTCAGATCTTGGTTTAGTCGGTGTGCCTGGTGAGGTTGCTAGATTAGATTTTGACCTGAATGGTTCAACTCAGTCATAAATAGAAGTTAAGTAATATTTGGACGCTATCCTTAGCGCACCGTGATTTCAAAACTTGCTGAAGAGAAAATACCTCGTACCGTTGCGTTGGTCACTCTTGGATGCGCACGCAATGAGACAGATTCTGAAGAGTTGGCTGGCCGATTGGCTGCTGATGGTTGGTTATTAATTAATGATCCAACAAAGGCTGAGATTGCGGTAATTAATACTTGTGGATTTATTGAAAGTGCCAAAAAAGATTCAATTGATGCTTTGATCCAAGCTCATTCTTTAAAGGGAAACGGTGTAACTAAAGCTGTAGTCGCAGTCGGATGTATGGCTGAACGATATGGAAATGAACTGGCAACCGCCCTGCCTGAAGCAGATGCCATTTTAGGTTTTGATGACTATCAGGAAATTTCAGCTCGGCTTTCAAAAATTATTGATGGCGGAAAAATATCCCCACATACACCAAAAGACCGAAGAACCTTACTCCCCATTTCTCCTAGCTCTCGCCAACAAGAGAAAAGCCGTAAACTCATTAGTGATCAAGTGCCACTTGGAGCGGTACTTAGAAAACGTCTGGATAATGCTCCAATTGCCCCTCTTAAGATTGCCAGTGGTTGTGATCGAAGATGTTCTTTTTGCGCCATTCCTTATTTCAGAGGTTCATTTGTCTCTAGAACTCCGACAGAAATAATTGAGGAGGCAAAATGGCTAGCAGATAATGGAGTTTCGGAAATTTACCTAGTAAGTGAAAACACCACTTCATATGGAAAAGATTTTGGGGACTTAAAGCTGATGGAAAAACTTCTGCCAGAGTTATCGAAAATCAATGATATTAAGCGGATCCGGCTTTCATACCTCCAGCCAGCAGAGGTGCGCCCAACATTGCTGCAAGCCATGGTTTCAGTCGAGAAGGTTGTGCCTTATTTTGATTTATCTTTTCAGCATGCAAATGGTGACTTACTTCGAAAAATGCGAAGATTTGGGGATGGTGAAAAATTCTTGCATCTAATCTCTCAAATTCGCGCTCTAAATCCTGAAGCAGGTATTAGATCGAACTTCATTGTGGGTTTTCCAGGTGAGAGTGACGCTCAGTTTATGGACCTGATTGAATTTTTAACTCAAGCACAATTGGATGCAATTGGAATATTTGGCTATTCAGATGAAGACAAGACGGAAGGTGCAACCCTTACCGATAAAGTTGAACCAGATATCATTTCTGAGCGCAGATCAGAATTATCCACTTTAGTGGATGAACTAATCACACAACGAGCGGAGGCAAGAATCGGCCAGAAAGTCTCTATATTGGTTGAAGATGCAGATGAACAAGAGGGAAGAGCTGAACACCAAGGACCAGATGTTGACGGTTCAACTTTTATTCAATCTAGAAATAAGTATCGCGTCGGTGAATATGTAGATGCAATCGTCAGCGAAGTCTCTGGTGTAGATTTGATTGCACAAGTAATATGAAATTCTTAAGTCGACCAAATTTACCTAACTCACTAACAATATTTCGAATAGTGGCATTACCATTTTGCGCATACGCACTTTTTAAAAATGGCGGCGATGATAGTATTTGGCGAATTATTGCCTTCATATTATTTTTTATTGTTGGCTTAAGTGATATCTTAGATGGAAAATTAGCAAGAGATAGAGATCAAATCACAGAGCTTGGAAAGTTACTGGATCCAATTGCAGATAAAGCAATGTTGGCCACTGCCACAATTAGTGCTTCAATATTAGGACTTTTTCCCTGGTGGATAACTGTCATATTCTTAACACGAGAAATTTTAGTAACCGTCCTAAGATTTGCAGTAATTAAACGAGGTGTAATTCCTGCTAGTAGGGGTGGAAAATTAAAGACCTTTTTCCAAAGCTTTGGTGTTGGCTTTTATATTCTGCCACTTCCTTCTTTTTTACACTTACCAAGAGATATCTTTATGGCAGTTGCGATCTATTTAACTATTGCTACGGGCATAGATTATTTTAGGAAGGCCTTCCGGAAATGAGTCAACTAGTAATTACAAAATCAATAATTAGACGACTTGCTAAATTAAACAAAACTTTGGCAGTTGCAGAGTCAATTACGGCAGGTGGAATAGCTGAACAGCTCACCAGAGTGCCTGGATCATCTAAAGTATTTTTAGGTGGCGTAATTGCATATAGTGACCAGATTAAAATGTCTAAGCTTTCAATCATCAAATCTGATTTACAGAAACATACGGCTGTCTCAGAGCAGGTTGCAATTGATATGGCAAAAAATGTACGCAGAGAGTTTAAGAGTGATTATGCGATTTCAACGACTGGAGTCGCAGGACCTAAAAAGGCGTATGGCCAAAGAGTCGGAACTGTCTGGGTGGGTATATCAAGCGAAAAAGAGAGTTTTGCTATCTCCCTTGCCCTGTCGGGAGATCGAGAAGTCATCCGCCACGCCACAATTACTAGCGCATTAGCTGCATTAGAGCGTATTCTTAAGCCGTGATACTTCTAAGAACCCATATCGGCAGCGCCCTGCGTGCGGCTCGAATTGAGCAGGGGCGTACTTTACGCGATGTAGCAAAAAGTGCACGAGTCTCTCTTGGATATTTATCTGAGGTTGAGCGTGGGCACAAAGAGGCCTCAAGTGAGCTACTTAATGCAATTTGTTCTGCTCTAGATCTATCTCTTTCCACCATCTTGGTTGATGTTGCAACTGTGGTTAAAAACCACGAATCCCCAGTTTTAACAATCTCGACTTTGCAGGTGATAGAGACCGCCGCTTAAGTTGTCAGCTCAGCCAGCACTGGCGCTATATGCCCGCCAACTTGCCACAAGTAATAAATCTCGAGCTGCAATCTTTGCTGGCGCGAAAGCTGTTATAACTGAGGTTGGAAATTATCAATCTAATATTGCGGAAATAGCCATTCGCGCTCAGGTTTCAAAAGCTACTATTTATAATCAATTTGCAGACAAGGCAGAGATGATGGCGTGCCTAGTTGAATCTGAGGTAGGTAGATTAATCGAGATTGGCCTAGCAGCTTCTTCAAGACAAGAGGCGCTACATAAATTGTCGATTGAGATTTCACAAGACTTAGCGCTTAGAAAATTGGTAGAAAGTGATCCAACAGATATTGCAAAATTGGTTACTATTTCAAACCATTCAACCTGGGTGCTTGCTCACCAAGGAATTACCAAGATTTTTGGTGCAGACTCGGCTGCCTGTGGTGTAATTTTACGGTGGCTAATTGGCCAAATAGGATCACCGATAACCGAAGACGAATCTTTAGTCCAATCAAAGCGCTTAGCCAAAACTCTTTTTGAATAGCAGCGATAGTCTTATTTTCCATCTTTATCCTTAACATGAGCCGGCGGTGAGTATGCGAATCTCTGAGCTTCGTAATCGTCTCAGCCAATACTTCTCAGATCCTGATACCTACGCTCGCGACATAATTCATAGCGAGCTGGGTGGTATCTCGGTAAATGCAGCGATTGAGATAGGGATGGAGCCAGATGAGATCTGGCGAGCGGTGGTTCGTCATAACCCTTCGATGCCAGATAAATACAGATAGCGGCGTGTCCCAGCCCTTTTTAACCCTTTCGAACAGTTGTTCGATACACTAAGTCTGCCCAACCAGAGCGGTTCCACAGTTCCGCTGGCACCCCAAGCCAGCCGTCAGTGAGTTTCCGTACCTTCTGGACCGAACAATATGACCTTGCTTAAGAAATTAAATTTTCAAGAGATGGTCAAGGAGAAGAAAGGAAACAAATCACTATGGCCTCTGCAAATAGAGAACCACAAGATGATAAAAAAGAAGATAAACGTTCTAGTGATCGTTCAAAATCACTAGATACCGCCCTTGCCCAAATCGAGCGTCAGTTCGGTAAAGGATCGGTAATGAAAATGGGTGAGCGTAAAACGGTCGCCATGGAGGTCATTCCAACTGGTTCAGTTGCACTAGATATCGCACTCGGTGTTGGTGGTCTGCCACGTGGCCGAGTTATTGAAATTTATGGCCCAGAATCATCAGGTAAAACTACAGTTGCATTACATGCAATTGCGAATGCTCAAAAAGCTGGTGGCATTGCAGCCTTTATTGATGCTGAGCATGCACTAGATCCAGAGTATGCAAAGAAACTAGGTGTTGATATTGATGCACTTTTGGTTTCACAGCCTGATACTGGTGAGCAAGCACTTGAAATTATGGATATGTTAGTTAGATCCGGTGCAATTGACATCGTTGTTGTGGATTCAGTTGCAGCATTAGTACCAAGAGCTGAAATTGAAGGTGAGATGGGTGATTCTCATATGGGATTACAGGCTCGTTTGATGTCGCAAGCACTTCGTAAAATGACAGGTGCACTCCATCAATCAAATACCACTGCAATCTTTATTAATCAGCTACGCGATAAGATCGGTGTTTTCTTTGGATCACCAGAGACCACAACAGGTGGTAAGGCGCTTAAGTTTTATGCGTCAGTGCGCATGGATGTTCGTCGCATTGAAACTCTAAAAGATGGACAAGATGCGGTTGGTAATAGAACCAGAGTTAAAATTGTTAAGAACAAGGTTGCGCCCCCATTTAAGCAAGCTGAGTTTGACATTATTTACGGTGTTGGAATCAGCCGTGAGGGTTCATTAATTGACCTTGGCGTTGAAGCTGGAATTGTTAAAAAATCCGGTGCTTGGTTTACCTATGAGGGCGATCAACTAGGACAGGGCAAAGAGAATGCACGGGCATTTTTAATTGATAATCCTGATCTAGCAAATGAAATAGAGAAAAAGATCCGTACATCATACGTGCCAGCTGAAATCGACCCTGCACTAGCTGCAGCTGTTGATGAAGCAACTGCTGATGTTGAGTTTTAATCTCTAACCACTTATATACACCTTGAAAAAATCTCAAGAAGTAGTAGCTGATCCCTACTCTGAAGCGATGTCAATTGCATTGTATGCACTTGCACCAAGAGCTAAGAGTAGGGATGAGTTATGCAAGCAATTAGTAAAGCGTGGGGTGGATGGCGATATTGCTAATTCCGTATTAGATTCATTAGAGTTACAAGGTTTACTTAATGATCTTGAATTTGCAAAATTATGGTCTGAGTCCAGGCAGCGAAGTAAGAAGCTTAGTAAGCGAGTGATTGCTGGTGAGCTTCGTACCAAGGGAGTTTCTCAGGACATTATCAATGAGGTGATTGAGCAGATTGATGATGAAAGTGAGTATGCCCAAGCATTTTTGTTGGCGCAGCGCAAATACAACTCAATTTCACATTTAGATCCAGAGGTCGTCTATCGCAGGATTTCTGGGCTGCTTGCTAGAAAAGGTTATGGCCATGGAATTTGTGGCAAAATTATGCGGGAGTTAACTAATAAAAATTAGCAAGTAGAATTAACCAATGCCTACCTTTGTAGTTGAAACCTATGGTTGCCAGATGAATGTACATGACTCTGAGCGAATTACTGGCCTGCTACTTGAGGCCGGCTACACCCAAGCGTTAGCAGATACCCAACCAGATTTAGTTGTGTTTAATACTTGCGCGGTTCGAGAAAATGCAGATAATAAATTGTATGGAAATCTTTCATTCTTAGCGCCACGGAAGAAAAGCGATCCTAACTTTCAAATTGCAGTTGGTGGTTGTATGGCTCAAAAGGATAAAGATTTAATTATTAAAAAGGCCCCATATGTAGATGTGGTATTTGGTACTCATAATATTGGCTCACTGCCAGTTTTACTTGAACGAGCCAGAGTTGAAGAGGCTTCGCAGGTTGAGATTAAAGAATCCTTAGAGCATTTTCCATCGACGTTACCGGTTAAACGAGATTCAGCATTTTCTGCATGGGTTTCAGTTTCTGTAGGTTGTAATAACACTTGCACATTTTGTATCGTGCCAACATTAAGAGGTATTGAAAAAGATCGCCCAGCTCATGAAATTATGCAGGAGATAAGAGCGCTAGTTGATCAAGGTGTAATTGAGATTACCTTACTTGGACAAAATGTAAATGCTTACGGAGTCGATTTTGGGGACCGATTGGCATTCTCAAAATTGTTAAAAGAATGTGGCAAAGTTGATGGTTTAGAACGAGTTAGATTTATGTCACCGCATCCTCGGGACTTTACCGATGATGTGATTGAGGCAATGGCAGAGACTAAAAATGTTATGCCACATCTTCATATGCCACTGCAATCTGGCAGTGACAAAATTTTACAATCTATGCGCAGGTCCTACCGTCGAGATCGATACCTTGGCATCCTAGAAAAAGTCAGAGATGCAATTCCACACGCTGCGATAACTACCGATATTATCGTTGGGTTTCCTGGTGAAAGTGATGCAGATTTTGAACAAACTATTGATTTGGTAAAACAAGCAAATTTCTCAGCAGCATATACCTTTCAATACTCCAAGCGTCCTGGCACACCGGCGGCAACCATGCCAGATCAAGTAACTACTGAGGTGATGTCTGAGCGATATAACCAGCTTCATAAGATTCAGCAAGAAATTTCAAAAAATGAAAATGTAAAGATAATTGGTAACAGGGTGCAGTTGTTAGTTTCAAGTCATGAAGGCAGACATGATTTGGATTTAAACAGGGTAAATGGCCGAAGCACAGATTTTAGATTAACTCACTTTGATAATTCAGCAAAGCGTGCTCGACCTGGTGATCTAGTCGAGGTGGTAGTCACAGAGGCTTTTGCAAATCATATTGTCGCTGGCCAACCAGTTAGTGTGAAAAAAACCCGGGGCGCAGAGGCTCACGCCGCTTGGATGGAAGATAAAGGAGATCAGAAAATATTATTAGGAATACCTTCCCTTGCCTCACTTAAAACTTTATAAATGAGTTTAGTTGTTATCTGTGGCGCGACCGCTACTGGAAAAAGTGATTTGGCTGTAATGCTGGCGCAGAAAATTGGGGCTGAAATTGTTAATGCTGATTCAATGCAACTGTATACCGGGATGGATATTGGTACAGCTAAATTAACTACGGCAGAACGAGGTGGAATAAACCATCATCTAATCGATATTTTGGATATAAAGGATGAAGCAAATGTGGCTTGGTATCAAAGCATGGCAAGAGGGGTAATCGACCAACTAATTGATCAGGGAAAGTCAGTTGTAGTTGTAGGTGGTACTGGCTTGTATGTTAAAGCGATATTAGATGATTTAAATTTTCCTGATACAAATCCAGAGCTTCGACAGAATATAACTGAGGAAGCTGAAAGAGTTGGCAATGAAATAATGCATGAAAAGCTTGCAAAATTAGATCCGGCTGCGGCTTTAGCCATTCCAAAAGAGAATTTGCGCAGAATTATTAGAGCACTGGAGGTGATAGAGCTAACTGGTAAGCCATTTACGGCCAATTTACCAAGGCAGGAGAGCAGTAGGTATCCAATGGCCAAACAGTTTGGCTTGGCATTTAATAGAGAGAATTTGGATCAAAAAATAGATGAACGTGTTGAGAACATGTGGGAAAAAGGGTTTGCTCGAGAGGTTTCTCTACTTATGACCAAAGGGTTAGAACAGTCGCCTACTGCTAGAAAGGCGCTCGGGTATAGCCAAATAATGAATTACTTAAAGGGGGAATGTAGTGAAGAGTTTGCTAAAGAAGAAACTAAACGAACTACTAAAGCTTATGCTAGGCGGCAAGAGACTTGGTTTAATCGGGATGAACGAATTACCTGGCTCCCACCAGCCATAAATACAGTTCGGCTAGAAAAACTGTTGGCTAGTATTAATTAATGATAAACGCCACCCATGGGCATGGGACTCACAATGATTTTGTATTGGTCTTTGATCCAGAGGATAAATTAAGCTTTTCAGCTGAGCAGATTAAACGAATTTGTGACCGCAAAAGTGGCGTGGGCAGTGATGGATTTATAAAAATAGTTAAACAGGATAAAGCTTGGTTTATGGATTATTCAAATGCAGATGGATCACAAGCTGAAATGTGTGGCAATGGCATAAGGGTGATGGCTAGATACTTAACAGATCGTGGCCACCAACCCTCCGGTATTTACTCAATCAACACCAGAGGCGGAAGAAAATTTTTATCAGTTCCAGATTCAGGTGATGTCTCAGTAAATATGGGTAAAGTTTCTCAGGTAGATGGTCAGATTAATGTAACGGTGAATTCACAAGAGTATTTTGGTTTAAATATTGATGTTGGTAATCCTCACGCAGTAGTTTTTGTAGAGGATTTAGCAGGTATTGGTGATTTGAAGTCAGCTCCCTTAGTTAAACCTGAAACAACTTATCCTGATGGTGTAAACATTGAGTTTGTTAGATTTCTTGAAGATGGTCAGATCGGAATGAGAGTATTTGAAAGAGGAGTTGGTGAAACTCAATCCTGTGGGACAGGAACTTGCGCAGTTGCACTTGCTGCCACAATAAAAAGCAATAAAAACTTACCTGTTAAATGGATAATTAATCCGCCCGGCGGAAGATTAATTGTTGAAATAGATGCTCACAGTAATGCAACACTTACTGGCCCAGCGGTTTTAGTTAAAGATTTAGAGTTGGATCAATATTTGTGACAGATTTTAAATTTGATAAGGAAACTGGATTAGAGCTTGATATAGATTCACTGATTCGGGAAAATGCACAAGCAGTTGCTGAGTATGAATTAAATGAAAATCCAGAGAGCCCTAATCAAGATTTACAAGATAGACAGGCGCTTCGTCGTGTAAGTGGTCTATCCACTGAATTACAGGATGTAACAGACGCTGAGTATCGACAACTTCGACTTGAAAAAGTTGTACTAGTTGGTGTCTGGACCGAAGGTACATCTACCGATGCGGATAACTCAATAAAGGAGTTAGCTGCTTTGGCAGAAACAGCAGGATCTACAGTTATGGACGCCCTCATTCAACGAAGGGATAAGCCTGATGCTGCAACATTTATTGGCTCAGGAAAGGTTAGAGAGGTTCGAGAAGCTGTCGTTGCCACCGGAGCCGATACCGTGGTTTGTGATGGCGAGTTATCACCAGCGCAACTTAGAACACTTGAACAGAAAGTAAAGGTAAAAGTAATAGATAGAACTGCTTTAATTTTAGACATTTTTGCACAACACGCAAAAAGTCGTGAGGGTAAGGCTCAGGTAGAACTTGCACAAATGTCCTACATGCTGCCCCGACTTAGAGGATGGGGTGAATCACTATCTAGACAAGCAGGTGGTATTGGTGGGCGCGGACCTGGTGAAACAAAAATTGAGACTGATCGTAGAAGAATTAATGACAAAATGGCAAAGCTCCGCCGTGAAATCAAAGAAATGAAAGTATCAAGAGATACAAAAAGAAGTGAGCGACGAAAGAAAAATATCCCTTCAGTGGCTATTGCAGGCTATACAAATGCTGGAAAATCATCATTACTTAACAGATTAACTGGCGCTGATGTTTTAGTTGAGAATGCATTATTTGCTACTTTGGATCCGACGGTAAGGAAAAGTGAGAGTGCAGATGGTCGGATTTATACGCTAGTTGATACGGTCGGATTTGTTAGACATCTACCTCATCAATTAGTTGAGGCATTCAAGTCAACTTTAGAAGAGGTTTCAGAAGCCGATTTAATTATCCATGTTGTTGATGGTTCTCACCCAGATCCATTTGAGCAATTGCGAGCTGTTCGAGGGGTAATAAATGAAATTGGAGGTGGTGAGATTATGGAAATAATTGCAGTAAATAAAGCTGATGTTGCCTCACCCGAAGTTCTGATGGAGATTTTACGAAAAGAATCAAATGCATATGCAATCTCTGCCCGTACGGGTTATGGCATAGAAAATCTCATAAGAGCTGTTGAAGCAGCACTACCAAAGCCTAAAGTTGAAATAAGGGCCATAATCCCATTTAGTAGAGGCGATCTTGTTAGTGCAGTCCATGAACAAGGAGAGATAATTTCAGAGGAGTATTTACCAGAGGGCACAAAATTACATGCCATGGTTGGAGGAGCTTTGGCAAGAAAAATAGAATTACTTTAGACCGGTATGTATTTTTCATCTTACTTTATGTTATAAATTTTGCCAGTTTTCCACAAAAAATAAGTTTCGATAAATTTTTACCAATTTTTGTATTAGATAGGCGAATGAACGAATTAAACATAACTCCTGATCAAAAACGCGCTTTATCCATTATTTTTGCAGTCATTATTGGATTAGGTAGCTTCTACTACTTTAATTCCAGGCCTACAGAGCAAGTAAGTCAGGCACTGATAGAAATCCCGGCCCCAGCTGAAACCATTACTACACAACTGATAATAAATGTTGCTGGCAAAGTTACAAACCCAGGTGTCTACCAGCTCCCACAAGGTTCCAGAGTTATAGATGCGATTAAAGCCGCCGGAAATCAGCTCAGAGGAGTCGATATCAGTGATATAAATCTGGCTCGCGTTTTGGTTGATGGGGAGCAAATATTGGTTGGTCCCACCAAGAACTACTCATCAAAATCTAAACCTAGAAAAGTAACAATTGATAATCCCCTTGATATTAATAGAGCCACTATCGCTCAGCTAGATACATTGCCGGGAATTGGTCCAGTTACCGCCCAAAGGATTATTGATTATCGAGTAAAAGTAGGTCGAATCAATTCTGTTGATGAATTGAAAAAGATATCAGGACTAGGCGGATCAAAATTCGAAGAAATAATGGGGTTATTGCGAGTCTTTTAGAGGTACCGCTATTTGTAATCAGTATAACTTTATGGCTAGCAGTTGCATTTACCGGTTTTTTTCCCAACTTGCGGGTACTTTTAGTACTGACAGCGATTGTTTTAATTGTAATAAGTCAGAACAAAAGTATAAGAATTATTCTAGTTACAGTAATAATTGGGATATGCGCGATGTGGATAAAACAAGTTACATTAGAAAATGGCTATCTAATTAGCAATTTTAATACTACGGTGAGTATTGAAGGAGTAATCAGAACTGACCCAGTATTAAAAAGTGGGAAAATAAGTGGATCAAATCGACTCAAGGATGAATTTAGTTTCCTATTGAATACAACAAAAATAAATACAACTAGGTTAAGTCTGCCGATTAGAGTAAAGATTCCACAAAATAATAACTTGATGATTGATCAAAAAATTCAATTTATGGCACGAATAATTAAATCTAGAGAGAGAAAAGTAGCTGCCCTTGCAATTGCAAATAATCCAATCTACATACTAAACCCATCCAGAAATCTATTTGATGCCACAGAAAAGATTCGAAGTCAGTTTAGAGATTTATCAAATGGGACAAAGTCCTCCCAATTAGTCCCAGGCCTGGTTCTAGGTGACACCTCACTACAAAGTGAGGAGTTTCAGGAACAAATGCGAAAGGTAGGACTCTCGCACTTGACAGCAGTTAGTGGTGCAAATTTTGTTCTGGTTGCCAGTTTTTTACTTTGGTTTTTACAATTTTTTGTTAGAAGACTAAGAAAGAGAATAATACTAGTTCTAATCATTCTATTTTTGTTTATTTTTTTAGTAAGGCCTACACCTTCTGTATTACGAGCAGCCGTAATGACATGGGTAATTCTTTTGGCCCGCATACGAGGCGAGAGATCACTTGGCGTGCCATCTCTTGGGGCAGCAATTACCCTACTGATTTTACTTGATCCATTTCAGGCAATTGATCCTGGCTTTGCATTGTCAGTTCTGGCTACAGCAGGAATCTTGTTATTATCGCCAAGTTTTGAAAAAAGATTTGAATTGGGTTTTAAGCCAAAATTTCTACTACAAGCAGTTTCAATACCAATAAGTGCCACTTTATTTTGTCTACCTGTGATTATTTTACTTTCAAATGAGATTTCCTCGGCTACAATTCCATCCAATATTTTAGTAGCTCCAGTAATTGCACCAATTACTATTTTAGGCTTCATAAGCGCAATAATTACACCCTTATTTTCAGATATTGGTCAAGTATTTTTTAACATTGCATCATTTTTAGCCAATACTATTGTCTTGACCAGCGACTTAATGATCAAGTTTCCATCCTTATACTTTCCTAACACAAAAGTTGTCCTACTTGGTATTTTCCTGTTGCTTATGATGATTATTATGGGTAAAAGAACGCTTACAACTCTGTTGCTAATCATTATATTTATACAAGCTGCGGTAACAACCAATTCTTGGCCAGGTAAGGGGTGGCAAATTGTTAATTGTGATGTTGGACAAGGAGATGGTTTAGTAGTTAACTTAGGAAGAAATTCTGCAATTGTTATTGATACTGGGCCTGACTCAAAGGCAATTGATCAATGTCTAAGGTCATTAAAAATAAGGAATATACCATTATTAATTTTGACTCATTTCCACGCCGATCACGTGGGTGCTATTCCTTCTGTGATAGATAATAGAAAAATTGGTGAAATCTGGATCTCAAATTTGTATGAACCAGTTGAAGCCTATAAAGAAGTCATGAAGCAGCTATCTGGAATGAAAGTCAAGAGCGTTTTTGCTGGAGATAGATATTTCTTTGAAAGTAACAACACAAATATCCAAGTTTTATGGCCACAAAGGCAAGTCAATGAATTCAATAAGCTTCCAGGAGATGGATCAAGAGTTAACAATTCCAGCATCTCAGTGCTAATAAAAAATAATGATATTTCAGTGTTTTCTGGGGGCGATATCGAACCGCAGGCACAGGAAGCAATTTATAAATCAGGATTACTCACTCAGGTGGATGTCTTAAAAGTTTCTCATCATGGCTCTGCCTATCAATATCTACCTATGCTGGAGATGCTCAATCCAAAGGTCGCGATTATCAGTGTGGGTAAGGGAAACTCTTATGGCCACCCTGATGGAAAATTCATCAATGAATTATCCCATCGAGGAGCAAAAGTTTGGCGTACTGATCAATCTGGTGGCATATCTGTTATATCAACCAATAAGATCAGGGTTGTCGGCAAAGAATGGTGGAAAATCAGGTGGGGTTAGTATTAATTCAAGGGCCAGAAGCACTATTAGCTGACCGAGTAATTACTAATATTAGTTCAAGATTTCCTAATTCACAGATTTCTAATTTGTATGCAGGTGAGCTAGAGGTTGGAATGATCACCGATTCATTGGCTCCTTCTTTATTTGGCGACCAACGCATTGTTATTATTAGAGATACTCAGGATTTAACAGCCGAATGTACTGATGAAGTATTGGCTTATTTAGAAGATGAAGACAGTAATTTACTTTTAGTATTGTGGCATAAAGGTGGGGTAAAAGGTAAAGGATTAGTAGATAAAGTTAAAAAGCTTCAGCCTGAAGTATTTTCTGCCGAACTAATTAAAAAGGATAGTGAAAAAGCGGAGTTTATCCGGAGTGAATTTCGAGGATTCGGGCGAAAAATTACTAATGAGGCAGTTCAGGCATTGATAAATTCTTTAGGTAGTGACTTACGTGAACTATGTGCTGCATGTTCTCAACTCGCATCTGATGTTGCTCGTGAAAAAACAATTGATCAAGATGATGTTGCAAAATACCAGCAGGGAAGAGTGGAAAGTACCGGGTTTGATGTAGCAGATGCGGTTGTTGATGGTAAAACTGCTGAAGCGCTAATAAGCTTACGTAATGCGCTTGCAACAGGAACAGATCCAGTATTAATCGTTAGTGCCCTCGCTTCTTCATTTAGAACTCTTGCGAAGGTATCGGGAAGTTCTAAAAGCCTCAGCTCCTATGAACTCGCTTCATCACTTGCTTTACCGCCTTGGCAAATCGAAAAGGCTAAGCGCCAATTATCTGGTTGGAGTGAAAGTGGATTATCAAGAGCAGTGATTGCGCTAGCTGCTCTTGATGCGGATATTAAGGGGGTAGCCGCAGATCCTAAATACGCCCTTGAAAGGGCTTTAATGACCTTAACTTCAGCAAGGAGAACTCGATAATAAGGCTCAGTTTGAGGGTAATGACTAGCGCTGATACCCTTGCGATCTTGAAATAAGTTTCAATCTAAACGAGAAAAGGTAATCCCAAGTGGCAAATATTAAGTCTCAGATTAAGCGAATCCGTACCAACAACAAGGCACAGGATCGAAACCGGGCTTACCGTTCTGCACTTCGTACTGCAATTCGTAAATTCCGGGAAGCAGTAGCTGCTGGGGATGCTGCAAAGATTAAATCTGAATTCAAAGATGCCTCTCGTTCATTAGATATGGCAGTTTCAAAAGGTGTAATCCATGCCAACAATGCAGCAAACAAAAAATCAGCGATGGCTAAATTGGCCAACAAAGCTGGTATTCGTTAATTTCTTAGACTTTTTTAAGGCATAGATGCCTGCTATTCCAATTACTAAATCTCCACAACCTGCTGCAACCAAACCTGATCAAATAAGAAATTTTTGCATAATTGCACATATTGATCATGGTAAATCCACACTCGCTGATCGAATGCTCGGAATTACTGGCGTTGTAGAAGATAGAAATATGCGCGCACAGTATTTAGATCGCATGGATATTGAGCGAGAGCGTGGAATCACAATTAAGAGTCAGGCAGTGCGCTTGCCATGGAGATCTGGTATAGATAATCAAGATTACATTTTGAATATGATTGATACGCCAGGCCATGTTGATTTCACTTATGAAGTTTCAAGATCGTTAGCCGCTTGTGAGGGTGCAATTCTGCTTGTCGATTGCGCTCAAGGTATTGAAGCTCAAACTTTGGCAAATCTTTACCTAGCAATGGAAAATAATTTAACAATAATTCCAGTATTAAACAAGATTGATCTACCTGCCGCACAACCTGAGAAATTTGCTGAAGAACTTGCCAACCTAATTGGCTGTAAACCAGAGGATTGTTTACGAGTATCCGGTAAAACTGGGGAAGGCGTAGAAGTTCTGTTAGATCAAATTGTTAAGCAAATACCACCACCGGTTGGTGATCTTAGCGCTGCCACAAGAGCTTTAATCTTTGACTCGGTTTATGATTCATATCGAGGTGTTGTTACATATGTAAGAGTAGTAGATGGCCATCTATCTCCAAGAGATCAAATTCAAATGTACTCAACTGGTGTGCGCCATGAGATGTTAGAAGTTGGCGTAATTTCTCCTGAACCAATGGCCAGTAATGGCCTTGGAGTTGGCGAAGTTGGTTATCTAATTACCGGTGTAAAGGATGTTAGACAGTCTCGAGTGGGAGATACTGTAACTACATGTAACAATCCGGCAAAAACAGCGTTAGCTGGATATAAAGATCCAAAACCAATGGTTTTCTCTGGTCTATTCCCTTTAGATGGCGCTGAGTACCCAATGTTGCGCGAGGCGCTTGATAAATTAAAATTAAATGATGCTGCTTTAGTATTTGAGCCAGAATCCTCAGCAGCACTTGGCTTTGGATTTAGGTGTGGATTTTTAGGCCTACTTCATATGGAGATTGTGCGAGAAAGATTAGAGAGAGAAGCCGGATTAACCCTAATTTCAACAGCTCCAAGCGTGGTCTATAAAGTTACACTTGATGATGGGAAAAAAATAGTTGTTACAAACCCGTCAGAATATCCGGATGGAAAAATTGCAGAGGTTATGGAACCAATTGTTAAGGCAACTATTTTAGCCCCAAGTGAGTTTATTGGGACAATCATGGAACTATGCCAGCAGCGACGGGGCGCACAAAAAGGAATGGACTATCTCTCTGAAGATAGAATAGAAATTCGTTATACATTACCGCTGGCTGAGATAGTCTTTGATTTTTTTGATCAGTTAAAATCCAGAACCCGAGGATATGCCTCTTTAGATTATGAACCGATTGCTGAAGAAGCAGGAGACTTAGTTAAGGTAGATATTCTTTTGCAAGGTGAGAAGGTTGATGCATTTAGTCAAATAGTTCACCGCGATAAAGCATATGCATATGGGGTATCCATGACTGGAAAATTACGTGACCTAATTCCACGTCAACAGTTTGAAGTACCAATTCAGGCAGCAATCGGTGCCAAGATAATTGCTCGAGAAAATATTAGGGCTATCAGGAAAGATGTATTAGCTAAATGTTATGGTGGTGATATCACCCGAAAACGTAAACTTTTAGAGAAGCAGAAAGAAGGAAAAAAGAGAATGAAAATGGTAGGGCGAGTTGAAGTTCCGCAGGAGGCATTTATTGCAGCATTAACAACTGATTCAGATAAAGCGAGCGAAAAGAAGAAATAATTGAAACTGGCATTTTATATACATGTTCCATATTGCAGTAAGCGCTGCGGATATTGCGACTTTAATACCTATACACCTTCTGAGCTTAAGATAACATCAGGTCTAGATGAGATTTCAGGTGCTTATATTGATTTAGCGATTCGGGAAATTAATTTAGCAAAAAATAAAATAGGCCAAGATATAACAGTAGGTTCCATATTTTTTGGTGGTGGAACTCCATCATTGATGCAGCCATTAGACATCGGGAAAGTAATCAATAAAATTAAATCAGATTTTCACTTAACTGATAGCGCCGAAATTACGTTAGAAGTAAATCCAGACTCAGTTGATAAATATAAGTTGAGTAAATTTCTTGAGGTTGGAGTAAATAGACTTTCATTTGGAATGCAATCTGCCGTACCACATGTGCTAAAAACTTTAGATAGAACTCACAATCCTGAGAATTTAATAAAGGTTACTGGTTGGGCAAAAGAATTAGGGTTCAATGAGATCTCAGTTGATCTAATCTATGGCACACCAGGAGAGAGCATGCAAGATTGGCAACAATCAATTGATTCTGCAATATCTCTTCCAATTTCTCATATTTCTGCTTATGCCCTAATAGTGGAGCCTGGAACTAAACTAGCGGCTCAAATCAAACGAGGCGATATCGAACAAACTGATGATGACTTGACTGCCCAAAAGTATATAGTGGCAGATAAATCCTTCTCTACTGCAGGATTTCACTGGTATGAATTAAGTAATTGGGCAAAGAAAGACTCAAAAAGCCAACACAATCTGTCTTACTGGAATGGAGAAAATTGGTGGGGGATAGGTCCCGGAGCGCATTCACATATTAATGGTGAGAGATTTTGGAATGTGAAGCATCCCAACACTTACAAGGAAAAATTACAAAAAAATGAATTGCCGATCCAAGACTTTGAGATTTTACAAGCTTCGCAAATTGAAAGTGAGCGTTTAATGCTTTCAATC
>Ga0209835_1000910_pt1 | contig 17655 bp, 16 predicted proteins | sample LakKivwa52mmetaG_FD_184138 | JGI IMG/M metagenome (GOLD analysis project Ga0209835, IMG submission 184138) | Anoxic lake water microbial communities from Lake Kivu, Rwanda to study Microbial Dark Matter (Phase II) - Lake Kivu water 52m metaG... | ecosystem: Environmental > Aquatic > Freshwater >...
CGGCCTGCTGCTCGATGTGCACAATGGCATGCGGGTACTCGATGCCTGCGCCGCACCCGGCAGCAAGACCGCGCATCTGCTGGAGCTGGCGAACGTTGACTTGACCGCGTTGGAGCTTGACCCGCAACGCGCACGGCGCATCGGCGAAAACCTCGACCGACTGGGCCTGAAGGCGAACGTCAAGGTCGCCGATGCAAGCCGGCCGCAGGACTGGTGGGACGGCAAGACCTTCGACCGCATCCTCGCCGACGTGCCCTGTTCGGCGTCGGGTGTCGCACGCCGGCATCCCGACATCAAGTGGCTGCGCCGCGCCGCCGATGTGGCGGCTTTCGCACAGGCCCAGGCCCATATTCTCGATGCATTGTGGCCGCTGCTGGTCCCCGGTGGCAAAATGCTCTACTGCAGCTGTTCGGTATTCCCCGAGGAAAACGGCGAACAGCTGCGTGCCTTCGTGGCGCGTCACCCGGACGCGCGCCGCCTGCCGACGGGCAGTCACGATCCGGAACTGCAACTCTTGCCCACGGCCACGCATGACGGCTTCTATTACGCACTGCTGGAGAAAGCGCCTTGAGCGAACCGCGCTGCTGGTTTTCGGGCTGCTGTGGCTGTTGTGGCTTGGCGTCGCACAGGCCGGCAGCATCGAGCCGAAAAGCGCGACGCTGACGCCTGACGAGCGCGGTTATGCCGTTACTGCCGATTTCGCCATCCAGATCGGGCCGCGCCTCGAGGACGCCGTCAGCAAGGGCGTGCCGCTGCATTTTCGTTTCGAAATCCAGATCAAGCGCAAGCGCTGGTACTGGGCCGATGAACACATCGCCGGCCGGGTGCTCAAGTATCGCCTGAGTTATCAGGCGCTGACGCGCCAATACCGCCTGTCGCTCGGCAACCTGCACCAGAACTACGATTCGCTGGACGAAGCGATTCAGGCGCTCGGGCGAGTCGCCCGGCTGCATGTGGTCGAGAAATCCGCGCTGCCTTTCGGCGAGCCGCTGACGGTTGCGGTGCGCTTGTCGCTCGACCACACCCAGTTGCCCAAGCCGTTGCAGGTCGATGCGCTCGCCGACCGTGACTGGCAGGTCGATGCGGGCATCCTGACCTGGCAGTTCACGCCCGTGCCTGAACAATGATCATCGCCCTGGCGATTGCCGCCGCGCTGGGCGGCATGCTGGTGGTGCTGCTCGCCACGGCGAGCGCCGATACCTCGCTGTTCGCGCGTCACACGCCGCTGCTGATCGGCATGAACGCGCTGGCCGCGCTGGTGCTGCTGGGACTGGTCGTGACACAATTGCGCCGGCTGTGGCGCGACTACCGACTGGGCGTATTCGGCGCGCGATTGAAATCACGCTTGCTCCTGATGCTGGCGCTGATGGCGGTGCTGCCGGGCGCGCTGGTGTATGCGGTCTCGATGCAGTTCGCGGTGAAGAGCATCGACTCGTGGTTCGACGTGCGCGTCGAGGCGGCGCTCGATGGCGGCCTCGATCTCGGCCGCGGCGTGTTCGACGCCATGCAGGCCGATCTGCTCGTCAAGGGGCGCTCGATGGCTTACGACCTTGCCGACCTGTCCTTGCCGGGTGCGGTGATGCTGAACCGGCTGCGCGAACAGGCTGGCGTGAATACTGCCGCACTGATGACCGCGAGCGGCCAATTGATCGCCAACAGCAGCGGTGACCTGCAGGGATTGCTGCCCGCATTGCCCGATGTTTCGCGTTTGCGGCAGGCCCGCCTGGGTTCGGGGATCGCTCGTGTCGAAGGCGACGCGGCAACCGGTTTCGTCGTGCGTGCGCTGATACCGGTCGGCGGCTATCGCCTCGATGCCGAGCCACTCGTGCTGCAACTGGAGCAGCCGGTGCCATCCGCCATCACGCAAAGTGCCGCACTGGTCGAAGCCGCGCAACGCGACTATCAAGAACTGCAACTCGGGCGTGCCGGCCTCAAGCGGCTCTACACGCTGACGCTTACCTTCGCGCTGCTGCTCGCGCTATTCGCCGCCATTGCGCTGGCTTTTTTCCTTGCCACGCGATTGGCGAAACCGCTGCTGATGCTCGCCGAAGGCACGCGCGCCGTCGCGGCGGGCGACCTGACGCCCCGCGCGGTGCTCGAAACCGACGATGAACTCGGCGTGCTGACACGTTCCTTCAACGAGATGACCGTGCAACTCGAACAGGCGCGCGTCGAGCGCGAAGCCGCGCAACGTGCGGCGGTCTGGGGCGAGGTGGCCAGAAGGCTCGCGCACGAGATCAAGAATCCGCTTACGCCAATCCAGTTGTCGGCCGAGCGTCTGCAGATGAAGCTGAGCAGCAAGCTCGACCCGGACAGCGCGGCGATGCTGGAACGGAGCACGCGCACCATCGTCGAGCAGGTCGAGGCGATGAAGAACATGGTCAACGATTTCCGCGACTATGCGCGCCTGCCGCCGCCGGTTGCCCGCCCGCTCGACCTCAACGTGCTGGTGGCTGAAGTGCTTGATCTTTATGCCGACGGACCTGTTACGGTGAGCGCCGAACTCGACCCGATCCTGCCGCCGGTGCTGGCCGATGCCGACCAGATTCGCCAGGTGCTGCACAACCTGATCAAAAATGCCGGCGAAGCCTGCGCTGAAAAAGTTGGCGGGCCGGCGCCGGTTACGGTCGCTACGCAGCTAAATGGCCGCATGGCAAAGCTGACGGTGAGCGACAGCGGCCCTGGCTTCCCTCCGGAAATCCTCCGGAATGCCTTCGAGCCCTATGTGACCACCAAGCCCAAGGGCACGGGCCTGGGACTGGCGATCGTGCAGAAGATCGTCACCGATCATGGCGGCACAATCACCCTCGCCAACCGGGCCGAGGCACAGGGCGGCGGTGCCGAGGTGAGCGTGCAATTGCCACTGAATCGACCTCTACCTCCCCATTCCCAGCACGACGCCACGGCGGCATAATTCCACCATGTCACAGATACTGGTCATCGACGACGAAGTCGGCATTCGCGAGCTGCTCTCGGAAATCCTCACCGACGAGGGCCACGACGTCGCCATTGCCGAGAACGCCACGGCGGCGCGGGCCTGGCGCGACGAACGCCGTCCCGATCTCGTGCTGCTCGACATCTGGATGCCTGATACCGACGGCGTGACGCTGCTCAAGGAATGGGCTGCCAACGGACAGCTCAACATGCCGGTGGTGATGATGTCCGGCCACGCCACGATCGATACCGCCGTCGAGGCGACGCGCATCGGCGCGGTGGGCTTCCTCGAAAAACCGATCGGCATGCAGAAGCTGCTGGCCGCCGTCAAGCAGGGTCTCGAACGCGCGCCCAGGAGCGGCGCCACGCTGACGTTGGCGGCTTTCCCGCGCTCGCATGCCCTGAAGGATCTGCGCAAGCGCCTCGAACAGGTCGCCGCGAAGAGCCGTGCCGTGCTGCTGCGCGCGCCGGCTGCCTCGATCGTCGAACTGACCGCACGCACCCTGCAATCTCCGGGCAAGGCCTGGATCGATCTGGGCCACGACTCGAACCCGATCTCGCTCGAAGTCCTGGCGCAGGCCAGCAACGGCGTGCTGTATTGCGGCGAACTGGCGAAGCTGACGCGCCTGCAGCAGAAGAACCTCGCCTTCGCGCTCGATCGTCTTGAACGCCATAATTTGCGGCTGGTCGCGGCCACGACGCAGGACGCCGTTGCGCTCGCCGCGCAGGGCTGGGATGAGGCCGTGCTCGACCGCCTCTTCGACATCAGCATCGGCCTGCCGGCCATGGCCGAGCTCAAGGATGACGTACCCGACCTCGCCACGCATATCCTGACGCAATTGGTCGAGGCTGGTGAAGTCGCCAACCGGCATCTCTCCGTCGCGGCGCAGAACGCGCTGCGCCAGCACCCCTGGCCCGAGGGTTACGCGCAACTGAAAAGCGTCGTCAAATCGCTGGCGCTGGCCGCCCTCGAAGAAAAGATCGGCGCAGAAGACGTGCAACACTTGTTGACGCCCGGTGCGGCAGCCTTGCCCGAGATCCCTCCCGGCCTGCTGCCCGAGATGCTCACCTTGCCCTTGCGGGAGGCGCGCGAGATGTTCGAGAAACTGTACTTCGAGCACCACCTGCGCATCGAGGGTGGCAGCATGACGCGATTGGCCGAGAAGACCGGCCTCGAGCGCACCCATCTCTACCGCAAGCTCAAGGATCTCGGCCTGCGCAACGCTTCGAAAGAAAACGAAGAATGAAGATTCTGATCCTCGGCGCCGGCCAGGTCGGCGCCAGCGTGGCCGAGGCACTGTCGTCGGAAGCGAACGACATCACCGTCATCGACCAGGACCGCGATGCGCTGGCGACGCTCGCCGACCGGCTCGACGTGCGCACGGTGGCGGGTAATGCCGCCTATCCGAACGTGCTGTGCGATGCCGGCATCGAGGACACCGACATGCTGGTGGCGGTCACCCAGTCCGACCAGACCAATCTCGTCGCCTGCAAGATCGCCCGCAGCCTGTTCAACGTCAGCACGCGCATCGCGCGCCTGCGCTCGCCTGACCTGCTCGATGCCGAACTGCTCTCGAACGATAACTTCGCTGTCGACTACGCAATCTGTCCGGAACAGGACATTACCGATTACATCGCCAAGCTGATCGAATTCCCCGAGGCGCTGCAGGTGCTCGAGTTCGCGGGCGGAAAGGTGACCCTGGTCGGCGTGCGCGCGAAACCGGACGGCCTGCTGGTCGGCAAGCCGATCCGCACCATGCGCGGACACCTGCCGGCTGGTGTCGATGCGCGGATCGCGGCCATCTTCCGCGAGCACCAGCCGCTCGATCCCGATGGCGATACCATCATCGAACCGGGCGACGAAGTCTTCCTGCTCGCCGCCAGTCGGCACATCCGGCCGGTGCTCAAGGAGTTGCGCAAGAGCATCGAACCGGTGCGCCGGGTGATGATCGCCGGCGGCGGCAACATCGGCCAGCGCGTTGCCAAGACGCTGGAAGACCGGTACGAGGTCAAGATCATCGAACTCGACCGGCGCCGTGCCGAGGTCATCGCCGGCAAGCTGTCCAACACGCTCGTGCTGCATGGCGAGGCGACCGACGAGAATCTGCTGGCGCAGGAAAACATCGACGAAACCGATATGTTCCTGGCGTTGACCAACGACGACGAAGACAACATCATGGCGGCCTCACTGGCCAAGCGGCTCGGCTGCAAGCGCGTGCTGGCGCTGATCAACCGCCGCGCCTACGCCGACATGGTGCAGGGCGGGCCGATCGACATCGGCCTGTCGCCGGCGCAAGTCTCGATCGGCGCCTTGCTGACGCATGTACGGCGCGGCGACGTCGTCAAGGTGCACAGCCTGCGGCGCGGCGCCGCCGAAGCGCTTGAACTGATCGCCCACGGCGACAACAAGTCGTCCAAGGTCGTCGGTCGCCGCATCGAAGAGCTGCCTAAGATCAAGGGCGCGCATATCGGCGCGATCGTGCGTCGGAGCAAGCAGGCCGAGACCGTGTCGAAAGATGGCTTTCTCGTCTATGAGCACATCGAGCGCGTCATCATTCCGCACCACGACACCGTGATCGAATCCGACGACCACGTCGTCGTCTTCTGCGTGCGCAAGCGCGAGGTCGCGCAGGTCGAGAAGCTCTTCCAGGTCGGCTTCCAGTTCCTTTGATGAGTTGACATGCATCGCTTCTATCCGCTGCTTCGGGTATTCGGCGCGCTGCTGATCGGTTTTTCCGCCTGTCTCGCCGTGCCGATGGCGGTGTCGTGGTACGTCGATGACGGTGCGCATTCCGTGTTCGACGAAGCCTTCGCGGCAACGCTGGCCTGCGGGCTGACCCTGTTCCTCAGCCTGCGCCGCGAGCGGCGCGAGATGAAGGTACGCGACGGTTTCCTGCTCGTCGTGCTGCTCTGGACCGTGCTGCCGTTGTTCGCCTGCCTGCCGCTCTGGCTGCATCTGGACATCTCCTTCACCGACGCCTATTTCGAGGCAGCCTCCGGGCTGACGGCGACCGGTTCCACGGTGCTGTCCGGCCTCGACCACTTGCCGCTGTCGATCAACTTCTGGCGCACCTTCATGCACTGGATCGGCGGCATGGGTGTCGTGGTGTTGGCGGTCGCGATCCTGCCGCTGCTCGGCATCGGCGGCCGGCAGATGTTCAAGGCCGAGGTGCCCGGCCCGATGAAAGAGGCCAGCCTCACGCCGCGCATCGCCGAAACCGCCAAGGGTCTGTGGACCGTCTACCTGATCCTCACGATCGCCTGCGGCTTCACGCTGTGGGCCTTCGGAATGGAACCCTGGGATGCCGTCATGCACGCCTTCACCACGCTCGGGCTGGGCGGGTTTTCGAGCAAGGACGCCAGCCTCGGGCATTTCGCCAGTCTCGAGATCGAGCTCACGGTGATGTTCTTCGCGCTGCTGTCGGGCATCAATTACGCCACGCACTTTCTCGTGCTGCACAACCGTTCGCTGGCGCCCTACCGGCACGACCCGGAAGTCCCTTATTTCCTCGGTGTGCTGGCGGCGAGCGTCCTGGCGTTGACCTTCTATCTGCTGGCGCTGGGAACGTACGACGATTTCGGTGCCGCCCTCCGGTATGTGGGGTTTCATACGATATCCCTGGCGACTTCGCTCGGCCTGGCGACGACGGATTACGGCCAGTGGCCGTTCTTCGCCCAGCTCTGGATGCTCTTTCTCGGCAGCTTCATCGCCTGCTCCGGTTCTACCGGCGGCGGGGCCAAGATGATCCGCGCCATGATCCTCTACAAGCAGGTCTATCGCGAACTGCTCCACGCCATGCATCCCAGCGCGATCTGGCCGGTGCGCATCCGCGGCGCCGTCATCCCGCAGAATGTATTGACCGGCGTGATGGCCTTCGGCTTCGTCTATACCGCCAGCCTGGCGGGATTGACCCTGTTGATGGTCGCCAGCGGACTCGACATCGTCACGGCTTTCTCCGCCGTCGTCGCCACGCTCAACAACACCGGCCCCGGTCTCAACCTCGTCGGCCCGGCCTCCAACTTCGCGGTGCTCAACGATTTCCAGACCTGGATCTGCACCTTCGCGATGCTGCTCGGGCGGCTGGAAATCTTCACCCTGCTGGTCGTGATGATGCCGGCCTTTTGGAGAAAGTAGGCGGCGGGTGCCGTCACGCGCAGGCTGACTTTCGTTCAGTCGCCCAAATTCGTGCCGACCCGCCGTGCCGACAGGATCAGCGGATGGTCCAGCGGCACGGTTTTCACCTTGCCGGCACAGTCCTCGATCTTCAGCGCTTTCGTCCCTTCGCCATGCGAGGCGACCAGCACGCCGTATTGCTTTTTGGCGATCAGGTCGGCGGCGGCGGTGCCGAGCCGCGTCGCGAGGATGCGATCGGCCGCCGACGGCGTACCGCCGCGCTGCAGGTGTCCGAGGATGGTGAGGCGCGCTTCGAGGCCGGTGAGCTTTTCGAGCTGTTGCGCGAGCCGCAGGGTGCGCCCGGCCCAGATCAGTTCGGCGGCGTCGGCTTCGGTGTCGTCCATCTTCTTGGCGACCTTCGGATCGATTTTCGCCTTTTCCTTGTCGGCCTTTTTCTTCAGCTTCGCTGTGGTCATCGCGGCGAGGTCCCGCTTCGAGATCGCACCCTCGGCGACGGCGACGATGGAGAAGGGCTTGCCGCCGCGCGCGCGTTCGCGGATCGCCTCGGCGATGCTCTCGATGTTGTAGGGAATCTCGGGAATCAGGATCACGTCGGCGCCGCCGGCGATGCCCGCCCCGAGCGCCAGCCAGCCGGCGCGGTGACCCATGATCTCGACCACGATGATGCGGTGGTGGCTGTGCGCCGTGCTGTGCAGGCGGTCAATGCACTCGGTGGCGATGCCCAGCGCGGTGTCGAAGCCGAAGGTGGTGTCGGTGCCCCAGACGTCGTTGTCGATGGTCTTCGGCAGGTTGATGACGTTGAGCCCTTTTTCCTTCAGGCGCAGCGCGTTCTTCAGGGTGCCGCCGCCGCCGAGGCAGACCAGGCAGTCGAGGTGGTTGTCATGATAGTTGCCGGCGATCGCGTCGGTCATGTCGAGGATCTTGCCGCCCACCGGCATCTTGTGCGGCTTGTCGCGGCTGGTGCCGAGGATGGTGCCGCCGGTGGTGAGGATGCCCGAGAGCTGCCCGCCGTCGAGCGCCATCGTGCGGTTTTCCATCAGGCCGCGAAAGCCGTCGCGGAAGCCGATCACGTGCATCTTGTAATGGCCCATCGCGGCCTTGCCGACGCCGCGGATTGCCGCGTTGAGGCCGGGGCTGTCGCCGCCGGCGGTGAGGATGCCGATTTGTCGTGCCATGGGACTCTCCGGGATTGGGGTTGCCGGCATTGTCCGACATTTCGTCATGGGTAGCATGCGATAATTCAATCATTGAATAGGAAGACCCTCATGGCACGTCCCAAGAATGACAATTTCCTGCGCGCGCTGCTGCGCGAGCCGACCACCCGCACACCGCTCTGGCTGATGCGGCAGGCGGGTCGCTATCTGCCGGAATACTGCGAAACACGCAAGCGCGCCGGCAGCTTCCTCGACCTGTGCAAGTCGCCGTCACTTGCCTGCGAGGTAACCCTGCAGCCGCTGGCACGCTATGACCTCGACGCCGCGATCCTGTTTTCCGACATCCTCACCGTTCCCGATGCGATGGGCCTCGGCCTCTATTTCGCCGAAGGCGAGGGCCCGAAATTCGAGCGCCCGCTGCGTGAGGAATGGGCGATCCGCGACCTGACCGCGCCGGATCCCTACGACCATTTGCGCTATGTCATGGATGCGGTGGTCGAAATTCGTCGTGCGCTCGACAATTCGGTGCCACTGATCGGCTTTTCCGGCTCGCCCTTCACGCTGGCCTGCTACATGGTCGAAGGCGGTTCGTCGGACGACTTCCGCCGGGTCAAGACCATGCTCTACGACCGACCCGATCTGCTGCATCGCATCCTCGCCGTGAATGCCCAGGCGGTGACCAACTACCTGAATGCCCAGATCGAGTGCGGCGCGCAGGCGGTGCAGATCTTCGATACCTGGGGCGGCGCGCTCTCGCACGCAGCCTACGAGGAATTCTCCCTCGCCTACATGAAGCAGGTGATCGACGGCCTGAAGAAAACCCACGACGGCGAGCGCATTCCCTGCATCGTCTTCACCAAGGGCGGGGGCCAGTGGATCGAGAAGATCGCGGCATCCGGCTGCGATGCGGTCGGCCTCGACTGGACCACCGACATCGGGGCAGCGCGCCAGCGGGTCGATGGCAAGGTGGCGCTGCAGGGCAACATGGATCCGTTGACCCTGTTCGCCTCGCCTGAAGCGGTGGCGAAAGAAGCAACGCGCGTCCTCGATTGCTATGCCGCCGGGGGCGGCGGCAACACCGGCCATGTCTTCAATCTTGGGCACGGCATCAACCAGCACACCCCGCCCGAAAATGTGACAGTGCTTGTAGATACTGTCCACGCCTACAAAAGAAAATGAGGCACCCGGGAAGCCCCAGCCGGCTTGCCCGTCCGACGCCCCACCGTGCCGAACCGCACCCTGCAAGGGTTTCGACAGGGGTCAGATAGTTGACTTATTCACAGAATGATGACCACCATCATTAGGCAGTGGTTATCTTGAGACTTATAGTTGGTTAATTATTAACCCGCTGTATTTAAAGTAATTAATCTTTGTCTTATGTTGCACTACCATGACTTTGGTACCAACGGCAAGCCTGCATTGAAATGGGGCGTCGGATTACTCACAAAATTATCCACAGCCTTGCTGGATCAGGAAAAATGCTTATCCAGCAAGAGATTAAAGCTATAAGCGAAGAATCACTCGAAGGAACGCAGCTAAATGACGATCGTGCAGATCGCCCTCGATGTTCCGCTGCCCCGCCTGTTTGATTACCGGCTGGATGGAGAAGCATCCGCCAATGCGGTCGGCCGGCTGGCGAAAGTATCGTTCGGCAATGGCAGCAAGGTCGGCGTGGTGCTGGGGGTCGTCGAGCAGAGTGAGCAACCGGCGGAGAAGCTGAAAACCGCCGAGTTGATTGACGCGCTGTCCAGTCTGCCGGCCGACTGGATCGAGTTGTGCAGCTTCTGCGCGCGTTACTACCATCATCCGCTCGGTCAGGTGATGGCCTTCGCCCTGCCGCCACTGTTGCGGAAGGGAAAGCTGCCGCGTGCGCTCAAGCCAAAAGTCGGCGCTGGCGGGACGGCACCCATCGTCATCGTCCCGACCGCCACGCCAGATCAGGAGCGTGCCATCGCCGCCATCGTAGCCATTGCGGCCGCGCAGGAGTTCCGGACCTTCCTGCTGCATGGCGTCACCGGCAGCGGCAAGACTGAGGTCTATTTGCGCGCTATCGAGCGTGTGCTTGCGCGCGGCGGGCAGGCGCTAATGCTCGTGCCCGAGATCGCGCTAACGCCGCAACTGGAATCCCGCGTACGCAATCGCTTCCCGCAGGCGCACATCGTTTCCGCTCACAGCGGCGTGGCGGATGCCGCACGTTCCCGTGCCTTCCTCGCTGCGCTCGAAGGGAAAGCCGACATCGTGCTCGGCACCCGACTGTCGGTGTTCATGCCGCTACCGCGCTTGCAACTGATCGTCGTCGACGAGGAACATGACACCTCATTCAAGCAGCAGGAAGGCTTGCGCTACTCGGCGCGCGATGTGGCGATCTACCGGGCGCGGCAGCGTGGCATACCGATCGTGCTCGGCTCGGCCACGCCCTCGCTGGAAACCTTCCATCATGCGGAAGGTGGGCGCTACACCAAACTTGAACTGCCGGAACGCGCGGTGGCCGCCGCCGAGTTGCCAACCGTCGTCACCGTCGATACGCGCAAGGAAAAACTGCAGGACGGCCTCTCAGCCGATCTGATCGCGGCCGTGGGCGAACGCCTGCAGCGCGGCGAGCAAAGCCTGCTGTTCCTCAATCGGCGCGGCTACGCGCCCGTCCTCGCCTGCCCGGCCTGCGGCTGGATTTCGCATTGCCGGCGCTGCGCCGCCAATCTCGTGCTGCATCTCGCCGACCGTCGTTTGCGTTGTCACCACTGCGGGCTGGAAATGGCAATACCTCATGCCTGTCCCGATTGCGGCAACCTCGACTTGCAGCCCTTCGGGCGCGGCACGCAGCGGCTGGAGGAACGCCTCGCCGCGATTTTCCCGGACGCGCGCATCCTGCGCATCGACCGCGATTCGGCGGACTCGCCCAAGAAATGGCAGGCCTTGCTCGCAGCGATCCATGCCGGCGAAGCCGACATCCTCGTCGGCACGCAGATGCTCGCCAAGGGCCACGACTTCCCGAAACTCACGCTGGTCGGCGTGGTCGGCGCGGATGCCGCGCTGTTCGCCGCCGATTTTCGCGCGCCCGAGCGACTGTTCGCGCAGATCATGCAGGTCGGCGGGCGGTCCGGCCGGCACGACCTGCCGGGCGACGTGCTCATCCAGACCGAATACCCCGACCATCCGCTCTATCGCGCACTGGTCGAACACGACTACGCGGCCTTTGCCAATGCGCAACTTGCCGAGCGCGAGGTTGCCGGCTTTCCTCCCTTCGCCCATCAGGCCATGCTGCGCGCTGAAGCCCATGAGCTAAAAGAAGCGCTCGCATTTCTTCAGGGTGCCGTCCAGCGAGCGCCGACTTTTCCGGAGGTGCTGCTCTACGATCCGGTGCCGATGCGCCTCGCGCGGCTCAAGAACCGCGAGCGCGCGCAACTGCTGGTCGAATCACATAGCCGGCCGGCCCTGCAAGCCTTTCTGATCGACTGGATGGAAATGCTTTATGGCTTAAAGGTACCGCGCGAGATGCGCTGGCACCTCGATGTGGATCCGCTGGAGTTCTGAACCGGAGCGCCGCCTCAATGCCCGGCCGGCTTGCCGGCGGTCAGCCGGTCCATCAGCGCGAAGAGGACGCCGGAAACGACGAACACCATGTGCAGTCCGACCTTCCACGCGATCTGCTCGTTGCTGTAGGCATCGAGATCGACGAAAACCTTGAGCAGCTCGATGCCGGATATGGCGACGATCGAGCCGATCACCTTGATCTTCAGGTCGGCGAAGGTCACGTGGCCCATCCATTCGGGGCGGTCCTCGTGGTCGCCGGTGTCGATCTTCGAGACGAAATTCTCGTATCCGGCGAACACGATGATCTGCAGCAGGTTGGCGACCAGCACCACATCGACGAGCGTGAGGATGCCGACCATCACCTGACCGCCTTCGAGAACCAGCACCTGCGGCATGAGGGTGAAGAACTCCTTGACGAACTTCACCAGCAGCAGAACGATCGCGCCCACCAGTCCGACGTAGAAGGGTGCCAGCAGCCAGCGGCTGGCGAACATGAAGCGTTCGAGCAGGTGTTCCATGGGTTTCATGAGCGGTTCCGAAAGGATGGACGGGCGCGCATGGTAAGGGATTTCGGGGTGCTTTGGCAGACCTGTCGCCTGGAGGATAGACTAGCGCCTGCGCAAGGGACAAATGACATGAACGCCAGCGAAAACCTGATCGACATCGAAGGCCTGCATTTCGCCTATGGCGCCAACCGCGTGCTGCGGGGCATGCAGCTGGCTGTGCCGCGTGGCAAGGTCATTGGCATTCTGGGTGTCAGCGGCGCGGGCAAGAGCACCATCCTGCGGCTGATCGGCGGGCAGTTGCGGCCCCAGAGCGGCAGTGTGCGCTTCGACGGCAAGATCGTGCACGAACTCGATCAGGCGGGTTTGTACCAGTTGCGCCGCGAGATCGGCATGATGTTCCAGGCGGGCGGGTTGTTCAGCGATATCTCCGTATACGACAACATCGCCTTCCCGATGCGCGAACTGACCGATCTGTCCGAGGAAATCATCCACGACCTCGTGCTGATGAAGCTTCATGCGGTCGGGCTGCGCGGCGCCAGCCAGTTAATGCCCAACGAGTTGTCGGGCGGCATGGCACGGCGCGTGGCGCTGGCGCGCGCCATTGCGCTCGACCCCGTGCTGACGATGTACGACGAGCCATTCGCCGGGCTCGACCCGATATCACTGAATGTGATCGCACAACTGATTCGTCGCCTCAACGACGCGCTAGGCGCCACCTCCATCGTGGTGACCTACGATGTGCCGGAAACCTTGAAGGTGGTCGACCTGGCCTATTTCATCCACGACGGCGTCGTGGTGGCCAGCGGTACTCCAGAAGAGCTCAGCAATTCAAACGACCCGGCCGTGCATCAGTTCATCCACGCCAAACCCGACGGCCCGGTGGCCTTTCACTATCCGACCGTCCCCTACTCGAGCGATCTAGGCGTCAGATAGACGGACATTATCGCCGGGTAAGCCCGGAGATATATCAGACTGCCAGGCGATCCTGCTTCTTGCGCATGCAGATGCAATCGCCACAGAAGCACAGGCAGATGCCGGCCATCGCCAACAAACCGAGCCCGATGAATGCCACGGCAAGGTAATTGTGCGCTGCACCAATAACGCTGGTGATGGCGGCGGCGCCAAGCACCAGACCGACGATGCCAATAATGAGGTTTATTGCGAAGAATAAGACTTTCATGTTCTTCCCCTGATATTGAGCTACTAATAAGAAGGCTGATCTGAGACTGCGGTGCTACCATATCCAAGATGATGCATCGCAACAAACGATCAATTTTCATCCGACAGCCCAGAAAAACTCATCCATGGCCTATCGCCTGCCGCCCTTGAACGCCTTGCGTGCCTTCGAGGCCGCCGCGCGCCATCTCAGCTTCAAGAACGCGGCACGCGAGCTGTGTGTCACGCCGACCGCGATCAGCCACCAGATCAAGATGCTCGAGGATTATCTCGGCGCCGAGCTGTTCCATCGCCTCACACGCTCGCTCGATCTGACGCCGGAAGGGGAGGCGATGCTGCCGAAGGTGCGCGAGGGTCTCGAGTGCTTTGGCGCCGCGGTCGAGAAAGCCCGCTGCAGCCAGCAGGAGGGGCGGCTGATCGTCGTGGCGCCGCCATCCTTCGCCGCGCGCTGGCTGGTGCCGCGCCTGAAGCGGCTGTACGCGCTGGAACCCGGACTTGTCCTGCATCTTGTCGGATCGCTGAACGCGATCGAGAACGAGGAGGCGGAGGCGACCTTGGCGTATGAAAGCGTCGACCTGCGCGAAGGGGATTCGCCGCTGGCGATCTGCTTCGGCAACGGTGATTATCCGGGGTTTCATGTCGACCGGCTGTTCGCGTCGGACTACATCGCAGTGTGCAGCCCGAAGCTGCTGGAAGGCGAGCGTCCGCTGCGCCATCCGGTGGATATCCGCCACCACATCCTGATCCATGACGACACCATCACCAATGAGCGCGCCCGGCCGAGCTGGGAGGAATGGGCGCGGCTGGCGGGCGTGACGGATGTCAACACCAGTGCCGGTCCGCATTTCAGCGATTCCGGCCTGGCCCTGACCGCCGCCATCGACGGTCTCGGCATCGCGCTCGCATCGAAGCCGCTCGCGGCGGCGGAGATCGCGGCAGGACGCCTCGCCGCGCCGTTCAAGGTCGCGGTGCAACAGCCCTATGCCTATTATCTGCTGGCGCCCGAGGCGATCTCGGGCCGGCCGGCGGTCGAGACCTTCCGCCGCTGGCTGATCGGCGAGGTGGAGGCGATGAAGGAGCTAAGCCAACTAAGCCGCGCGGCGTCCTGAACCGGATCCGCCCAGCAGGAAACAGCCCCAGCCGGCGAACTGCAGCACGAGCAGGCCGGCGAGGCTGATGCGATAAGCGATGTCTGGCGCGAAGCCGGTTACCTGAAAAGCATCGACGGCAACGCCGAACAGCCACTGGATCGCGAAGGCGCCGACGAAGGCGCCGAAGTTCAGCGCGGTGTTGACGCGCCCGGCGAGCGCGACGGGAAACTCGGCGGAAAGCAGCGCATAGGCCAGGTTGCTCACCGAAAACACCATGCCGAGCGCGGGCCAGAGCAGCCAGCTCGGCCCGAGATCGAGCACGATGCCGAGCGTCGCGGCCATGCCGCAACCCATGCCGATGGAAAGCAGACGCGCGGGCGGCAGGCCGGCATGCGCGAGGCGGCGCACGAAGAAGGCGATGAACAGGAAGCCGACCAGCATCGCGCTGGCCATCAGCAACAAATGGAAGGCGGCGGCCTCGCGTGTCAGATTGTTCACCGTCATCATGAAGGGCAGCGCCCAAAGCCCTTGCAGTGCCATGAAGCCGCCGACGATCATCGATGTCTGTGGCGCATAACGCCAGAAGGCACGGCTACGGAAGATCGTGCCCAGCCCAGCGAGTTGCTGGGCGAGCGTTTCGCGCTGCGTGCTGCCCGGTCTTTCCGGCGTGGTGAAGATCAGCGTGGCGACCAGCAGGGTGATCACGGCCAGCGCAAAGAAGATGCCGCGCCAGCCGAGCAAGGGCAGCAGTGCGCCGAGCGGCGAACTGGCAGCGAGCGCGCCGAGTCCGCCGGCCGCCATGATCGCGGCGTTGAGCGAGGCCTGTCGCTCGATCGGGAACCATAGCGAGAAGGACTTGAAGCTCGCCATCAGGCAGGCCGAGACGCCGAGGCCGATCAATGCGCGTGCCGCGGTCAGTTGCGGCATGCCGTCGCCGAGGGCGAACAGCGCGCAGCCGACGGCGCAGATCAGCAGTAGTGCCGCCTCGACGCGGCGCGGACCGTAGCGATCGAGCAGGATGCCCAGCGGCAACTGGAAGGCGCCGAAGGTGAGCATATAAACCGAGGTCAGCAGGCCGAGGTCGGCGGCGGTCAGGCCCAGGTCACCGCGCAATTCGGGTGAGATGACCGCGTTCGCGTTACGCAGCAGGTAGGAAAGGAAATAGCCGACCGCGAAGGGGATGAACACCCGGGTCCACGGGTTGGGCGTGTTGGAGGTGTTCACACGGCCCCGTGTTCGGTAAGGAAATCGCGAACCCAGTGCTCGGCGCGCGCACCGGAAAAGCGTCCCTTGATCTCGCCGCCGCTGAACAGCAGCACGGTGGGAAAACCTTTCAGGCCGTAGCGGCCGGCGAGCTTCATGTTTACGCCTTCATCAACCTCGACCTTCGCCAGTTTGATGCGGCCCGCGAGCGCGGTTGTCACGCGTTCCAGCACCGGCGTGAGTGCGCGGCAGGGCGGGCACCAGTCGGCCCAGAAGTCGACGATCACGGGCGTCGTATGCGATGCCTCGATTACCGCGGTTTCGAAATCGGCGAGATCGACGTCGAAAATAAAGTCGGGTTGGGGATGATGCGCATGCATTGTTTTATTCGTTCCAGAGCCAGGCGGCACCGCGTACGCCGGACGAGTCGCCATGTTTGTTCTTCACCAGTTGCGTGGCGACATGGTCGGAAAACACCCATTCGCCCCACAACAGGGGAACGCGATCATACAGCCGGTCGAGGTTCGACACGCCGCCGCCGAGCACGATCACGTCGGGATCAATGATGTTGATCACTTGCGAGAGCGCCCGCGCCAGCCGAGCCTCGTAGCGCTGCATGGCGGCTTCGTCCTCCGCACCGCCATCGGCCGCCAGCGCCGGACCTGACAGGAAGGTTTCGATGCAGTTGGTGCGACCGCAGTAGCAGTGCCGCTCCGTGTCTTCGCCGGGCAGGCGGTTGTGTCCCCACTCACCGGCAATCGCATTCGGCCCGACGAGGACTTGACCATTGACGACGATGCCGCCGCCGACGCCCGTACCGAGGATCACGCCGAACACGACTTTCGCCCCGGCCGCCGCGCCGTCGGTCGCCTCGGAGAGCGCGAAGCAGTTCGCATCGTTGGCGATGCGCACCGGCCGTTGCAATGCCTGCTCCAGATCGGCCCGTAGCGGCTGGCCGATCAGCCAGGTCGAGTTGGCGTTCTTGATGAGTCCGGTGACTCGCGACTCGGCACCGGGGATACCCACACCTATGGGTGCCGTCCTGCCAGCGCCGACTTTTGCCTCGGCCGATTTCACCAGCGCGGCGATGGTCGCGAGGGTGGCTGCGTAATCGCCGCGCGGGGTCGGTACGCGCTCGCGCAGCAGTTCCTCACCGTCGTCACCGAGGATGATGATTTCCGATTTCGTGCCGCCGAGATCAATGCCGATCCGCATGGTCCCTTGCCCCATATGCTTTATGGCCCCAAACCCAGACGTACTGCGCGCCGGAAACGACGATGGTGAACGCGAGAACGGCGAGGTAGGGCGTCAGCCACGGCTCGGCGGCGATCCAGTCGTTCGCGAGCATCAGCGCCAGCGCGAGCAGCAGGAATTCGAGCAGGGTGTTGAGCTTGGACAGCCGTGAGGGCGCCATCTCGATCGAGCCGACCACCTGCCGATAGGCGAGCGCGCCGGCGACGATGATCAGGTCGCGCAGGCTCATCAACGCGGCGATCCAGACCGGCAGGATGCCTTCGGTGGCGAGTATCCACGCGATGCCGAGGATGGTCAGCTTGTCGGCGATGGGATCGAGCAGCGCGCCGAGCCGCGACATCTGGTTGAGCTTGCGCGCGAGGTAGCCGTCGAGCCCGTCGCCGAGGCTGGCGGCGACGAACAGCCAGAACGCGATCTCGTATTGCCGGATCGCCAGCATCCACAGCAGCACCGGCAGCAGGCCGAGGCGGGCGAAGGTGATGAGATTCGGTACGGTCAGGATCTGGTTGGATCGCATGCGGGGATTTTATGGCGATTGCAAGGCATGTCGCGGGTTTTTAGACTTGTCCGGTTCTGTAGCACATGAATTGTCCGCTTTTTCTGTTGCGGGCGGGAAGCGGCGGAGGGCGTAGCCCGGAGCCGGTTTCCACCCGCAACGGCGCGCCTGGCGG
>Ga0209835_1000911_pt1 | contig 17645 bp, 12 predicted proteins | sample LakKivwa52mmetaG_FD_184138 | JGI IMG/M metagenome (GOLD analysis project Ga0209835, IMG submission 184138) | Anoxic lake water microbial communities from Lake Kivu, Rwanda to study Microbial Dark Matter (Phase II) - Lake Kivu water 52m metaG... | ecosystem: Environmental > Aquatic > Freshwater >...
ATATAAGCACAATTCTGCTGCTTAGCCCTACAACTCAACAGCGACAAAGCTTATGAGCGAATTTGGTTCCGTTATTGCAAAGGCAAATTCCTCATTTGATGAGGGTTTTGGATGTGGGAAACTTTAGTAAATAAAACAACTTTCACCCGGCAAAGTTCGCATTTTTTAAATTCATGTTCTGGCGCTTTCCACTCAGGGCAATGCCTATTCCCGGTCTGTGTGGCAACACACCCGATGACTCACATGACTTTTCCGGTAAAACTTTAAAAGCTTTACCAACCGTGCAAAACAGTCCCCCGGATGAGCTATCATGCGAAAAGAACATTTCTGATTGTACCTTTTAAAGCACAATCATGCGCTCATTTTATCAAATAATTGGATTTCAGTCACATACGCTAATATCCTTATTTAGAAAAAGTACAAATTTCATTTCCCAGAAAAAAAGTTATTAAAAACGTTCGTTGCCCAAAACCTTACGCTCATTATTAAAAGCCCTACGCTCATTATTCAAAACCCGACATTCAATGAAAATAATCTGCTTCCTGAAGCCCATTTTTCGGAGATAAAAATTTGGTGTGAGGAAAAAAGTGTATTATCTTCGCTGCGTTTTTCTTTAACATAATCATCAACAAATTTAAACCTATGAAAAAATTTACATTTCTTCAATCAATCGCAGCGATCATGGGATTGCTGATCGTGATCGGAGTGGGGTGCAGTAAGGAACCGAACGAAACACAGACTTATCAAGTTTGTAATGAGTTCGACCTGAAAATCAGCAGCAGCATCAAAGGCTTTATGCAAAAGGTAGATTACCAAAACCAGAATCCAATGTTCAAAAGCATGGAAACCATTGAGGCCGACTCCGCCCTGTGGTATCTTGAGTCCACTTTCAACTATTGTTATGGGTTCCCAAATGAGTTTTATAGGAAGTTTGAAGTTGACACTTTAGGGTTTACGCTCGAACTTACTAATGATGGCAAAGTAAACCTGACGATGCTGGCGAACAAATTCCAACAAATGATCTGGGAAATCACAACTGTTTACCAGAGTGTTGATTTTGAAGAAAAAGGCCTCTCCATGATTAACCTGCAAGACGCAACAGTGAGTGATGAGGAAATAGTCTTTATAGTCAATGTGGTGACTGGCGAGAAAGGCACACCGCCAGAGATAGTCATTAGCGGCCCCTTTGGCGAAGGCGATGACTGGTGGTATGGGGAGGAAGAAGGAAAATGCGATGCATCGGTTTTAAATTCTGATGCAGCCAAACAACTTATGCTTGCTATAAATGCCACCCTACCTGAGCCGGGCAGTACCTTTTTTGTTATTGACCCAATCTCAATTGTAAGAGAAGGTGGTAAGCCAAATGTAAGAAGGGAAAACGACCCCAATCCACCTGACAACCTGTATGACTATTACCTGTTTTATGGCACAGAAGAGATAGGGTCGGTTGAACTTTGCCTTTATCGGAATGATATGAACAATTATTACAGCTTCCTTCGCCACTTGTTGCTTATTAAAATCCGCAATGAAGTATTTAGCCCAATGTACAGTCTGATTAATGTTGAAAACATGGTTGGAAATTGGAGATTTGTATCTCAACCAATACGCGAGTACTTCCATGAAGGAAGTTTCAACTATGGTATTAAGATTCACTATATGGGGGATCCTGATTATCCAATCCAACTCGATTGACACTGTATAGGCTTTTGATCATAAGGAACATTAACCATGCTAATCGAATTTATATGAAGAGATTTTTCCTGACAATACTGGCCTTACAGCTTGTCTTTGCCTCTTTTGCTCAATTTGCATTTGAGATGGCTTTCGGCAAGTCCGGTATTCATGATGCTTTATTGCAAACTATTGACCATGATGGACATTATTTTGCCGTGGGTTTCAAAGAGTTCCTTGATAACAATGAAAGAACAATGGTGTTTTACAAACTGAGTTACTCTGGTGATATCATAAGCACAGCCGACTTCCCAAAGCCTGATACTGCTTATGCGGTAACGTTTTGTCTGCCCAAACCCAATGGCAACCTGCTGTGTTTTGGTACACTGAAACATGTGGACAATCCTTTGAGGTCCCGGCATACTTATGTATGCGAGATTAGCCCGGACCTTGAACTTGTTTGGGAAAAAACGGACAGTATTGTTGAGGTTGAGCCTCACGCAAGCCATTGGTTGAAAACCTTTCTCCTTGCGCATGAAAATGAGGTTATTATTCAAGGTGTGGTGGATACAACTCAATATGGGCGCAACGATTTTCTTTTCTTTGCAAAATACGACCTTGAAGGCAACAGGCTTGATTATAAGTCCTTTCGTAATTTTGAGGATAGTAACCTTGGCAGCCTGATGCTGAATGCCGACAGCAGTGGTTTTTATCTTTTTGGCGAATTGACAGTTAATCCGGCCTACCGCACCTGGATCGAATTCGATTTTGCTTTTAACTATTTAGGTAGTGGTACTCTTGAAACCAATTACGGCCCGTTTTGGGCGCCTGTTACAGCAAGTTGGCTAAGCACCGGTAATTTTATTACAGCCAATAGTTTTTCTGTGCCTGGAACAAATGACAAGGGTCTGGAAATGAGGTTGTATAGCCCCGGCAAGCAATTGCTAAAATCAACAGTAATTTATCATGACAAAACCATCAGAATCCCTGAATTTAAAGGAATGGGTTTTATTGATGAGAACTACATCTGGGTTGCAACCTTTGAGCCTATACCCCCCGGTTTTACCGGTGCGGAGAATATCAGGTTTTTTATATTTGACAATGAGATCAACCTGAAAGGCTCCATGACCCATGAAGGGGATACCCGCTACTGGCTATGGGATTTATTGGCAACCAACGATACTGCATGTATTGTTAGTGGTGTTGTTGCAGAATATGGAGAAGTTTATTTATTAGACAATTACATCAAAAAAGTGAGACTTGGTGATGTGGTTACAGGCATCAATAAGCAACAACACAAAGTCGGGTCTTCAGTTGAAATATGGCCTGTTCCGGCAGGAGAGACATTGCATGTAAAAAGTAGCATTGATGCTGAACTGCTTGTTTTGAATGCAGAAGGGAAACTGTTCAGCACACACACCATTAAACAGGGCTACAACCTCATTACATTATCAGGGCTTTCTCCCGGTTTGTACTTAATTGCCACCAGGCAAAATGAAAACATCATTGAAACACATAAAATCATCAAAAAATGAGAAACAGAAATATTATATCACTCGGTTCACCAAATGCTTTAAAAATCATGTTTGTGTCACTCTTCCTAATTTTGTCAGCAAAATTGCAAAGTCAGTGTAATTACAACGGTACCAGCACCAATGGTAGCTTCTCAAGCGCAATTGGAACAAATACTCATGCTAATGGGAATTATTCTTTTGTTGCTGGTGAAAACTCCCAAGCAAACGGAAGATCCTCCTTCTCTTTTGGCCAAAGTACTAGTGTATTCGATAACTATGCCTTGGGGATAGGTAGATACCTTGAAGTCTATGGTTCGAGTTCATTAGCCATTGGCAGGTACCTGAAAACTCTTATTCCCGAATCTATGGTTATAGGTTATGGGTTCAGCGAAACGCAAACACTGGATAATGCTGTTAACAGGTCATTAATGATCGGCTTTGGCTCCACCAAACCTACCCTTTTTGTCGGGCGGTCGGTTGGGGTAAACAATACCGGCCGCATCGGCATCGGCAACGTCACCGACCCGCAAGCTAAATTGCATATCCGCGCTGATGCAGAAGATGACGCTACTTTGTTTCTTGAAGCTACAGGAACGCTGAAGCATTCCCGCTTGCTATTCACAAATGAACATTTTATTCAGGCAAGAAATGGTCAAAATTTGACATTTACCACACAGAGAGAAACACATTTTGTATTTCAAAATGGGTCTCTCCGAAGTGTAAACGGCTCGGCTACTGCTCCGGCATACTCTTTTTCAGATAACACAAATACCGGCATGTTTCGGCCTCAAGCAAACACCATAGGTTTTTCCATCGCCAACACCGAGCGAGTAAGAATTGACGCCAATGGAAATGTAGGAATTGGCACAACCAACCCAGGCGATTACAAACTAGCGGTAGCCGGGAGTGGATCCTTTTCAGGATTTTTGAGTGTTACCGGAAGCGGAAATTCATCTATTGCCGGAAATCTTGGCATTGGGGTTACTGCACCATCAGAAAAACTTGATGTGACTGGATGGGCAAAAACATCAAGCGGGTACAAGGTGGGGACTTCAATTGTAATTAATTCCGACAGAGATTACACCGGAAGGCATGGGTCTTTTACAGGGGTGCTGAGTGTTACCGGAAGCGCGAGCTTAACTGGTAACGTCGGTATAGGGACACCAGCTAGCGGCAATACCACTTTAACCCTGAACAAAGTAGTAACTTCAGGTGATAGTTATGTACATTTGATAAAAGTTACCGGCAGTTCAGAAAATGTCAATTCAACTAAAGCCCTCTCAATCAAAGCAAACGAAGTTGATGATGCTTTTTTAGTATATGGTAGCGGAAATATCCGTACCAAAGGAAATGAGCTACATTTTCTTCAAAATACATATTCAACTACAACAATTAATTCAACAGTTCCTTTACTTTTCAAAGTCGGAGATACTGAAAGAATGAGAATATCAGAAAGTGGCAATGTGGGGATAGGAACATCTTATCCCGGCAGTTACAAACTCGCCGTAAAAGGACATATCCGTGCCGAGGAAGTTGTTGTTGAGTTGATGGACAGGTGGCCCGATTATGTATTTGACCAGAATTATGAACTGTTGCAGCTTGATGAGCTAAGCAGTTACATAAGTAAAAATGGTCACCTGCCTGGCATCCCCCGCGCCGAAGAAATTGCCGAACAAGGCATTGAATTAGGCACGATGAACACCCTGTTGCTGAAAAAAATCGAAGAGCTTACACTCTACATTTTGAAGCAGGAGGAGAGGATATCTACCCTTGAAAATGTGGTAAACAGGGAAAATGAATAAGATGAAAACTAATTTACTTCTCCGATGAATATTAAAACACATATAATTTTCAGTTTATTACTGGCATTGGTAATAACATGTGGGTTTGGCTATAGCCAGGAGAAAAGAGAAACTGAAGAAGAGCAACCGATCAAGTTTCCGATTACTCAATTTCCTCCTTCACCCGAGGCAAGTGCGTTGGGAAGGTTCGATGAAATCCCTGTTGATAAATCAACCGGTGTGGTAAACATAGCCATCCCACTCCTCGAACTAAACGAAGGCGGGATCAGTATTCCAATTACATTGAGCTATCATGCCGGCGGCATCAGAGTGCAGGATGATCCCTCCTGGGTTGGTCTTGGATGGGCATTAAGCACCGGCGGCATTATTTCGCGTACTGTAAGAGGCAGGCCTGATGAATTTGGCAAAGGTTTCCTGCAAAACGCAATGAAGGTCCCACCTACCAAGGCCATATTTTTTGGATTGAATCAAAGTAATCTACTTAACGAGACTCATGGTTTGTTGAAAAACATTGCCAATGGAGTTACTGAATTCGAACCCGATTTGTTTCATTACAGTTTTGGCGATAAAAGTGGTAGCTTTATGTTTGGCAACGACATGAAAATATACACAATACCTTACAATGGGTTGGTTATCGAACCAATATTCGGCGCAGCAGGTGTTGCTCAGGTTGACAAACTCAAAGGCTTTGTTATTTTAGATGATGACGGAGTTCAGTATTTTTTCGGAAAAGTATTGGACATAGAGGGCGACTATACTGAAAAATCACAACCTGAGAATAATGGCGGAGACCCCCCGCCACCGCAACACGTGTCCAGTTGGAGGCTACAAAAAATTATCAATGTTTTTACAAAGGCCGAAGCCGTGTTTCATTATTCCAATTTCGAATACACGACCCCAGAAATATTCAACGAATCAAAAACCTATATAAGGTTAGACAATGGGCAGTATAGTTATAAAAGCCACCAAGATGAAGAGCACTGGGCGATGATGAACCTTTTGCAACTCAATAAAATTCAAATGAATAACAAAACTGTTACCTTTACTGCTGTTACAGAGCAAACCGGTAACAAGAAATTAACAGGAATAAACTATTCAGTTGACACTTCCGATGAGCCGGAGGTTGAAATCAAACTTGTATATTCAAATTTCGGTAACGGCAATAATGAGCTTTCTTCAAGACTCAAACTTGATACGCTTTTGATAAAAGCGGATCAAGATGACAAATACAAAACCTATTCATTTGATTACACAAACTTAACCCTACCAGATAAAAACTCAAAAAGAATTGACCATTGGGGGTTTTTCAACGGAGCCTACAACTCATCACTCTTGCCCAATGTTAACTATGGCGGACAATGGCTCGGAGGAGATGCTGATAGAAATGTAAATCATGCCAATTCCGGCGCCTGCATGATTAAGAAGATAACCTATCCTACCGGGGGATATTCCGAATTTGTATTTGAAGGGAATCAATATACAAGGCCAACAGTGCCGGCAGATATCATGGATTCAACACAAGTGAGCCATATGATTGATTACGAATCAACACCTTTTGAGGTATCAATAAACGATCATCTGCAGTCATTAATAAACAACAATGCTATCATTTTTCATAATTTCAAACTCGTTGGCGTATTAGAGGATACCCTTGTTCCTAATGAATTCAATCCTCAAGGAAAAATAGAAATTATCAGAGTTTATGACAACATTGTAATAGGCGCTCTGGACTTAGTATTAAGCGGAAATAGTATCATTAGTACTGGAGAATTAATTATACCGTATTTGGATCTTAGAAACTTTCAGTACACGTTGCGGTTGGAACTTTCCGATCCTTCGTTATCTACAAAACTTACCGGTAAATTACACTGTTATTTCTATGATAGTGATCTACTTGCCACGCCAACAAATGTAGATGGCAGCGGACGACGCATAGCTAAAATTTTGCATTATGACCCTGTTAATGATTCAACCACTACCAGATCTTACGAATATGAAGGGTACAGTGTAACTTCCTATGCACCTTCATACAATACTGAAACACTTAGCCACTCTGGGATTTATTGTGGTCAAACTTCTTATATTATTAGCATTCATAGTAATGCCCAGCATGGCTTAGGGAACTCTTTCAGCAATGTTGCCTACAAAAAAGTTATTGAATACTTTGGAGACAAACAAAGTAATAAAGGTAAAAAGGAGACTTTCTTTAAAACAATATCAGATGATCAAACAGGATATGGCGCGCCATTTTTTGGAAGAATGAGTTATCAATGGGTTCGCTCTTTGGTCAATACTGAAATCGTTTTCAAAACCAATCAGGATGGGACATTTGATACAGTTGTTCTTACCCAAAATTATTACTCACAAATACCAAACCTTGATTATAAAATCAGAACATTTAAAGCATCGAGAAAGAGACAGCTTTCTTGTTCCTATATCCCCACTAAGCTCATGCAAGATGAGTTTTATTACAATAACTACGATTACAGAATTGAAAACCTTAAAATTGACAGTACGCTGACTAAAGAGTTTTTTTATGATGCATCAGGCAACGGGAATTACAGCGTTTTATCATCGCATACAGTCCACGAATATACCAATCCCCTGATACAAATCCCCACACGTGTAGCTACTACTAATTCTGATGAAGTAATACGTGAAACCGAATATAAATATCCATCTGATTTTTCAATCAATGATTGTTATGAAGACTGCATGGGAAACTACAAGAGCGCCCTCATTTCCTGTGAAAATTCAGTTGATACTTGTATGACTGAACTTGGCGCTTGTCAGAGTATTTGGGCAACTGCATGGAGTATATTTCTGAATTGTCAACACGATAACTACCTGGCCTGGAAGAATCACCCTCTAAAATTGGTCGGAGCAGGTAGAAAGGATTGCCATAAAGAGCAAAAAGATTATTTACAGCAATATGGCTATTATGACTGCCTTGCAAATATTGATTGTGCCTATTTAGCTTGCTATTTGGGAGTACTTAATACTTATCAGGTATGTGTGGAGGGCATAAAGAATTGTATTCATGAAAAGTACACAAATGCCACTAACCCTTTTGAGAAAGCGTTGCATTATCTTGCATGGTTAAACCTTCGAAATAAACCAGCCGAAAGATCCCAAATTGCCGATGATGTGCTTATTGACAGGTATAAATGGTATTACGATGTTTTCATGACTGGCGATACAATTCCATTATTACATTCCATTGACCGGGACGTTCCTGGTGAAGGCTTTGTAATGGAACTGGAAGTATTGGCATATGATAGCAGGAACAACATTATTCATGAAAAAAGAAAACAAGAAGGACAGGATGTTGCATACATTTGGGGGTTAAATTTCTCCTATCCTATTGCACGAGTAGAAAATGCAATGCAAGATCAGGTGTATTATGAGGGATTTGAAGAGCATGAAAATGGGGAATTATTTCTTTCAAGCGGTATCGGGTTGTCCAAATCGGGCAGAAAAGCCTTAAACTCCGGAAACTTTACTTTCCCTGCCGAATTTCAACCGCCTGCCGGTGTGCGGTTATCTTATTGGTATTACCAGAACAACAAATGGAATTATTACGAAGGCGGCTTTAACCAGGTCATTAACAGTGGAGGAAGTTGGCTGGATGAAATAAGGGTTTTCCCGCCAAATTCGCTAATGTTAACTTATGCTTTTGATGGGTTTGGCAGGCTGATCTCAAGCACCGACGAGCGTAATATTACAACATACTATCAATATGATCACCTCGGACGATTGATACTGGTGCGCGACGACAATGGTAATATCTTAAAACAATATGAATACAACTATGCAAATTAAGAAAACCATGAAACCACTTACCAATACAGCTTTTTCTGTTCTCCTCCTCTTCTCCTTCACCGCCAATGCACAGCAAGAAAACTGGAGCTATAGCGCCGAAGGTAACGGTAATCTGCAAGTGTTGGCGATACAGCAGGTTGGCCCGGCATTATTTCTTACCGGCGTTTTCAGCGACTCGCTGCAATTAGGCGCTGATATGCTGCAAAGCAACGGGATGAATGATGTTTTTTTGGCAAAAATGGATAATAGCGGCCAGGTTCTTTGGAATATGAGTTTTGGCAGCGACGGCGATGACATGCCGGCAAAAATTGCATCCGATAACGGGTTGATTTTTCTTGGCGGTAAAGTTGCCGGCAATCAGTCGGGAAAGCCGGAAAATGCAGATGATAAATCTTCGCTGTTTATAAAATCAATTGACGGCCAGGGTAAATGGCAATGGGACTTCCTGGCGCCATTCACCGGCAGGGCAACGCTGGATGTGCTTACCCCTGCTCCCGGGAACACACTATTTGTCGGCGGCATGTTCAGGGGGTGTATCCGGATTGATGGCAATGAATACTGCAGCTATGCAGCCGACAGAGCCTACTACATGCTGCTTACGCAGGAAGGCAGCCTCCAGGCATTTTTCACTTCCGAAGGCACGGGTAACCACCGAACCATTGCAGCCCGTTTTGACTGGTCAGGGAATCTTTACCTGATGACCGCCGCCGCAAAAGGGAGTTATACGTTGCAAAGCGGGAGCAAAAACCGGATGCATGTTTTTGAGTCGGAAGGCCTGGTAATAGCCAAATTTAGTCCCGAAACGCATCAGTTGTGGTCTGTACCTGTTACAGCGGATGCTTACCTCGAAGGCATCGAACTGCTTTGTGATACGCAGGGCAACATTTTTGCCGGTGTAAATTTCGGTAAAACCATTACCATAGCTGATAAAATGATTGAATCAAAATCGAGGCTTAGCACAGCGTTGATTAAACTCGACACCGATGGTAACGTTATTGCCGTCAACACTCTGGAAAGTTCCGTGTATTGCCGCCTGATGGATATAAATCTGATGAATGACACGGATTTGCTGCTCACAGGATACTATTATGGCGAAATAGCAACGGAAGATACCGAAATTAAAAGTCCGAGTGACAACAGAACTGCCTTTGTGATGTTGATGGATAAAGATGCAAGGATAGTATGGAGCGATGAACTGAGGTTGGGTACCGAAGGATACGGCAGGGCATTATCATCAGGAGATAGCGGCGATTTGCTGCTGGCCGGCGGTTTCAGCAACCTGACGGCAGTAACCGATGGCTTCGAAGGTGCATTTACACAGACAAACGGAATTTTCATAAACAGCTACAAGGTGGAGCAACCCGAAAAGGAAGATGAGGAGGAACAAAAGCAAATTGACGAAGAACAAAAGGCCGCCATTGTTGCTTTGGAGGATGACGACTTGAAACAAGGGGCAGTTGAAAATGCATCCGATGAAACGGCTACCGGTCATCAGGACGAATCGTTGCTGAATGAGTTATTGGCGGTTTTTCCCAATCCGGTTACCGACCAGCTTCACTGGACGTTTAACAACCCGGCGCAAGGAGAGTTTACCGTCAAGCTTTGCGATTCGGGCGGGGCTGTGCTTTACAGTAAAACTTACCAAGCCGGCGCTGGCAGCGAAATCAACACTGTGAATATGCGCCATTATAGTAAGGGCATTTACCTGTTCAGGCTGCAAGCGGGAGGCGTTATGCTACATCGTGTAATTGTAAAACAATAAAACCGAAAGCCATGAAAAAATATAGACAAGTAACTATTGTGTTTTTGTTTTGCGCTCCCATCTTTCTGGCCGCTCAACCTTATTATGTCGAAAGCAACAGCGTTTACACCGGCCAGGCAGAAATTGCGGCAAGGGAGCGCGTTACTTTAAAACCGGGGTTTGTTGCCACAAGTGGCAGCAATGTCAGAGTGTATATTGATCCCAACCTTAACCTTCCGCAAATCAATTATGAACCCGAATCCGGTTATGTTACGATAGGTTCAAATCCGAGCAGCAACAAAAACTATATCCGTACCACCACTTTGCGCGCTTCCACGACTAATCCAGCTCATATAAACCAGACGCCCCACACCCAGGAAATAGCCTATTTTGACGGCCTGGGGCGTCCGTTGCAAACTGTGATCCCCAAAGGATCGCCCCAAATGAAAGATTTGGTTACACCGGTGTCTTTCGATCAACTTGGGCGTGAAGATAAAAAATACCTGACCTACGTTTCCGGCAATTCTTCAGGGGCATTTAACCTCAATGCACAATCACAGTGCATTGCCTATTATCAAGGTGTTGAAGGCGAGATACCCGGCCGCGAGCCGGACAATGTGCCTTACTCCACCATCCATTACGACAATTCGCCGCTGAACCGGATAACAGGCGAAACAGGACCAGGCGAAAATTGGATTGGTCATCCAACAGCCATCAACTATAAAACAAACACTGCCACGATAAAACACTGGAGGCCGGTTAACGGCGCTTTTATTCCGTTTGACTACGATCTATACAGCCTTTACATCAACGAAACCGTTGACGAAGACGGCAACATCCAGCGAACATTTACTGATAAGATGGGGCAGACCGTAAGAACCGAATCCGTAGGTAATAACGACGTTATTCACCGTACCGCTTACATTTATGACGATTTTGGCCTGTTGCGGTGCGTGGTACCTCCCAAGGTTTCGGATGCCGAAGGCCCCTCAATCACCGAATTATGTTACTACTATAACTATGACGCCTGCAAACGGCTTATTGCAAAGCGATTACCCGGCGCTGAATGGATTTACTATGTGTACGACAAACGCGACCGCCTGGCGCTTTGGCAGGACGGGGTGATGCGAGTGCAAAATAAATGGCATTACAACCTTTACGATGCCCTTAACCGACAGATAATAAGCGGTATCACAACCATTACCAGTATCAATATTGACGGCATCAGGCAATATTACGAAAACTTTGCCGGCACTTTGTATGAATCCTGGTCTCCGAATGGCGAACTTTACGGATATTCAAATTCAAGTACCCCCTCAATTTTAGTCCCCACTTTAAACAACATTCAAACTGTTACCTGGTACGACGGCTACGATTTTTTGCAGTTATTTGAAGGTTATGAATTCCCAACCGTCCCGCCTAACCAGGGTTTTTCTGATACTTACCTGACAAATGTCAGGGGAATGGCTGCCGGATCGCTGGAAAGGGTGGATGGGATGGCAGGACTTGACCTTGTAACGGTTAATTATTTCGACAACCGCCTGCGGGTGATCTGCACGGTGAAAGACAACCACCTGGGAGGCCGCAACAATACTTTTTTCGCCTATAACTTCAGCGACCAGGTGGTAACAGAAGCAGTGGTGCATAACGCATCCGCCTCAACCAACGAAATCAGGCTGATAACCAATTACATATACGACCACCAGGGGCGTATGCTTGAAGAAAAACTACAACTTAACGATCACGCCCCTTTGACAGCCAAAGCCTATGAATACAATGAGTTGGGCGATCAGGTAAACACCTACATGCACGGAAACGCTACCGGCCAAAACTTCAACCAAAAGGTGAAAAACAGATACAACATACGGGGTTGGCTGCTCAAGATCAACAATCCAGACAATCTTGCCTACGATTTATTCGGGCTTGAGCTGCACTACGAAAACGAGACCAACACAGGCACAATTGGCGTCCCCGGAAGGTACAACGGCAACATTGCCCAAATGCGATGGAACAGCAAAAACGATTTGCAGCGCGGCTATGGATTTGAATACGACAAGCTCAACAGGCTTACCGCCGCAAATTACGCGCAGGGTAGCAATTATAACAGCAATGCCGGCTATTTTAACACCCAGTATGTTTACGACCAAAATGGAAATTTTTCAAACTTGACCCGCAAGTTGAATAATGTGGTTATTGACAACCTCTCGTATAATTATTATGGCAACAACAAAAGTAACCGGTTGCTTTCGGTGAACGACCAGGGAACGATTGAAGGTTATGTGCCTGCAACCGGAAACTATCTCTACGACGCCAACGCCAACATGACCTACGACCCCTCAAAGATGATCAACGTTGCCTACAACCACCTGAATCTGCCGCGGCAGATCACCTTCGGGCCGCAGGACAACATACAGTATGCCTACACCGCCACCGGCGCCAAGCTCCGCAAAACCGTTAACACCATGAAAACAACCACTGGCAGCGTAACAGACTATTGTGGAAACTTCATTTACGCCGATAACCAACTAATCACTATCTTTGCCGGCGATGTGCGGGTAGCCCCCGTAAATGTTGGCAACAGTACTTACTGGAAATATGAATACAGCATGAAAGACCATTTAGGTAACACACGCGTAGTCTTTGCCGCCCACAGCCACGGCCAGCCCGAGCTGCTGCAGCAAACAAGCTATTACCCCTTTGGCATGATCCTCAACCAACAAAGCTATTACTCACAGAATGCCACCCAAAACAAGTACCTCTATAACTCGAAGGAGTTACAGGACGACCAACTGGCGGGCAACACGCTGGATTGGTATGATTACGGGGCGAGGTTTTATGACGCCACGCTGGGGAGGTGGCATGTGGTGGATCCGTTGGCGGAGAAGTATTACTCCATCAGCCCTTATGCTTATGTGGCGAATAATCCGATGATATTTATTGATCCGGATGGGATGAGGATAGATGATTATTTCAATCAATTTGGAAGGTTTTTAGGCTCTGACAATGCTCCTACCGATCGGGTTCGGATAGTAACCCAGGATGAATGGGATCGTAACAAAACAGTCACGGATAAAGGCACCGAAACAATAGATCACAGCATTGGTAGCAGTATATCAGTCTTGCATTCCGAGGCTAATTTGCCCATTGAAGCTTCTTTAGCGGTTTATGACCATTATAATCCTACTGATTTGAATCTTTCTGCATCTGCTAATGATGGCGCAGGAATGACTTTTCGTATCGAAGAGAAAAATGGAGTAGTTACAAAAGTGGAAATTCAAATTAAAATTGATGGGAACAATAAAACAAAGATTTCCAATTACTCAAGTGCTATAAAGAATTTGTTTGCACATGAGAATCAGCACAATCGAGATTTTCAAGAAATCGGATATTTTGGATATATATGCTTGCCAAAAGATAGAAGAGAGCAAAGAGCATATGGGGCTCAAATTGCTGATCCGAGCTTTATGGAAGTTCCAAGTGATAAATATCGGGAATCAATAATTAACAAGGCTTCAGAATATGGAGTATTAAGACCGCTTAAGCCATTACCTGCCAAAGCATCAATCAATTAATTTAACTTATTCAAGAAATGAAATCAAAATTTTATCTTATTTTTCTATTTGCTTTTCTTTCGCTTATGCAAATAAAATCTCAGGTAAGGTTTGAAATAAATGAAATGAGCATTTCGAACATTAAACCCTACATTGTTGATGGTGTCATTATCGAAGATGAAAAAATCGGTCCTTTTATTGTTCTTGAATGTACATTGTATAATGATTCAAAGAATGATATTGAATTGAATTTAACTCAGTCTGAAACAAAAATCTCTATAAATTATCAAAGACATACATATACAATTAATGTTTTTAACCTAAAAATAGAAGAAGTAAATAGGATAATTTTAAAGAGCAATGAAAAGTTTGATTTTTATTTTCAAAGTAGTTTTCTATATAGAACTGGTTTGTGGAAAGGGATTACTTTTGATTATACGGAAGTTTTACTTGAGATATTGCCAACATTAAGGGTTCACTATCATGATGATAGTTTAAATGTTGAGTCAACTCGTATAATACATGTTCGACTCAATTAGTATATTCGCAATTATTATTTTCATTAGATATTCGCCGCCAAAAAGAGCAAAACCCTCACCACCATGAAAACCACCGTCGTCACCATAACAGATTACTGCGGCAACTTCATTTACGCCGATAACCAGTTAATCACTATCTTTGCCGGCGAAGTGCGGGTAGCACCCGTAAATGTTGGCAAAAGTATTTACTGGAAATATGAATACAGCATGAAAGACCATTTGGGAAATACACGCGTAGTCTTTGCCGCCTACAGCCACGGCCAGCCCGAGCTGCTGCAGCAAACCAGAATTATTCATCCTAAACACACTGTAAAGCAAAGCATTGGATTGTTGAAGTCACAATTTATAACCGCTACATAAAATCAGTTAGAAAGTTTTTTATTTGCAATTGTAAACCGGTAACGAATGGATCAATTAACAAACGCAATCGGTGTTCCTGAAGAAGTGGTAATGAATAAAATATTTGAGATCAGGAACCAAAAGGTGATGCTTGACATGGATTTGGCAGAGTTGTATGGCACAGAGACCAAACAGTTAAAAAGAGCCGTAAGACGCAACATTAAGAGATTCCCGGTAGATTTTATGTTCGAGTTAAATGACGAAGAATTTTCAAACTTGAGGAGTCATTTTGGCGCCTCAAGCTGGGGTGGCGTACGATACGCGCCAATGGCTTTTACCGAGCAGGGAGTTGCAATGCTGTCGAGTGTATTGAATAGCGATAGGGCCATACAGGTTAATATCCAAATCATCAGGGTGTTTACCAAACTGCGTAATTTATTGACATCCAACAGGGAGGTATTGAAAAAGCTTGAAGAGATTGAAAAAAAAGAAATGGAACAAGATGAAAAAATCATACTTATTTTTGAATACCTCAGACAGCTTGAAAAAAGCAAACAAGAAGATCAGAACTACAGCAATCGCCAAAGGATTGGCTACCGACGGAATAAGGAAGAATAAACAGCTTTATCAATACCGCCTTCTCACCAAAAACAAAAAAACCGGGATTTTCACTTAGCCACCGGAAGCGTAACGGATTACTGTGGGAATTTTATTTACAACGATAACCAGTTAATCACTATCTTTGCCGGCGAAGTGCGGGTAGCGCCCGTAAATGTTGGCAACAGTACTTACTGGAAATATGAATACAGCATGAAAGACCATTTGGGTAACACACGCGTAGTCTTTGCCGCCCACAGCCACGGCCAGCCCGAGCTGCTGCAGCAAACCAGCTATTATCCATTTGGGATGACCATGCAACAGCAAAACTTCTACAGCCAGAACGCTACTGAGAATAAATATCTTTATAATGGAAAAGAGCTCCAGGACGACCAACTGGCGGGCAATACGCTGGATTGGTACGATTACGGGGCGCGGTTTTATGACGCCACGCTGGGGAGGTGGCATGTGGTGGATCCGCTGGCGGAAGATTACTCTTCGTGGACACCATATAACTATGTAATGAACAATCCCTTAAAATTCATTGACCCCGATGGAATGAGAGTCGATGAGTATGAATTTGATGCGAAGGGAAATATTAACAATGTAAAACAGTCGAAAACTGATAGTTTTCATAAGGTCAGTAGTAATGGTAACAGAATTGAGGGGAAGTCATTGCAATTAGACAAAAAAGTTGTAACCGGGGAGGTTACATTGGCTACAAATAGGGGTAAAGAGGTTGATTTTCTTAAAATTAGGGGAGATGAGAATGCAACTCAGGTATTTAAGTTTCTTGCTGAAAATACAGCTGAGGCATTAACAGAAATTGGCCTTACTCGAATTGGTGAATTAAGTGGTGAATCTGGTCAAAATATGATTGGAGTAAATGTTGAACATGTTGAAAGTCGTACATATGCTAATACGGCTGTTTTTGATAATGGATATACTATTAGAGAGGCAAACCATAGCCATCCAAATGATAACATGGGATCATCTGTTGGAGATATAGCCACTGCAAAAAAAATTCAAGATAAGTTTCCAAAGGCTACCTTTAATAATTACACAAAATCAATGGGTTTTACTCCATACGATAAAAATACAGTACCTGGAGCAGTTATTATGTTGGATGAAGTTGAAATTAAATGATCAAGCAGATGAAACCTAAAGTCAATTCTTATGTTTATTTTTCAATAGTTATTTTGGGATTACTATTTGGGCCTGATTTTGTCACTTATAGTAGAAATGATATTAATGAATGCAAGCAAGCACTTATTATTAGTGAACTAATTGTTTGTGATACAAACATTTATTATGCACTTGAAAGGATAATTAATGAAGAAAAAAAAATCAATATTCATTTTACCGATTCGACCGTCTTTGGAGTCTGGGTAAAAGAGTCTCTAAATAATGAGTGTTCTATAATAACAATAACAGGAACAGATAATCTTAATATGCTCGTTCAAAGTGGAGATTTTGAAGGTTTTTTCAAATATAAAGGTCACTTTTTTATACTTATGTCTGAATGCTCAAAGTTATTTCGTGATTCTGGTAATTATCAAACTTTGGATATTGATACCTCTTTAGACATTTATGAAGATGATAGATGGCCTTTTCACTATATTAAATATTGCCAGGGAACTTTCATTCCAATAGAACAGTAATTCGCTTATGCTGTTTATCCTTTGGCGCAGATTGCAATCTATACCTTATCTAAAACAGCAAAAATCCAATTTTTACCCATGAACCCAATCCACCTAAAAGCTGTTAACAACCTTCAACAAGGCCAGAACACCCTCGGCGACTTTCAGGACAATGGATTGGCCTACAACCACCTGAACCTGCCGCGGCAGATCACCTTCGGGCCGCAGGACAACATCCAGTATGCCTACACCGCCACCGGCGCCAAGCTCCGCAAAACCGTTAACACCATGAAAACAACCACCGGCAGCGTAACGGACTATTGTGGAAATTTCATTTACGCCGATAACCAACTAATCACTATCTTTGCCGGCGATGTGCGGGTAGCCCCCGTAAATGTTGGCAACAGTACTTACTGGAAATATGAATAC
>Ga0209835_1000912_pt1 | contig 17635 bp, 8 predicted proteins | sample LakKivwa52mmetaG_FD_184138 | JGI IMG/M metagenome (GOLD analysis project Ga0209835, IMG submission 184138) | Anoxic lake water microbial communities from Lake Kivu, Rwanda to study Microbial Dark Matter (Phase II) - Lake Kivu water 52m metaG... | ecosystem: Environmental > Aquatic > Freshwater >...
GAGTAAGGGTTTTACAAGAAAGCTGGAAAGAAGCGGATTTGTGTTGAGACTTTTACAATACCCAAAAATTTTTTGTACATCGTCTGGAAGGATAAGCGCGATGGCTTTTCGGCCGAGGTATCCGTTTACTTGGTGGAGGGAGTCTGTAGTTTTTTCAATACCTACTTTAAGGGCTTCTTTTAGGCCCATGGCAATTTTATCCTCGCGACTGATTTGCGAATTAGAACCTCCTTCTAAAATATCAGAAAGGGTGCATGATGATAACAAACAAAGGGAAAATAGGGCAAAAATCAGAACTTTTATACCGGAGAGCTGATTATTCGGTGTTGCTTTAGGTAATTTCATAGTGACCTCTTTTTAAAATTTAGCATAATTTGGGGTTCTCACCCCATAACTTTTTCGTGCTTAAACAGGCTCATCCCCACTTATGGACGATTCCCGCTCGATAATCTGCTTTAAAAGTTTTTCGCTAGCTAAAATTTTGACTGATTTTTTTGCGCGAGTAATACCGGTGTAAACTAGTTCTTGGGTATAAAGAGGGTGAAACTGTTCATCAAAAACCAAGAGCACGGATTCATACTCCTGACCTTGAGCCAAATGGATAGTCAATACTAAAGCGCTGTCATATTTGCTGATTCTTTGCAAGGGTAAACAGCGGAAGAATGGGCTGCCCTGTTTTTCGAGAATGAGATACTCTTCATTTGCAATTTTGAAATACAGGCCCGCATCACCGTTATTCACATCTAAAGAGGCTTGATTTTTCCGTACAACAAGAGGCCATCCCGGGCTGTATTCATCTGGGTTTTTTAGAAAACCACTTTCTTGTCCTAACCAAAGGTTTAAAGCATCACATCCAAGAGGTCCTTGCCGTTGCGCTGTCAAAATGCGGCGGTGTTTCCAGAATTGCAACAGAGTATTGAGTGCTTCAGTACATGTAGGATCATTAATTTCTATTTCTAATCCCTGTAGAGTGGGGGTAGGGTTAATTAACCTTTCATCCCTGGAGTCTTTTGAAATTGGGTTTAAATTTTTCAAATTATTCAAAAGAAGAAATACCGTTTTAGAAGCTTCTTTTTGGTATTTTGCCAGCGCGCCTTCCGATGTATACCAACTCAAGATTTCTTTTTTGTATAGATCTCTTTGAAAAGAGGGCAGAAAAACCTCTTTGGGCCAATTATAAAGTTTACCCCTTATCCAGTTTTGCGCCAGCTCGGTTATTTTTTTATCCGAACGATGACAGGTACTCAGAAGGGCCTGGGGAATTTGTGGATGGGTACATAGGGTTTTAAAAAGTGAAACCGATTGTACAGGGGGCAGCTGATTTGGATCTCCACAAAAAATTAATCGGGTAGAACCAGAGAGTGCGTTCAGTAAGGCCTGCCAAAGTATGCTGCTGACCATACTGGCTTCATCTATAATGATAAAACGCGCTTCCAGCGGATTCTTTTGGTTTTTTTGAAAACCTTGGGAATTTGCTTCGAGAAGTCTGTGCAGGGTACTTATTCTTAACTCCGGGTGCAAGTATGCGGGTAAGGAGGCGTGGAGTGATTCACGCAAACGACCTGCAGCTAAACCGGTTGGTGTAGCAAAGGCTGTATCTGCAAGATGGATGAGATTTTTTTCAAGTAAAGATAGGACAACTTGAGCCAAAACTGTTGTTTTACCTGTACCTGGTCCTCCGGTCAAAAGACAAAGGTTGTTTTCTAGGGCAATTTCAACTGCCTTAGCTTGGTCGGGTGAAAGACTTATTTTTATATCGCTTTGGTATATAGACTGCGGTGAGTGAGTCACAAAAGGCGCAGCTACATTCATTGAGGGAGGGTTCTTTGGTTGCGAGAGCTTGCTTTGTGTGTGCAAATAGGGCAATAACCTGGTTTGCAATTTTTCGAGGTCATTTAACCACTGGGTTAAGGCAAGAGTGTGGCAAGTTCTATGTTCTAGGATCAGCCCCCTGCTTTTGAAATATTCAAAGAGGGGTAAATTGCTTGAACTTATCAATCGTTCATTCCAATATTCCAGATAGCTGATCATTTTAGGGGCGAAATCTAAATTTTCAGAGGCACCTTGGGGATCCAAGGAATTGTTTTGGGTTTCCCCATTGTGGCTTGAAAAATTTAGTGTTTGGAGCAGATTATTCAGATGGAGAAACCTAAGTGCTCTATACTCCCAAAAAAGTCTGTGTAAAGAAAGCAGGATTAAAAAGCTACTTTCTTGTATATCAACTAGGTGTATAGAGGAAGGTCGATGTATACGAGTACTCCTGAGAAAATAGAGGGATTTCCATTTGATAAAGGGGTCAATATTTTCTGTTTGAGTTGTCAGGAACCGGCAAAGGTCATAAGCGGTTTGAGCGCGCTCGCTTTTTGCAGGTTCTAGAAATCGGCTCAAATAAAAATCAAAACACTCAGGTGTGGAGGGGAAGTGCATAGATCAGTTGTAAAGTTCAAGGACTTTTGCAGTGAGGAGTTCGTTTTGATTTTGTAGTATTTGGAAGGGCTTGTTTAAAGCATCAAAATATTGCTTTTCGAGTAGGGGTATAAGTTCTTTATTTAAATTAATTTCTAAATCAGATTCTGCAAGGTTTTTCCAGTATATGCCATTTTGAGTCCCCTTTTGCAGTCCTCGTATAAATAAAAATCCGGCCCCACCTAGGTTGTTTTCGGGAGTGTATCCGGCTAGATGTGTTTTTAGAAAATTATGGAGGGCTAGTGTATATATTTTTAGTTGAAGTGTATAGTTATGTTCTTCCATATACGGAGAGAGGGAGGCTAGGGAATAATCTGCAAGTGTATTAGTCTTTAGATCAAGGAAAGAATATTTATTTTTCCAGCGAAAAACAAAATCAAGAGCCCCCGTTAAATGGAGTCCAGGGCGTGTGTTAACAATAAATCTGGGTTCGCGTAAACCCTCATTTTTTATGATTTTAAAAAGAGGTACCGATTCTTCATCCAAGGGCAACTGAGTTTGTAATAACTGCGAAAAATATTGAGTCAAATCAATTAAAGCCTGCCCATTTAGCCAGCTGGGCGGAACTCGAGGGGGGAGGTAACTGAGCCATAGAGGATGGGTCAACAAGTTTTCAAATTCAATGAGTTTACTCTCCAGTAATTCAACAGGAAAATTTTCGAGTAAGGCATGCATCTTTATTCCGGCAGTTTGCCCTCCCTTAATAGCCGTGAGTGGTGCTGGTTGGTCGGTTCTGGCAAGGAGTTGATGTGCGGGAAAAATTGAAGAATTTTGCTCCAAGGCTTTCTCATCCTCTTTTAAGCGTATGTACTTTGATTGTTGTTTTGCAATCTGTGTATAAGAAGTATATAGAGTCCAGTTTGTGTTTCTAGGGGATGTGATTGTCAATTCTGGGGGGGTATCAAAATTAATGTTTTTGTATAAAGCACCTTCTTGTTTGATGGAATAATCAAGGGATTCTACTGTAATCAGCTCAAAGGGCAGTGTTTGCGGATAATTCAAAATTTTGCGTAATTGTGTTATCCAGGGGAGTTCACCCTGGGGGGGCATTTCGGGATAGGGTATATAAAGACAATCTGCAGCTCGAGTGAGTGCAACATAATCAAGCCTGGCATTTTCAGCTGTATTCTTTTGGGAAATCAAAGATAAAAAGCCAAAATCTACCCATTTTATAATTCCTAGGGTGGGTTCTTGAAAGTAGGTTGAGCGCAAAAAAAGCGGATAATCATTTTTTTTCCTGTGAGATGTATATCCTAAAAATACATGTTTAAATTCCAGTCCCTTGGAAGCGTGGATAGTCATAATTTGCAGGGCATTTGATATTTGGGCAGGAAAAAGGTCACTTCCAGTTTCGCCTGTTTCCCTATCCAACTTATCCTTCTTTAACCTTAAAAAATTGACAAAGTCAACAAGTTCAGATGTATGCGTTTGACTGTATCCAAGTAAATTGAAAAACAAGCTTTCAAGTATTGAAAAATCAGGAAAATTGGGTTCCTCTGAGCAATGGAGTAAATCGCTGTTTAGGTTTGCATCTTTATAACTCTCAGCAAAACGCAATGCTGTTTGATACATAAAAACAAACAATCGCTCGAAGTCGGATTTTTGAGCAAAATTTTGTGCATACTCTAAAAGTGAGGAAGGCTGCGATTTTTTTTTCAAAAGGTGGTCAAGATTATGCGCTGGATGACCAGAAAAGATGGTTAAGGTAGCATTTTGCAGGCAGCGCAAATCATCTGGAAAAGCAAGTGCTTCCAGAAAAATAAGTATATGCAGAGCCTCCCGAGATTGATATAAGCCTCTTCCTTGATAATGGTGCGCAGGTAAGCCTAATTTTTGCAAGGCATTTTGCATTTCATTAGCTTGTGTATGTGTTTGTACAAGGATTGCACATTCATCTAGACGTTTGATTTTTTTGTTTGTGTGTAACTGTGCCACAAGCTGGGCTAAAATTTTGGTAGTGTCTCCCTTAGAAGATTCTATTTCTGTGTCCCTATACAAAAAGAGACCCTCAGGTTCCGATGGAGACGAAAGGTAGGACTCAGAAGGGTGTTTGCCAGCTTTAACCCTATAGGTTTCAATACGCGGATCATGGAAAAAATCATTTTGGTTGAGCAAAGTATTGACCCAATCAACTAACACGGGTACTGAACGATAGTTGGTGGTGAGTGGTAGCTTTTGTCCTCCAGCGGAAAGTATATTTTGGGTGGCTAAAAAATAACTGTCCAGATCACTACCCTGAAAGCTATATATAGACTGTTTGGGGTCTCCAATAAGCCAAAGCTTGCAATCGGCCTGAGAACTTAGAAAAAAATTGCGAAATATCTCCCATTGTTTTGGGGAGGTATCCTGAAACTCATCAATGAGACAATATTTAAATTTTCTTCGAATTGCTTGCGTTAGGGGGCTTGATTGGTTGAGAGATTCGCGCAAGGTGTAGTCTAGTATATCCTCATGGCAGTAGAGCCCTTGACTTTCTCGATAGTGTTGACTTTCCTGGGAAAGGTGGGTTAAAAAGGACTCGAAATAATCAATATGGGGTAGAAGATGAACGCTGCTATACTGTTTAATCAGAAGTACAGTCAAAATTAAAAACTCTTCTAAGGCCTCTAGTAATGTTATTCCCTTTTGCCCGAGTTTGTTGAACCAATAGAGGATGCGTTCTTGAGGAGACGGAAAATCAAGAGAGTTAAGAATTTTATCAATATAAATTGCTGGGTCACCGGAATATTTATTTTTTGTGGAAAACTTGAACAAAAGTTCGGGAAAGTTTAGTGGGCCATCAGGTGGGGACACTAACAAAGCATCTATAGCCCAGGTATACCAATTGTCCTTAATTTTTTTAGGTGCAGGAAAATCAAGGGCTAAACCCAATTTGTAAATAGACTGGCTTGAGGGAGTAATTACCTGTTTATTCTTCGATTTTTTTGCATCATGGGGGGGCTCCAGGTCCTTTACATGATTCAATAATTCTTTAAGAAGATTTTGACAGCAGTTGCCGCTTTCTCTGAATTTCCTTTCAAGACTGTGGACTGCACTCTGGGAAATTTTAGGATATATCTGAAATGGGGAGCCGGGTGAAATATATCCTGATGAATGCACCAAATTTTTGAGTATTTCTTGAAGCTTCAATTTTTTATCTTGGTTTTCTGATTCCTTTTTTAGAAAGGAATTTTCATAAAGGCTTTTAAAATGGGTATACCAGAGTTTTCGCAGATTTTGTGAACAGGTGGCCTCTTTTTCTATCAGTTGCGCATTAGAGGGATAACCGCCCCCACCAAATTCTTTGATCATTCTTTCGCATAAACTGTGTATAGTGCCTACCCATATATTTGCAGCCCCCTCTAATGAGTCCTCAAGTCTGTGCATAATTTCTTGAGCTGCCTTTTTAGTATAGGTGGCAATAATAAGTTGACCGGGTTCCAGGGGTTTTCGGTCTTTTAAACCCTTAAGTTTTCCCGTTACTAAATACTTGGCCACTGCCTCTAGTGTATAGGTTTTACCTGTCCCCGCTGATGCTTCTAGGACCACATGAGAATCCCAATTTGCATGGAATAGAACTTCTGGGGTGGGTTTTTGGTTAATGTGCTGGCTCATGTATAGATTTCATTTTATATAATGGAGGAAGGGCCACAAAGTTTTTAGAGCAAAAAGGATATTTTTGTTTGGGGGGGGAGCCAGTGGTAAAATTTTCATTAGATCTGACATATACATATCGTTTAGCGTGTTTACTTTTTCATATTCAATTTCTGAGGTGGCCTCTTCTTTTTCATCTGTTCCGCCAGGAGTCGGTGATTCTAAAGACAAATTTAATTGATCTGCAGGGGATATGTTCGGTGGGTGAGCCGTATCGGGATAGAGCAGTAACTCTGCCCAGATTTCTTCCTTTTTCTTTTTACTGCTAAGAAAAAAGGGTGTTTTTTCATTTCGACCATATTCTGGGCTGGTGTGCTTGAGTTTTTGGCGGAGAGGTCCAAAGAGCTCTTCTTGCAAGCTTTTTGCATGTGGGTCATTAAAACTTTTGAGTGGTCTGATTACTTCTTCTATGTATTGTGTTAAATTCTTCCAGGAAACGGGTGATTCGAGAGTAATATCTTGGTTTATATAGGAGTGGAGTTCGTTTAAAAAATCAGCACAAAAATCTTGTGTAAACAGTTCATGGTGAAGTACCAATTTTTGCAAGGTGCATTTGAAAGAACTATTTTTGGAATTTGATTCCTCTACAGTAATGAGATAATATTCCAAATCCTTTTTGTACCAGGGATCAAATTGTACAAGTTGAGCTATGCAATAAGAAAGAAGAATTTTACATTGAATTTTTAGAGACTTGTTTTTTGTTCCAGGTGTTGCCAGTATTAAAGGTCTATGGTTTCCAAGTTTACTTTCAAGTATAAATTCAAGTGTACCCTGTATTTTTACATCTTTGTTGGCTAGGGGTAGAGTATAACCAGCCCACGAAAAGCCAGTTTTTAGGGTGTGTTCGGTTAAATTATCTTTTATAAAACCAAAAAAATATTTATCAAGATTATGTAAAAATTCCGTATATAAAATCTGGGTGGTACGGTCGAGGTAGCTTAATTTACAAGCTTCGGGTAGTTCATAATCGGTCACACCAAAATATTGATAGAGTGATTTTTCAATTTGTGTTTGAAAGAGTTTGCGGTAGGTAGATTGAGGTAGATTTATGTATTCACTTTCTTTTTCATCTTCGGGAGTTTGCCAACTGGATGCTATATTGTGGTAGTGTTTTAACACTGTGGTCAAGGGGTCCATGCAGTAGGTAACCCAATAATCAAGGTCCAAAATAAGCGTAGTGGTACCAAGTGTGTGATTAGAAGTATACTCAGTGCTTAGAGTGGGGTGTTTTTTTATTGACTGGTATTGGCTATTATTAAGGTCTGGTTTTGCCTTGGTGAGAATGTCTGATGAGAGAGTGGGGCGGGGAATTTCCATTAAGAGTCCAAAGCGTTTTAATTCCATCAGTAAAGAACTCGGAAATAGTTCTTTGCCCTCGGGGTAACTATGGCTGGAATAGCTTAGGGTTAAACTCAATTTTGGCGTAAGAAGTCCTTGTAAAAAGGTAATACGATCTCTGCTCTCTTGAGTTAAATCACCTTTTTGCCAAAAATCTGCGCGCAAATCCAAAGGGCTTTGAGAGGCTGTTCCCGGAAATAATCCGGATTGGAGTCCGCATATATAGAGATGATCTATCTCCCAGAATCCCGAAGAACCAGGCGGTCCAACCAAGATGCCTTGTGGTGGATGATTTTCTTGTTTTAAATCTGAAATTTCATCAATCAGCAATAGAACCCTGTTTATACGCATTTCAAGCGGAAGTATGAAAGAATGAGGAAGTTGAGCCTGTTCTTGCAGATGACTTTCAAATTTTTGAAATAGTGTATCTTCGGAGGTGTCGTGAGTAACAAACCAGTAGCGAAGCAGGGTGCAAAGACTGTTGTACCAGGCTTCTGAATTTGCTTCATTTTTTCTGAGACTGTTTTTTTGCCACCATAAAGTGTGTAGAATTTCTAAAATGGGACTCCAGGATTCTGAGTCAAGCAGAGGTCCATTTTCTGGATGCGGCCAAAGCATATTTTGTATGTATGCACAAAATGTATAGGTATCATCTTGACCCCATCCATTTTCTTCCTTTTCTAGTTCATCTAAAAATCGGCCCAGACCGGCCAGTTGCGCCTGTCGCAACCAGTCTTTCATAAAATTTGCAGTTATTCCTGTTTTTTCCAGGAGTAAGGGTGATAACAGAAAATCTATCCAATTTTGCGGAAGGGTAGGACTGCTGATTATTTTAATTAGCGCTTTTAAAGCCTTTTGTAGAGGTTGTTCTGCGTTCCTTTTTCCTGTCCATGTATAGGGTAAACCTGCGAGGGCAGAATTATTATATGTCCAGTTCCAGAGTGAATGCCCCTCTTCTCCCTGAATAATCCAAACGGCAAACTTTTCTGGGTTGTTTTGGTCATTTTTATTTAGGAGCGAATAAATGTGAGTACAGATAAATTTAAACTCGGATCTTAAATCATCAAACTTGTGAAGAGTTAAGGAGTAGTTTGGTATTTTAGGTGGATGAGAAGTTTGATGGGTAGGGAAAAGTGGGGTAGAGGATTGTTCTTCGGAAAACTGTACGGCCTGTCGAAGTTCCTGGAGATCACAGGCTGCTTCTAAATTTTTTTGTAAATGTATAGAGGATTCTAATACTTGAGACGGTTGATTGACAGAATTTATTGGCTCTGCGGATCTTGGCTGAGTGACCGATAAGTCTTCCGCAAATTGGTATTGGGTGAGCTGGTTCCATGAATCTTGCCCAGCAAGCCAACCAGCGCCCCATTTATATAAAAGCCGAGGCGCATGGGCAAAGTTCTGAGTTTCAATCTGCTCTGAAGTTGGCTGAGCCCAGTTGTTTTCCATTTGTATATCATGCGTCCAATAGTGCGCTTGGGGTACCCATAAAAACAAATAGAGATCTGTCTGGTTAGAAATATGGAGGAGCGCATGTCTGTGGAATTCACTCAGGATGGTATCACCAATATAGAGCGCAGGGCCTTGGCCGGAATGATCAGTTCGAGGAAAATGGTTTATTAATTTGTGTGCAAGCTGGGGCAAGGTAAGGTAAGTGCTGTTTTCTGTTGTCCTTTTTTTAAAGAGTGCCAAGGAAGCCCCATAAATTTTCATTTGCCAAAATTCTAAGGGAGGTGTAGGTACAGGATCTCTATGAAAAAAAGAATTTTTTGGCCAATGATCATGCCATTGCCCTCTTATTTCTTGAAAATAGCGGTGGTTTTCGTAATCGAGAAAGAGTTCTGAGAGGAGTTGAGAAAAGGATTGTATGTTAAAATAAAAACTTGGTTGATTGGGTTGGCCCAGGTAGGGCTGTATGTATTGCATACAAGGATCTGATTGCGTGTGCCAGTCAATTAAGACCAGACTCAACATATCTGCCCAATCACGGTGGTTAATTTTTTTATAATTGCACTCCGGGTTTATACTGGTAAATTGTTTCCATAAAAACCCTTCAAGGTATTCGGTTTTGACTCCTAATAAGGCATTGTATTTTTGGAGGTATCTTTTTTCCCAGGCGTACCTACTCAGGGGGTTTGAAAATAGCACTCTGGGGGGGACAAGTGGATCTGTCCAGAGCTTGTGTGAGAGATCGGTATAATCTGCCAGCCCCTCAGCGGGATCAAGAAAATATTTTATATGCAGAGTCATAATTTTGGGTTATGCGATACCTTACAATAAAGGGGACGGAGCAAGTGCCTAAGTTGAATCTTTAAGACAATCTATTAAAATGACCTAGTGTGAGATGGTTTTTAAAATACCTATCTGTTTTGGGTAGGTTGCCTCAAATAATTTGTTTTGAATTACCTAAACCCGATATTCCACCGAGGTGAAGTTTATTTTTAGGGGCAGCTTTCTTCGGTAGGGCGCGGATTAATTTTTGTTAAGTTTTGGAAATAGAAGGCCAATAGGTCAAAATTTGGCCAATGTTTTAAAAAAATGACTGCAATTTTTCCTACAATTCCTATTTTGCCTAGACTCAAAATTTAATTCAGAAAGTATGTATGAGCCAGATATTAAACCCTTATAGCTCTCGCCTCACTCAGCCCAAATCTCAAGGTGCCTCTCAAGCCATGCTTCTTGGTACTGGCCTCACTCAGTCCGATTTATCAAAACCTCAAGTGGGTATTGCCGCTAACTGGTATGAGGGTAACACCTGCAATATGCACCTTGGCCGTTTAGGTGACCATGTCAAAGAAGGCGTCACCACCGCTGGTATGGTGGGGATGCGTTTTCATACTATCGGTATTAGCGATGGAATAGCCATGGGTACTGAAGGCATGTGTTACTCCTTGCAATCTCGCGAGATCATTGCCGATTCCATTGAAACTGTTGTTGCCGGCCACTGGTACGATTCTTTGGTGGCTATCCCTGGTTGTGATAAAAATATGCCTGGTTGTGTAATGGCTGCCTTAAGGCTCAACCGCCCTTTCATCATGGTTTATGGTGGCACCATTAAGGCCGGCTGCCTTGAAGACAAAAAGCTCGATGTTGTTTCTGCTTTTCAAAGTTATGGCGAATACCTCAGTGGTTCCATTACCGAAGAGCAACGCCAAAAAATTATTGAAGAAAGTTGCCCAGGACCAGGTGCCTGCGGGGGTATGTATACGGCAAATACCATGGCATCCGCAATCGAGGCCATGGGTCTTTCCCTTCCTTACAGCAGCAGTACCCCAGCAGAAGCGCCCGAAAAAATACAGGAATGTTACAGGGTCGGAGCTGCACTGCGCACACTCATGGAAAAAAATATTTTGCCCAAGCAAATTCTTACTCGGCAAGCTCTTGAAAATGCCATGGTCCTTGTCACCGTTATGGGTGGTTCAACCAATGCTGTTCTACACCTTTTGGCTATCGCCAGAACGGCAGGCATACCTTTAAGTATCGATGATTTTCAAAGTGTCAGCGATCGCGTTCCCTTTTTGGCTGATCTAAAACCCAGCGGTAAATATGTCATGGAAGATGTTGCTAAAATTGGTGGAACTCCAGCCGTTCTCAAATATTTGTTGCAAAACAAACTTATTGAAGGCGATTGTCTCACCGTAACAGGCCAGACCCTTGGAAAAAACCTTGACCAGGTGCCCGGATTAGCAAGTGGACAAAAAATTATTTACCCCCTCTCTCAACCTATAAAACCCACTGGTCACATTCGCATACTCAAAGGAAACCTCGCACCTCAAGGTTCAGTTGCCAAAATTACAGGTAAAGAAGGTCTCAAGTTTACGGGTACAGCGTTGTGCTACGATTGTGAAGAAGACATGCTTAAGGCTCTGGAAGAGAAAAAAATTACACCAGGATCGGTTGTTGTCATCCGCTATGAAGGGCCCAAAGGTGGCCCCGGCATGCCCGAGATGCTCACTCCAACCTCTGCAATTATGGGGGCAGGAATGGGGGAAACTGTCGCTCTCTTAACTGACGGGCGCTTCTCAGGAGGATCACATGGTTTTATTGTAGGTCATATCACTCCCGAGGCCCAAGAAGGTGGGCCTATAGCCCTTGTACGCGACGGGGATATCATTACTATCGATGCTATTGCTAATACTCTAGATGTTCAAATAGCCCCAGAAGATTGGAAATTGCGTAATGCAGAGTGGGTTGCGCCTCCTCTCAAAACACAAAGTGGTACTCTCTTTAAATACACCAAGCTTGTTAGCTCTGCCTCTGAAGGCTGTGTTACAGACTTGTAAAAAACCACCCTGCTGCTAAAGGCCTAGCAAAAATTGCGCTTTAACTTCTCCTCTTCTGCCCCATCAAGGGTCTTGGTAAGTTTGCAATTTTTGTCTTTACTAGTTTTTTTCTTAACTGGATCTAATCAACCCGTTCATGTCTATGAGTGGGTTGTTCTGGCTTTGGTACTTCTTTTTCTGCTCTGGGCTTATTTAATTATGCGTCCGAGTAATTTTAGAATAGTTCCAGGCATTCCAAAAAATGGCATACTGGTTACCAAGGGTCCCTATCGTGTTATTCGCCATCCTATGTATAGCGCTCTTTTGACTTTTTGCGTCTTGTGGTGTAAAGTACGCCTCGAAGAAAAAATTTTGACACAAAACTATCCAGGCTATGCCAACTATAAAAAAAAGACTTGGTATTTTTTTCCTGGTCTTTTGTAAAATGCCTTCCCCCCTTTTTGCTCCATTGGTTTACCTTGGCTGGGCCGATCTATACATAGGGGTTATTTATCTCAAAGGCACTCACATAAATTAAAATTTAAATTGCTTCACCAATCCATTGAGTGAATCAGATAATTTTGACAATTCATCTGAACTTGTTTTAACCTGCACAATTCCCTGTGCGGTATCGTTGACCGCGGTGTTGACACCTTGAATATTTGAAGAAATTTCAGACAACCCTGTGGCAGATTGGGTGACATTTTTGGATACTTCTTGGGCTCCAGTACTGACACCACTCACACTTCTGCTGATTTCGTTGATCGTTGCACTTTGTTCCTCCACTGCGCTCACGATGGTCTGTGATATCAAATTTACTTCTTCGATAACTTTTGAAACTGATTCGATGGCACCTACAGCAGATTGGGTGTTTTCCTGAATTTCAAATATTTGTTTTTCTATTTCCTGTGTTGCCTGGGCGGTTTGTTTGGCTAGTTCTTTTACCTCATTAGCTACTACAGCAAATCCTTTACCAGCTTCTCCAGCCGATGCAGCTTCAATGGTGGCATTCAGAGCTAAAAGGTTTGTTTGGTCAGCAATGTCATTAATAACCTCAACAACCTTTCCGATCGAACGCGCCGCATGACCTAATTTAACCATAACCTCCTTACTACTTTTTGCATGAGTATTGGCTTCACCGGCAATTTGAAGTTCTTTTTGGCAGTTTTTTGCAACCTCGTTTAATGAGGCACTCATTTCTTCGATAGCTGTAGCGACACTGGTGATGGAGGAAGACATTTGCTCAACCGCAGATGAAATAGAATTGATATTACTATTGGCCTCCTCTGTGGCAGCCGAAACGGTAGTGGTTTGGCTACTCATTTCTTGAGCACTCGATGAAATTTGAGTTGAAACCGATGACAGTTCGGTAGCAGAAGAAGAGACTGTCTGGGCACTGGTGGAAATGGAGGAGAGAGTTTTGTGAAGTGCCTGAAGTAGGGTGTTAGTTGAACTCACTAGTTTGCCAAATTCATCCTTGCGGACTAAATCTTGTTCTTCAATTTTAACTTTTAAATTTCCCTGCGATATCTCCTCAAGCAGGGAGCCAACCCTGTTTAAGACAGGTACGATTGCTTGTAAAATTTTGTATAGAGCACCTAAAGAAATAAGAATGCCAGCAATAAGGATGCCCAGGGAAAAAATGAGCGCATTTTTATATATAGAATGTCCTTCCTGTACATAGGAATCTGCGCCCGTTTCGTATATTTTCTCTAATTTATTTGTTATTTCTAACATCTCTGTATAGAGAGGACTAAATTTTTCCACACTCAGAGCTTTTCCCTCTTCATCTAGATTAGTAGAACTTAATTTGAAAATTTCGTTTTGTATTTCCACAAGTGTTTTTAGCTTTTCCTTAAAACCATTGAATAATTTTGTTTCTTCGCCAGCGTCCAAATTTTGTGTAAAATCATTCTGGACTTCAGTGAGGGTGTTTAGCTCTTGTTTAAAGTCTGTCTCAATATTTCTCATAGCTGCTTCATCGGGCGCCATCAAATGTGCGCTTTGTAATTGGTAAAGGCTTGCAAGATGCTTATTCATTCTTCCAAGGTCCATTATGCTGTGAAGGTAATTTGTATAGATTAAATCTGCATGATGATTTATTTTATACATTCCGTAACCGCCTAAACTGCCCAGGGTTATGAGGAGTGCAAGCATAAGTAAAAAAGCAGCGATGAGTTTGTTTTTGATAGTCATCTGATCTCCACTATTTAGGGGTTAATGTTTAAGAAGAGATCTATTTTCCTAGCAGCGTGAATGCCATTTTCCAGACAACTCATCCACCGCTTTTGACAGGTTCGCATAAACAGCAGATCAAAAGCAAATATTTTTAGCAGTTTTTTCTTTGTGACAAAGGCAATGGTTTAAATTTTTCTTGGGCTCTCGATAATCCAATTAACAAAGGGTAAAATCGCCTCCAAAACAGTGCTTGTTTTGGAGTGAAATCCTAGCTAATTTAGGGCCATGGAAAAAGTCGTAATCTTAGGTTGTGGAAATATGGGCGGGGCTTTGGCGCGTGGTTTGTATAAGGTCCAGAATCATAAAGGACTATGGCTTTGTGATCCACACGAGGCCCTTCTTAGCCAGATCATTTCGGAATGTTCATGTTCTGGGGCAAAAACTCTCTCAGAGATTCCTGAGGCTGAAGTTTTAATCCTAGCGGTTAAACCCCAAATTTTTCCATCAATGGTTTCTCAAATCGCAAATTGGGTAAAACCTCAAACTCTGGTAGTGAGCATTATGGCTGGCGTCTCCCAATCTCATATACAGTCTCTGCTCAACCACAAAAGAGTCCTCCGCACCATGCCCAATTTGCCTCTGTCTGTTGGTGAAGGCTTAATTGCCTTGGCAACAGACAATCAAAGACACGAAGATATTTGTACTGTTGAAAGTATTTTTTCTTCAGTAGGAAGGGTTCAACGGGTTCTTGAATCACAAATGGATGCTGTGACCGCCTTGAGTGGCAGTGGACCTGCTTATGTTTTTGAGTTTGTCCGGGGATTAGTTATGGCAGGTATTCATGAAGGCCTTAGTGAAGAGACTGCAAGCGGTTTGGTACGACAAACTCTGAAAGGATCGCTTGCTCTCTTGGAATCTGGGGGAAGTGCCTCAGATTGGACTTTAAAAGTGTGTAGTCCAGGCGGTACTACTATTCATGCCTTAAAAGCACTTGAAGATGAAGGCTTTTATAAATCCTTGTATGCCGCAGTGCACGCAGCCAGCCAACGCAGTAAGGCCTTAGGCAAGGCAAACTAGTTTAATGCAAGCCTAAAGCTAAAGAAATTGGCCTAAAATAATCGTCTTTGTAAGGATGTAAACCCTTAAAGTTTAGAGTAAAAGAAAGCCTTTATGCTACTCAAAATAATATGAGCCTTTGAGACTTTTGTATGCTTTACATTTTCTTGGATACTCATTCATTTGTATTTTTATTCATTTAAAAACCTGATTTCTACCCGTCTGTTCTTTTTTCTGCCTTCTTCAGTGGAATTACTCGCTACCGGATTTTGAGATCCCATTCCCAAGGCTATGAGATTTTTAACACTTAGTCCTTTGGATAGCATGTAAACGACCAAGGCATCTGCCCGTTTTTGAGAGAGGGCCTTGTTGGCGTCTTCAGATCCGGTGCTATCTGTATAAGCTAAAATTTCCATTTTTTGTTCGGGGTTTGCCTGAATTTTCTCTATAGCTTGGTTAATGATGCGGTAGGAATCTTGGGTCAGTACAGCGCTACTCTGATTGAAACTTACCCCTCGTAAAATAGTCTTTCCGTCAATTTTTTGGGTAGGGCAACCCTTGTTCTGAAAAAAACCTCTATCTAGAGGACAGTTATCCAGTGAGTCGGGAATACCATCCTTATCATTATCATAATCCGGACATCCATCTAAGTCTTCAAATCCGTCTAGGTCTTCAGCGCGATCTGGGCAACGGTCAAGCGAATCGGGAATACCATCCTGATCGTTATCAGTATCTGGACAACCATCTTCATCCTGAAATCCATCATAGTCCTCTGGGACTAAGGGACATTTATCGATATTATCAAAAATTTTATCACCATCTTTATCATTGACCGGACAGCCATCTACCTTTACATAGAGTAGAGGACAGTTATCCAGTGAGTCGGGAATTCCATCCTTATCATTGTCTACGTCTGGGCAGCCATCATCATCTTCAAACCGATCATAGTCCTCGGGTTCATGTGGACATTTATCACTTTCATCGGGAATACCATCTCGGTCTGAATCGAGAGCCTTGGCAAGTCCCGACCAGCCTAGAGTGAAATTAACAGAAACCAGTGGGGTCGCTCTTACAGAATAGGAGTATGCATCTTTTTTCCAATGATACTTTTTGCTGTAATCAGAGAGGCCAGCATTTAGGGAAAATTGGGTATAAACTCCATTTTTCCATCGAGTTTGAAATCCAGTTCCTACAAATAGTTTGTCATCATCAAGCGAATTCCAGCTAAATTGATCTATATAGTGACTGATGCGTGATTCTCCTGCAATTTCGATATGATAAGATGTGAAGGGTGAATAGATATACTGAATAGCCAGGGAGGCTATGAGGGCAGTGGACTGATTTATAGCAGCGCCGAAATTGGTATGGATAACCCAGGAGAGGGTGGGGTTAAGGCGATTTAAATAAAGACTCCAAATCATCATGGGTTGCAAAACCCATTGTTCATTGGTAAAGTCGTGGAAGCCCTGATTAATTGTACGGACCTGATAGGCATGTTCAGGATAAAAACCACCTCGCCCAGATGTGGTTGGGGCAATAAGTTTTAAATAATACGCTTGTTTTAGAGCAAGGGATTCTTGATCACCTGGGTACCTAATTTTAAGGTCCAGGGCCAGATTTCCTAGGTGACTTAAATCTTGTTTAAAGCGTGTTCGTTCGTGGTATATAGGCAAAGAAAGGGATATATCTGTATAATTGTTGAGCCCATACAACATGGCTAAACTGTATGCGTATAACTGATCGAGGCCCTTGAGGGCTGTATATTTTCCTGTAGCTGGGACAAAAAGAGTATCGGGATGAGATAGACCGGTAATGAGTTCAGGGTCAAGGGCCATGCCTATTGAAGTATTGACATCAAAACCACCTATACCCCGAGTTTCTGTTGTAAGTGTATGGCCCAAAGATTTTTGTGAGGAACTACTTATTAACTGGGCATGAAGGAGGATAGGAAAAAATAACAAAGCTAAAAAGATTACTTTTTAGTGAATAAATAAACATTGAAACCCAATTTGGGCGGGTAACCTTAAAATAATTGATAAATGCTCTTGAGATTTTCACAAACACCTTCCCCTGGATTCAATGAATCCAAATTCAATATATCTTTTTTAAACAATACTCGACGGATTATTCCAGGGCGGGTCCAATGTCTTCTTGAATACTTTTTGCAGCAAGTTTTCCTGCGCCCATAGCAAGGATTACAGTTGCAGCACCTGTAACAATATCCCCACCGGCATATACAAAGGGTCTGGAAGTTCTGCCATCTTTTTCACCAGCATGAAGAGTTCCCTTACTAGTAGTTTTTAAATCCCCCTCAGAAGTCAAGAGAGGGTTAGGGCGATTACCAATTGCAACTACTATGACTTGGGCAGGGGTAAAAAAATCTGATTGAGGCAGAGCAATGGGTTTTCGTCTTCCCGAGGAATCTGGTTCGGTGAGTTCCATTTTTTCACAAATAAGGCCTGTGACAAATCCTTCAGAATCAGAAGAAATACTCAGCGGGGAGCTGAGAAACAAAAATTCGACACCCTCTTCTTGCGCATGATGGATTTCTTCGATTCGGGCTGGCATTTCTGCCTGGGTTCTGCGGTAGACAACAATGGATTTTTGAGCACCTAAGCGTAAAGCGGTTCGGGCAGCATCCATAGCCACATTGCCTCCGCCAATGGTTATCACGGTTTTTCCTTTAATGATGGGAGTAGCAG
>Ga0209835_1000913_pt1 | contig 17632 bp, 20 predicted proteins | sample LakKivwa52mmetaG_FD_184138 | JGI IMG/M metagenome (GOLD analysis project Ga0209835, IMG submission 184138) | Anoxic lake water microbial communities from Lake Kivu, Rwanda to study Microbial Dark Matter (Phase II) - Lake Kivu water 52m metaG... | ecosystem: Environmental > Aquatic > Freshwater >...
TAGTAGAATCCGAGCTTATTTTTTTTGAGAAATGTACGCTTAAGCCAAGAAACGATAGGTCGAATAATCCTCGCAGGATTGTAGAGAAGTACGCCGTCAAGGTCGAATCCAACTCTAAGTGGTTTTTTAGCTTGTTTCATAGGGGACATTATACACAAATTCAGTATTTTTCTTCTGCTATACTTTCCCTATGGCTCCTATTTTGGCACAAGTCGGATCGGTTTTCGTCTATACGTATGGCGTATTTTTAATGCTTGGTTTTTTATGGGCATGCTTTTTATTGTGGAAACATATTCGTATTTCAAAGTTCTCAGAAGATCAGTCTTTTGATATTGCCTTCTTATCTTTTGCAGGGGCCCTTATAGTGGGTCGTATTGTCTTTGGAATTTTGAATTTTGATGAATTCGGTTTTAGTATCATACGATACATACTTGTAAACGGGTATCCGGGTATGTCGGTGGTGGGGATGATGATTGGATGGTTTGTGACTATGTATGTCACGTGTGCACGTTTGAAGATTCAATTTGATGAGTATGTAGACTACATCATGCCCTCAGTTTTTATGTTTGTTACTGCTTCTGCGGTTGGAAGTTTTTTTGCAGGAACAGAACCTGGTATTCGATGGGGGTGGTATCAGCATCCATTGGCTTTTTACCGCGCAGTTCTTGGTGGTCTTGGTTTATTTATATCAATTCATCTTCTATTTATAATTCGAAAAGAGCAGTTATCCAAAGGGTTTTCAGCGGTTTTTTTTGCATGGTTATATTCTTTTTCTGAAATAGCTCTTCATCCGCTTAAGGACGCACGTGTTCTTTTGACTGATAATCAACTTGAGTATTGGGCGTATGCGATATTGCTCTTGACATCCTCTTTTTACATAGTGTACTATTTCAGAGTTTTTCTCATGAGTTTGGTTGGTTCATTTATTAATTGGAACGCGAATTATGTCAAAACAACTTTCAAAGTCTTTTCTCGCAAAACAAAAGAGCCTGATAGAGGAGGAGCGAAAAAAGATAACAATACAGATAGAAAATCTTAAAAAAGAAGATCCATTCTCAGATCCAGATCATGCATCTGACAATGCTGCGGTAGATACTGATGTACGCGAGCAGGTTGGTCATGACACAATAGAGGCAGAAATAAAAGACGCACAAAGAAGACTTAAAGATTTAGGGACAGCACTTGAACTTCTCAAAAAGGGACGATATGGTGTGTGTGAGCGATGTGGGGGAGATATTCCTGTTGCTCGACTTGAACTTGTCCCCGAAGCACACTACTGTATCGAGTGTAAAAAAGCACTCAGTAAGTAAATAGTATTCAGTGTGGTATAGTATTCGTATGGATGGGAATCATAAACATCATCGTGTGAAAAAAATAGTGCTTCTTTCCATTGTGGTACTCACTGGTGTTCTATTTGTATTGGTAATCAACTTACTTCGTTTGCAACAAATCTCAACTCGATCTCGTGCGGCAGCTCCAAAAACAATACTCACACCGACTTCAACAATACCTCAAGTAGTAACCGCTTGTGGTAACTTGAAAGTCAACTGCAACTTACTTAAACCAAATATATCTGTCCGAACTACCGAGTTCATTATTCCATTTGATAAGCCGGGTGATGTAACAAGTATGGAGTGTGTTCTAACACAAAATAAAATGGATGCACAGTGTGCTTATAGACTGAAAGATACACAAGCTTCGTGTCTTACTGGTATTGCGTATATTTCCGTTGGAGCGGGAAGTACAACAAAGCGATGTTTAGGAGTTAAATATGATCAGATACAAAATATGTGCAGAATTACAGAGTTATTCCAGCCAGGTGGAATAGTTCCTGGCAGTGAAGTAGATTGTCAAAAACTCCTTATTACTCCTACAATCACTCCGAGAGCGCAGGCTCAATAACCAATTGACTCTATATATAGTTTGATATCTTGAGAGTATTATTAAGTCATTTTTCAGGAAACTATGCAATCAAATACAGTAAAAGGAAAAGTGATTGATATAACAGCAAGTGAAAAATGCAAGGACAAAGTTGCTAGATATTAATTTATTTTGTTAATCCTGCCTCCGGGGAAACCCGGAGGTTTTTTTTCCTCTGTTTTCGGTATACTGATGCTATATGGTTGAACTGCCGGCATCGTTCTTTTTTAACATCTTCTTATTTTTGTTTGTCCCATTTGTATTTGGCTATATTTTTCGTAAAAACAAGCTATCACCCATAATCGGATACATGTTGGGAGGAATAATTCTCGCTAACTTTTTTGGAGGAGTTTTGTCACGTGAGGCTATGAATGGATTTGCGTACTTTGGCATCCTTCTTCTTATGTTTACGGTAGGACTTGAAACACAGTTTAGTCGCATGTTGTCATTAAAACGGTTTGTAATCTATGGAGGTATATTACAACTGAGTTTATCCGCTCTATTTGTGTGGTTAGTAAGTCTTTTATTTGGATTTAGCTTCATTCAGTCGGTACTTATAGGAATCGCGCTTTCATCATCATCAACATCCATAGTTGCAAAGATTATTCAAGACAGGGGAGAAGAGGGGTCGTTTGTTGGTGAGATGGCTATGGGAATTCTTATTTTTCAGGATTTAGCATTTGTTCCCTTTATGGTGATTTTTACCTCGCTCACAGGTGAGACCAAAACACCTCTTCAGATTGCGTGGAACATTATAACAGATTTAGTATTTGCCTCACTTATATTAGCGTTTGCATATTATGTCGGACGTAGAATAGCTCCCTTAGTGTTTCATCGATTGGCGCGCTTGTCGCGAGAGCTGCTTAACCTTCTCGTCGTTATCTCCATTTTTTTTGTTGCTTATATTTCAACACTTTTGCATATCTCAGTATTTATCACCATATTTGTTGCCGGAGTCATTGTGTCGCAAACCGATGAACATTATGATATTTTTACACAAATTCGTCCGTTTCGAAACTTATTTGCCATAATATTTTTCATATTTATTGGGGCAAATATTGATTTAGGAGTGCTTTTCCCATCTCTTATCCCGGTAGTATTATTTGCGGTCACAGTCATGTTTGCAAAAGCCCTCATAATCTTTTTTATATTTTTATCTTTTCGATTTCACTCTAAGTTATCTACGTACCTCTCCTTATTTTTATTTCAAATAGATGAGGATGCATTTATCCTCATGTCCGTCGCATATCATAATGGGTTATTTGATCAAGAAAAGTACATGTTTATTGTGGCTGTGGTCCTCATCAGTCTTATTATTACTCCAGCACTTATTACTCGTAAAGAGAAGGTATACACAACATTTTGGAAATGGATATCAAAACTACTCCCATTTGTGCACACGTTTGTATCAAGGCGAATCGATCGCAACTCGTCACCAATCGATAGTTTAGATATGAAAGGACATGTTATTTTGTGTGGGTATGGCAGAATTGGCTCTTTTATTGGAAGAGCATTACTGCTTGCAGATATACCGTTTATTGCAATTGACTATAACTTTCATATTGTTGAACGAGCTAAGAAACTAGGTATAAATATCATTTATGGCGATCCAACCGATCGAGATATGCTCGACTATGCAGAGTGTGAACATGCGCTTGCAGTGGTTGTAGCGGTGCCAGATCGTCTCACTCAAGAGACAATTATTACAAATGCAAAGGCACTCAACAAACATGTTGTCATTATGAGTCGAGTCCACAGGACCATTGATCAGAAAAAAATGAAAGATTTAGGAGTTCATGTGGTGGTTCAACCCGAATTTGAAGCCTCGATTTCACTGATTAAAAAGATAATGATTTTAAAACGTATTCCAAAGGAGGAGATAATTCATCGCGTTGCACACTTTAAAATAGAACATGAAGGTCTATGAAAGCAGGTACAATTCTCATCGGTATTGTAGTGCTGATAATTCTCATTCGACAGTTTGTGTCATCTGCTTTTTTTTATGATAGAGACAGAATTCAAATTGTAATATATGATGAAACTCCTGCATATTATTCACTTGAGAGAGGGGGTAATATTCATTACGTTACTACATTTGCTGCAGATAGTAGGACTTCGGTTCCTGGTGGGTATAAAGAATATCGAATTGGAGGACTAGGTAGACTAGTAGAACTTGAAAAAAAGCCAGACCTTTTCAAAAAAACATTCTCACGCATTACCGGTTCAATGACAGACTTTTATTTTTATCCTCGTTCAATGGATATTTATTATGGAAACAAAGAAGAATTTACCATTCCCTCAGCCTCAGTTCTTTTTACCTACGCTTCAAATGCAAATATGTTTGACAGACTGTATCTTTGGCTTCAGTTTGTGGGAAAACGCAAAACAGCTCTAGATGAAGTAAAGATTAAGAAAATTAATCAAGATGACAAGATATTGCTCTCCGATCAAACCTTTGCTCGACAATATCTTGGCTTTTTCTATCAAAAAACACTACGTGAAGAGAATAAAACTGTACAGATCATATATCAATTGTCATATTCTGCGGCGTACAATATAAGCAGAATAATCGATGGCGAAGGAGTACGGGTGGTTGATGTTGATAAAGGTGAGGCTACGTCTGAAAAAGAGATATCAAAAAAGAGATGTCACATTACTGAAAAAGGTTCAGGTTCTTTTTCGAAAACTGCTTACAGGTTAAAGAATTATTTTGGCTGTACACTTGGAAGAGGAGAGGGGAGGTTGTCCGATATTGTATTTTATTTATATAATACAGAAGGAGATTGGGAATAACGTTTTTATGGAAACCATCGCACTATTTATTGTTATTTTTATAATTTCGTTCGTGTTTGCTGTGTGGTCAATGAAAGATGAAAAGGGGATTCCAAACGAGATAAAAAATCTTATAACCGCACGAAGACACTCAGGGAGAATTGTGTTTTTTGCCGGAAAAAAAACCAAACATTATTCTTCTTCCTCATCGTCAAGTTCGCCGGTTTGAATATCAAGCAATTCCTCTTTTTCTTCAGTGGCTTCTGCTACAAGTTTTTCCCAGTCTGACATATCATCCATTTCATCTCCACCTTCGTCCTCATTTTCATCAGTTTTTATGGGTTGTGCAGTGTCTCCGTTTACTAGTTGATCCATATTTTTTTGGATATTAGTGGGGAATGAAAGGTGATGATGAACTGTTTTTCCCTTCTTTTCTTCTCTGATAAAAATTACCACTCTGTCGAGAGTAGCCTCTTTTACATATGCGCTGTAAGTGCTTTTAGCTTTAATAAAAAGAATGAGGCGTTTGGACAAATCATCTGGAAGAGCTCCGATATAGGCATCCGCTTCCTTCGTGCGAATTTCAACTTTTCGTTTTTTTATCTTGAGAACCACCTCTTCACCAATATAAAGACTCGCAAGTACTTGTTTTTGTCCTAGATTACAAAGAAGAGCAGACTTTGTTTTCCCAATAGTTTCAATGAAAAGATCAGGATCGAAGGCTTGTTTCACCGTTTGAGGCTTTGATTTACCCTTTTCAAGTACTTCGATGCGCTCTAGATTTTGTCGTGCAACTGCCAGCTTTGGATGTTGTCTCAGGGCTTTGTGATAGAATTTTTTTGATAATTCATACTCACCTGTTTGAAGATAGGCAAAAGCAAGGCGCAAAATTGCTTGACTATTGTGTTTATCTAGCTTAATTATCGCATTATTAAGCCTTATTGCTGTATCCCAGTCTGACTTAATCGCTGCATCAATTGCTTGGGTTTCGAGATGTTCTAAAGATTCCATAGGTTACGAAACAGTATAGCATCATATTGTGATTTTGCAATTTGATATAAGTGTTACTCACGAGTGTGGTACCATATAGTAGTCTGAGCAAGCATTTTAAGACTTTAGAGACTTTACAAACTTTATAGACTAGCGTATGTCCGGACATTCTAAATGGGCAAACATCAAGCGAAAAAAAGAAGCCAATGATAAGGTTAAGGGAGCAGTTTTTGCAAAGCTTAGCCGCATCATAACGCTTACTGTAATTGAGGGTGGAGGTGTAACTAATCCAGATGCCAATTTTAAACTTCGCCTTGCAATAGATAAGGCACGTGCTGCCAACATGCCAAAGGATAATATTACTCGTGCAATTGAAAAAGGACATGGTCCAGATGCTGCCTCGCTCACTGCAGTTGTGTATGAGGCTTTTGGACCTCACGGAGTGGCAATGATGATTCAGTGTACAACTGACAACACTACTCGAACTCATAACGAAGTACGATCTATCCTTGAAAACAGGGGAGGTAAGTTGGGGTCGCAGGGCTCAGTAGCATATCTATTTCAGAAATGCAGTGTTATGCAATTCGATTTGCGGTCCTCAGATGAGAACGCAGTTTTTGAATTTGCAGACAAAGTACAGGCATTTGATATTGAAGAAGGTGAAGATGTTGCAACTGTTTATTTTCCATTTGAACTGTTTGGAAAAGCTAAGGATCTGCTTGGTACTCTTCAGCCAACAGTTTCTGAAATCGAATATCGTCCCTTATCACGTGTGAGCGTAGCATCAGAGGCAGAAGCAAAAAAAATAGTAGATATTGCCGAGACTCTAGAGGCTCTGGACGATGTGCACACTGTGTACACTAATTTAGAATAACTCTTATGCCTATTCGTATTGAAAAGAGAGCGCGATTTGTACTTTCCACAATTTTTTTGACAGCACTCCTCCTCATATCTACTTTCTTTTATTATGATGCAGCAATTTACATGTTGCCACTCCTTATTGGGGCAACCTACTTGGCAACTTTTTTCGCTTTATATGAAGATATAGAAAAGATAGAGTGGTTGATGTTGTTCCTTATGCCTATTGCGATTACCATATCTTGGTATTTGTTTTATTATCTCTTTCCAGGACGATGGCTTACTCGACTGCCTTTTATTGTTTCTTATGCGGTAAGTATCTATGCTGTACTCCTATCCTCAAACATTTTTAATGTTGGGGTAGAAAAGAATTTACAGCTCTACAGAGCCGGATTTTCGGTAAACTACTTCTTTCAAACTGTTGTATTTTTTCTCCTCTCAAGTGTGATCGCTTCTTTTCGATGGGGATTTTTGGCAAATAGCATAGTTTTTTCAATTATTACCGCATTGCTAAGCCTTCAGTTGTATTGGAGTATTCGACTTGATCTTCATATACGAAAAGAGGTGAGTTTTTATACTGGACTAACCACACTGATACTTGGGCAGGGGGCATGTATCTTATCATTTTTGCCGTTGCCAACTTCGATGTATGCGTTAGCTATGGCTGTATTGTACTACTGTGTTGCCGGTCTCACGTACCACTCCATAGACGAACGTCTCTTTGGCCATACCGTGCGTGAGTATGTATCGATACTTATTATTATCTTTTTTCTGCTATTTCTCTCGCTGAATTGGTAAAAAAATATACTATTATTTGAGGCTGGGACCCGTCGCCGACCCTCCGATTCGGAGGGCTATAGCGGCAAGGGAGGGGAGAGGGGAGAAATACGAACGTGAATAATATGACCTATAGTATATTTGACCTATAGTATCCTATAATAATTAATTTACTATAGGACTTAAAATACACGAACGGTAGTTTTTTGGAACCGTTACGCCTTGTATCTTATAAATGTGGATAACTATTCAGTTTAGCTTCATTTCTACTTCTCTGGGTTGATGTATCGCTCCAAATTATACTTACTTCTGATATAGTTTGACATAGTAAATTAGCCTCGAAAATACAAATATGGGTTGATATAACAATCCAAATATGATTGCCCCTTATACCCCTGGGAGTATGTGCTAAACGGCACTAGATTAGCCTCGAAAGTGGTGTTTTAGAGCGATATCACGTGCTAAATTAACTCAATTTTGAGGCTAAAGTATTCGTCTCTAGATTGGGACGGATAGAGGTAGAATTGGTTTGAATTAAGAGGGTCTGTGAAGGGATCGATAAATGTATTATATGTTCTCAATTAGCACGCATTGTGCAAGAGGAGAAGGAACACTATTCCCTCAGTAATGACATATACCTCGTTATTGCCAATTAGTCTGATGCCCTGGGTTTTTGGCATAAATTCCCGCATAGAGAAGAATAGGCATAACGTCGTATAATGGACCTTTTACGACGTTACCCACGGCTAAAAGAAGGGGTATGGGTGTGTGATTATGTGTTAATTAATTAATAATTAATGAAGAATTATTTTTTTATTTCCTCTCCTTCCCTTAGTAATTCTCTATACATGAATTCTCCTTCTCTGTCCGTACGATATGACTTTAGTTTGGTTGTAAACTATATATACATATATATGATGGACATACTACCCATACTTGAACAGGTGGCGCGTGAGGCTGGTGCCACTGCCCTTTCCTACTTCCATAAGGAGTTACAGATCTCTTACAAGACAAATCATCAAAATGTAGTAACAATAGCCGACACAGTGTGTCAAAACAAGATACAAACCTTACTTATTGATCGGCTCACCACAAGAGGTATAGCTGTAAACGACATTGGGTTTATTGGCGAAGAGAATCTTGAGACGCAGATTGCCTCGCATATGTTTGTGATTGATCCCATTGACGGGACAGCTAACTTTGCCTCTGGTCTTGATTATTTTTGTACGTCAATTGCGTATTTTGAAAATGGTGTTCAAAGCTGTGGAGTTGTGTACTGGCCTGCGCGGGACATTGTATATTTTGCCAAAAAAGGGTTGGGTGCATTTAAAAAAACCGGTAATGGAAAGCATGTTCAACTGCACGTTCGTGAAGCTAATTTGGATAACTCTGTGGTTCTCACCTATATTTCATCAAATAAGATCTATCACACAAAACAGTTTGCGATAATGGAAAAAATTCTCCCGCAGGTTCGAGGATTTCGGTTATACGGATCGGCTTGTCTTGACCTGTGCCACCTAGCGGATAGCGAAAATGAAGCCCACATTGTGTGGTATATGCACACGAAGCTGTGGGACCTGGCTGCAACATCAATGATTGTGCGCGAAGCCGGAGGAATTTTGACAGATCTTACTAGCAAAGATCTCGTTATTGATGTGCGGTCGATAATACGAGATTTTGAATGCGTTGCAGGAAGCAGATCTATCGTCTCCAAATTTCTCTCCCATATATAACTCTCATAAGACCGTAAGGACAGTCTTTATTTACATTTTGTGGTATATAAACCGTTGACAAAATGAACTGCACTACGTTTTATTAGTTTAATTACTAATTACAAATCACTAATGACTAATCAATCACAAATTTCAAATTATAAATCACAAAATAAGTTCAATCTTGAAAAGCGCACAACAGATTACAGTGTTCGCTCACTTATTATCATCGCTAAAATTGAGAGAACAATAATTACAGTTCCAATAATAAATTAACTCATCCGAAGTACCACAAGCATTGGCGCAAATTATAGAGAGGCTAACGGCTGTGATAGCACAAGAGATTTCAAAAATAAACTCGGTATTTGCAAAAAGGAAGTGAAAGAAACCATGTATTGGTTAGAGCTACTAGGACGTGTAACACTTCAAAAAGATAACCATTTAAGAGATTTGTGGAAAGAAGCTCACGAGCTAACCCTAATTTTTGCCTCCATAATACATAAGCTTTAGACCTTTGTGATTTGTAATTAAACATTGATTTGTGATTTGAAATTAGTGATTAGTGATTACCTAAACTTGAATTTAAGCTTAAACTCATACACATCCTCTTGACACGGGCGTTTTTTTTCTATTTAATGAAGGAATATGAATAAATTCAGTGTTTCTCTTATGAGGTCTCTGTTATTCATTTCTTCATACACTAAAGGGGGTGATACTAAATGAAGGACGAAAAATTTTGTTTTAAGAAATCAACCGGTTTCATCGCCCTAGTTGGTATCCTCTTGGTGGGATTTGTCTTGTTTGCGCAAATGTCAAATACATCAACATCCACAGATACAAAAGCTGGTCCAAAGCCAAAGGAGTGTTATTATGCTGAACTACCACTCACAACATCATCAACACCTTATCGGTACAATAGTTCAACATATTGTATTGAAAGTATAGATGCTACAGGCGTTGCCACCAACGTTGGATATAAATGTAATCAGCTGGGAGGAACACTAACTGGCGGATCGGAAAGAAATCAAAAGGCTTGCCCATTACCAGTCGCAGCAGCTCAATGTCTTTACGGTGGTGAGGTTGTTGGTGCAGCAAGTGGCACTTACACAATGGACGCATCAACAAAATGTGTTCAAGTAGCTGGTGTAAACAACGGCTATATGTGTAGAGTAGATGCAGCCGGTTCTTTAGTTGCTGGAAGAAATTCTGCTGTTAAGTCTGCAAGCTGTGCAGCGCCAACAGGAGTTCCAAGAACAACATGTTATTGGGGTCAGCAAAACGTAAGTGGCGCTCCAGTAAAAATTGGCACTGATTACTTTGCCTTGGATTTAGAATGTATTATTACTGGAAAAGATATAGCTCAGATGTACAACAATGGATTCAAGTGTGGCGCCTCAACTGGATACAGAACAGTTAGGGATCTAAAATTATGTCCACTGTATACCACAAACCAATGTCTTTACGGTGGTGAGGTTGTTGGTGCAGCAAGTGGCACTTACACAATGGACGCATCAACAAATTGTGTTCAAGTAGCTGGTGTAAACAACGGCTATATGTGTAGAGTAGATGCAGCCGGTTCTTTAGTTGCTGGAAGAAATTCTGCTGTTAAGTCTGCAAGCTGTGCAGCGCCAACAGGAGTTCCAAGCACAACATGTTATTGGGGTCAGCAAACCTTAAGTGGCACTCCAGTAAAAATTGGCACTGATTACTTTGCCTTGGATTTAGAATGTATTATTACTGGAAAAGTAAACGATATAGCTCAGATGTACAACAATGGGTACAAATGTGGAGCTTCAACTGGATATAAGTCAGTTAGTAACACAGACGCATGCCCATTATAACTATAGAATAGCGATATCTTTAGTTATAATAACACCCGGGGACGCCCGGGTGTTTTTTTGGGTCAAATACCTCACCTCGTACTCTCTCCTCCCGTGCACAAGACTCAACTCCAGTTTGTTATATTGGAGATACTCCGCCTAGCCAATACCCCTCTCTCCCTAAATGTACTATTTGTGATCCTAATAACTCAAAAGCCGCATGTGGAGAACAAGCATGTAGTGTTTCTAAAGTAGTATGGACCGCATCAGGCGCTATCTCAAATCAGTATACCTGCGCACAAGGAGCGCCAAGTATATCGCCAACTGGGGTTGAGCCGACCAAGACAACGCCTCCAAAGCCCGCAGGAGCACAAGCAACTGTGAAGTTTACTACCCCACCAGATAGTTCTAAATTTATACAATACAACGTGAGGAAAAATCCCACATCCTTTACATCAGAAGTTGGCACATATGGAGGCTCTTGTTTGAATTACCACCAAGTGGGAGAAATAGATGCGGAATGGTACGACAATAAAGCTCAATTAGGATGTGTGGCACCGTATGCGTGTGTGTCCGATACTACACTACTTGGTGCAACTCAGTACAAAAGCGGTTACCGTATCTGCGGAGTTCCTAAGATATTTTTATTTAAAAAAGAAGGTCAGCCATTTTGGGACTTTGTGTCAGGGGCTGCATTTTATGCAGAACTAAGCGAAAAAGAAGCTGTGAGTGCAATGGTAAAGAAATCAGAGCGTATCCAAACGAATATAGACAATCAACTTAAGTTAGAAAAAACAAACCACTCATTTATTGTTACTACAAATCTCACTCCGATGACCGATATGTATGAATTTCATTATTTTGTACAGTGTACAGAAACATCACCATTTACGAAGGTTGCAAAAAACAATACTGATTATCGCATGAGAAGGCAAGGGTTTGAGTGTGACTATTCAAAAAGTAAGGTGGGACAGTATACAATGAATATTAAATTCGCTTTTAACGACATCAAACTGAATAAGGTAAAACCTGAAGATATTGGATTTACATTATCCATCCCTATAGAGATAATCGAGAATAGATAACTAGAGTTCTATTTGTATTTCTTTCGTGCTGCAAAGTTATATGGCAAAAAATAGCTATCCCACAGTTCGTTAGTTGACTGATACATATTTTTCCCCACCAGATGATCAAGTAATACCTCACGCAGTCGGCAGAGTTCTCCAAGCACACGTTTATGCTTGGGGTCTTGTTTCGTCAGATCAATAAGTTCAAGTGCCCTGTATAATGCATTGGTCCACATCTTTTCGTTCCCTTTCTCTTTCCAAGCTATACATCTACCCACCTCAGCCCCAATATTGGCCATCTGTTCGTGAATAGTAAAGGTATTCCAACGGTCTTGAAGTTCGGTATGAAACATATGCCTTAGTCTAAAGTCGTAAAGTCGAAAGTCATAAAGTCAACATGAAGTAGCTTTTCTTCATCCGCATGCATTGCAGCGTCTACAACCATAACTTCTCTTTGAAGATCAACCACCGCTTTAACCAACCCACCAAACATTCGTTCAGACATTGTATGTAACTCAGCGATACTGGAAGGTTCCTTTTGTGTAACTAACTTCATAGGTATATTATATAGCACATTTTTGAAACACACTATTGTGGAAGTCTTACACTCCTATACTGTAACCGAAGACTTTATTTAAAATAATAAATAAAGTAACACTGTGGCCATATAAGTGCTAACGCACTTGATACTGGGTTAAGTGCACTACAAAACCCCGCACATGCTACCTCCTTAGTTGAGTTCTTGAAGAAGCTTGGTAAGATCGGCTGGAGACATACTTTCAAGCTTTTCCCCATTCAAGTAAAATGTGGGAGTTGCATTAACACCAAGCTTTTCAGCTAGCTGCAAATCAGCTTGAATTACGCCTTGTAAAGCCCCATCGTTGATATCCGTATTAAATGTTGCCAGATCAAGTTTAAGTTCAGTTGCTAACTCTGTTACATATTTTTTAATATCAAACCCAGCAACAAATTTAGTCTGGTCAGCAAAAAACCGATTGGTGAACTGTTCAAACATTCCTTGCCGTCCTGCTGCTTCTGCTGCATATGCAAGATAGTATGCATGTTCATGAATTTGATGCAGAGGAAAATAACGGAATACATATGCGACATTTTTTGTTGCGTCTACATTAGGACTATCTGACGCAGCAATCGATTCCAAATGTTCATGAAACACTTTACATGCAGGACATTGGTAGTCACTCATAACAGCAAGTGTATGCTTGCCCTTAGCATTCCAGAGAGTTCTATTTTGTGGTCTTTCTGTTTTAATTTTATCTATTAACGTTGCATCGGGAGCAACATTGAGTAACGAATAGACGCCATACAAAGCTCCAAACACACCTAACAATGATACGATTGAGATAAGTATATGTTTTGATTTCATAGCGCATAGATTACCCTAAAATATAGGACATGTCAAGTAGAACAAAGAATATGAAGAATGAAAAACTCTAAATTAAAAGTAGTTTTAGATTGATATGACAGGCTAAAGAGGAATTAATACTTGATTAGCAGAATAAGAGTATGTCTGCTAGATATATTATAGGATACAACACACATTCCATGTGTATCATGGAGCTCCCTCCCCTACCCCTAGTGTTATAGCTCTGTATAACCATACTAACTATCAATACTACACATGTCAAGAACAATTATTTAAGATATATTGTATCGTGTAGCTTTTAGCTTGTAACTTATCTCAATTTTATAAGTTATAAGTTATAAAGTTTGAGTTACAATAGATACAATACATGTACTATCCTCACATTTTATGGTACAGTATGTCGTATGCGGTTAAAGAAAAACAAAATACTTCAGGGCGGTATTCTCCTCTTAATTGTCGCAGCTGTAGTCTTCTTTTTTGAGAATCAAACATCTTTTGTACAAATAGATTTCTCACAGAAGTATTTTAACCATAAAACAAAAGAGGTATCCCTCTTTGAAATTGGTGATGGATGGAGAGGAAATTTTACATTTGATACAGAGCGTGCAGTAGAGGGGAAAACAAGCATGACCCTCACCTCTTGGTTTGGAGCAAAGTCGGAGGTTACCCTAACCAAAACAATACCACTTGATTCATACTCAAAAGGATATGTGCTAATCTTTGTTAAAGATACAAAAGCGTTGGGCAACATGAAAGATGTATATTTGGAGCTCAAGGAAGGCCCAGAACGAGTACAGCTTATGCCACTATTGAAAGAATTAAAGGTTGGCTGGAATAGAGTGGCTTTTATGGTGCCAAACTGGAAGCAACTGACATCCCTTGCAATTGGAATTGAGTCTCAACCACAGACAATTGCTGAGATAAATATAGATCGTATGTGGATTGAAAATACTGATGCGTATACAAAAGAGTTAATTACTCAGAAACCGGTTTGGCTGAGTCTTCGAACTATTGGTGAACGGACTTACTTGTACTCATTTTCGCCGGAAGTAGTTGCCTATACCCTTGCCAATCCTTCCAAAATGCGAAGTGGAACAATTACGGTTGGTATTATTCCTGAACGAGCAAAAACCATTCGACTGGGACTCAATGGAACCGATGTGTACGTAAGCGGCGACAATATGAAAACATGTACAGTAAATGCTAACGGTAAAACTGTTGTTCGTAAGTTATTGAGCGAAACCTCAGGTAGTAACGATTATTATGTTTTTTTGAGAGCAATAGTAAAAGGAAACTCCGTTACCTATTCAATTTCAAATAACGGTCTTGATTTTGAAGAATGTGGAAGAGCAGATCGTATTCGTAAAGAGTCTATTACACTTTCACTAGACGGCTCTTATCTTATAGATAGCATACAAGCAGAGTATCTTGATTAAGAACTGAGGAAAAGTTATCGTTTAAACCGCATTTCTTTCACTAAATAATTTCCAAGATGAGCTACTGTATCAGAAGCACGTGGCGATATGACAGTGTATGCTATATCGGAGATGAGTGATAATGCAACATAACCTGCATATGCAAAATAATCACGCGTTCTCTGTAATTTAAGTCCATCTGATTTATTGATCATCACTTCCATGCCCACCATTATACAGCACATATGTAGCACTATCAATACGATGATACTTGCAGGATAGAGATATTCTCAACTACAATGAAATATATATAATTTAATATAAATGATTCATATGAATAAACATGGGTCAGTTGGACTAATCGTTGGAATTGTTGTGGGACTAGTTTTGCTCGCGGGAGGATATATGGCGGTGAGCACACTTCTTCGCCCCTCACCTACCGGTTCAACTACTACAACATTTACCAACTCGCCAGGCGACATTGATCGAAGTGGGAAGGCAGATGAAGAGGATAAACGGCTGTTTACCGGTTATGATGGTTGTGCAAAAGACCAACCTTGTTGGAATCAAACTGTGGGAAAAACCAAAGATGGCGACAACCCCATTTATGTTTCTGACCTTGACCTTAATGCAGATGGAATGATATCAACAAGCGATATTGAACTGATACAATAATCTCCATGTATACATATCAAGTAGACTGGTTTACCCCTCAACTTCCTTTATGGGAAAAATATTTAATACCCCTTAAAGGTCTGTCCAATCTATCCTTTTTGGAGATAGGATCATTTGAGGGTCGTTCTGCAGTGTGGTTGCTTGAAAACATATTGACAGATGAGGCTTCACGAATTGTCTGTATTGACCCTTTTCACGGAAGTATTGAAAATTAAAATAAGCCTGGTCTTGATTTATCAAGAATTGAAACAAACTTTGATCACAATATTAAAGAGACAGGGTGTGATTATAAAGTAATCAAGATAAAAAAGTATTCTCACGAAGCATATGCAGATATACATTCATCCCGATTCGATTTTATCTATATAGATGGTTCTCACACTGCACAAGATGTTTTATCGGATGCGGTAATGTATTTCCATCTTCTCAAAGCGGGCGGTATCATGATTTTTGATGACTATGAATGGAATGAGCCTGGTATGACTGGGCTCAATACCCCTAAGCCCGCAGTAGATGCATTTATTTCAATTTATCGTAATTCAATAGAAGTTTTACACTTAGGATTGCAAGCTGTGATCAAACGGAAAGAATAAACCGATACAACTTAACATCTTTTGCTCCGAGGTCATATTTGTAGCGTTCATTACCCCGCAGAAAATCAACAATTTTTTTCCCGCTCTCAATTGCGTACTTAATAATCCACGCCTTAAGAAGAAGTCCCACACTATAAAATTTTTGTTCAGGGTCGTATCCTGAGTTATACATAAGTACCTGATCATTATTTTCAAATAACAGTACTGATGCAGAAACAGAGTTGTTTAGTGTGAGCGTCGCCAGAGTTTGAGACCAACCAGGTATGGACAACTGCACAAGATCCCAAAAAAACTCTTTCATTGGATCGGTCATAAACTGATTTTTTGCGGTATCTGAAATGCGGTGAAGATGGATAAACTGTGCAAAGTCGGCCTCGGTTATGGTTCGAACTACTTGAAATGCATGAGGAACTGTGTCAAGTCGCTTGAATTTGCGCTTTAACTCCTTACGGTCGGTGCGGTCAAGGCTTTCGAGGTAGCCTTCCCAGTTTGCAGGAAGCGCAATTGAAGGTGATGTTTCTTGCTGAATGGGTGTATGTGCACCGGGTAGTTTTGAGAGAGTGGCAAAAAGTGGCGAATCCTCCCGTATGTAATCGTATTGCACAGTATGCACTCCGCTTTCCTTAAGCGTTGCATGAGTTGCAGTAATATCTGTACCAGGTGCAAGCTCGCCAAAGTCGGTAATTTCCTGACTATTAAGCACAGGCTTCATACCTACAAGCACGGCGCGCTTATCGGGAAGTAGTTCAAAATTGCCGTCTTTACTTACCGCTCCCCCACTAAAATGGCGGATAAATAACGCACGGTATTCACGTGTAGAAAATGGATACATATATGAATAGTAAATTATACATGCCACATGTTAACTGCGTCAGTTAACAACAGGCTTAACCTGAGGACGTCATGAGACTAAATATGGAGTGAACAATGTAGCGGTGCCACAGTTATAGGTGTGAGTTACCTGAGTGTCTCTTTTTGAGATAACGGGATATACCATAAATGGAATTATCTTCGGTTGTGCCTTGTCATAAGCCGCATAGGTGATAGTTTTGTACTGCTGATAGTACCGGATAAGGTCCTGCAGTCTCAGCGTGGTATATACAGCACCATCAAGTACTATATGTTCATCTGGGTCAGTACCGAGATTATGAGAAAATGTAAAAGATATATTTGGATATGCAGTTGCGAGATGTTTTTGTATAAGGTCTGCCCTGCTGTCGAGGGGAAGTATAATACATATGCTGTCGATTTGTTTTTGCAGAAGTACTTCATCTAATACATAATTCACAATAGATTTACCGTTATACGGCAAAAGAGTTGGGGGAACTGGGCTTCCGCTATGATTCGCAATAATATACGCTCTCATTACTTTATTTAATATATTAATTAAAGTCTATGGTCAGTATATAATGGGAAAGATGAAAAAAACAGTAAAGCTCACCCCACAGGGACATGATGAAAAACAAAATGAGCTCGCAAAATTAAGATCAGAACGAGTACAAGCGGTTGCCGAGCTTGTACGCGCACGTGAAATGGGCGACCTCTCGGAGAATGCGGCTTATAAAGTTGCTAGAAGTAAATTATCAGGTATCGATCGCCGTATCCGCTTTTTGGAATCCATTTTAAAACGAGTTGAAGTTGTGCAAAAG
>Ga0209835_1000914_pt1 | contig 17624 bp, 16 predicted proteins | sample LakKivwa52mmetaG_FD_184138 | JGI IMG/M metagenome (GOLD analysis project Ga0209835, IMG submission 184138) | Anoxic lake water microbial communities from Lake Kivu, Rwanda to study Microbial Dark Matter (Phase II) - Lake Kivu water 52m metaG... | ecosystem: Environmental > Aquatic > Freshwater >...
ACAGGTGCTTGGCTTCGATCACCACAGCGACACCGAGTGGGCTCAGGGCTTCTTGGAATGCGTCGCGAATCTGGGTGGTGAGACGCTCTTGCACTTGTAGGCGCCGTGCGCAGATGTCGACCACTCGCGCCACCTTCGACAAGCCGGTGATGTAGCCGTTCGGAATGTATGCGACATGCGCCTTGCCATAGAAGGGGATCATATGGTGCTCGCAGAGGCTGTACATCTCCACATCTTTCACGATCACCATCTCTTGCACCTTCTCGGTGAAGATGGCGCCACGAATCACCTCGACGGGGTCGTGACCTTGACCCTGAGTGAGAAACTGCATCGCCTTGGCGACACGCTCGGGCGTCTTCAACAAACCCTCGCGACTGGGGTCTTCGCCGATGAGGGCCAGAACGTCCTTGTATGCGGCAGCGAGATCCTTCGTGGTTGCGTCGTCGTAACTCTCGACTTTCTTGTAGGCCATGGTGGTGCTCCTTAGGCGTTGTGAATGACGATGTCGGCGGGGAACTGCACGATGTTACGCGGCGTCTCAGCGAGGATCACATGCACATCGAGATGCGCAGGGATGTGCGCACGCAGCAGCCCGTGAATGACGACAGCGATGTTCTCCGCGGTCGGGTTGATGGTGGCGAACTCGGGTACATCAAGATTGAGGAACTTGTGGTCGAGATAGTCGGTCACGTGCCGCTTCGCGATCGACGACAGTTCGCCGAGATCCATCACGTAACCGATTTTCGGGTCGACCGGTCCGCTCACCCGAATGGTGAGCTCGTAGTTGTGGCCATGCCCGTTCGGATTATTGCACTTGCCGTAAATGCGGCTGTTCTCTGCATCGCTGAACGCCGGGTTGTGGATACGGTGCGCGGCATTGAAGTGTTCGTGGCGGTACACCGCCACGCGCGGGCTGCTCGACGAGGCGCTCATCGCGGTGGCAAGGCTACGAGACGATTTCTACGCCGCCACCTGGGTGCTCGATCACCCAACGACGTAGCGACGCAACGGCGGCAGGGGCGGGCATCGCCAGCACCCATCCGGCACGGTCGTCGCGTTTGCCCTCCGCGATTTCAAGAATCACTTTCGCGACATCCCCGGACTGCAGGGCGGAGGCAAGACCATCGACTGGTGGAATGCTGTCGGGCATCAGCGATCGATGTAGCGGGGTGTCGACCACCCCCGGCGCCACGGTAAACGCCCGAATGCCGAACGGTTCACCCTCGGCGTTGGCCACCACGGTGAGCAGGTGCAACGCCGACTTCGATGACGCATAAGCAAAGAAGCCGGGGAACGGGTCAAGTTGGGCGAGCGACGACACATTGATGATTCGTGCGTCGCCGTGTCGTTGCATGGTCGGCCAGATGGCATGAATCGCGGCGGCAGGTGCAACCACGTTGAGTTCGTGCATCGCGCGGAACTCTTCCGGCGTCGTTGCTTCGATCGGCATTGCCTTCGCCGTGCCCGCATTGTTCACCAGCACGTCGACGCGGCCGTGGTCGTCGGCAATCTGGCGGAGGACGGCAGAGAACACCGCGGTGTCGGTGATGTCGCACGGCCGCGGCTCAAAGGCGTTGCCGAGCGCGCGGGCGAGCGCCGTGAGTTTGTCGGTGTCGCGTGCAAGCCCGACTACTGAGTGCCCAGACTTTATGAACAACTTGGCTATTGCGGCACCGATGCCCGTCGACGCACCCGTGACGATGGCAATCACGCTTTCACACTATTCTTCGTGGTGCGATTGTGGTCGCGCACTCGCGACGGCATTCGCAGCACAGCAAGGAGCAACTCATGGCCGTGAACCAGGAACAACTTGAACGCATGCGAACCGGCAAGGGCTTCATCGCCGCACTTGACCAAAGCGGCGGGAGCACCCCGAAAGCGCTCAAATTGTATGGCATCGAAGAGTCGGAGTACTCGGGCGAGGCCCAGATGTTCGATCTCATGCATGCGATGCGAACGCGGATGATCAAGAGCAGGGCCTTCAACGGCGACCGCGTGCTCGGCGCAATCTTGTTCGAAGGCACGATGGATCGCGACATCGACGGGCTCGGGAGTGCGCAGTTCCTCTGGACGAAGAAGCGCGTGGTGCCCTTCCTGAAAGTTGACAAGGGTCTCGCTGACGAGGGCAACGGTGTGCAGGTGATGAAGCCAATGCCCGACCTCGACGCCTTGTTGCAACGTGGTGTGGCCAAAGGAATCTTCGGCACGAAGATGCGGTCAGTGATCAAACTGGCGAACCAAGCCGGGATTGATGCAGTGGTCAAACAGCAATTCGAGGTTGGGCGACAGATCATCTCCCACGGTCTCGTGCCGATCATCGAACCAGAAGTCGACATCAAGAGCCCGGAGAAGCCTGCAGCCGAAGCGTTGTTGCGCGCGGCGATTCTGGCGGAGTTGGCCAAGCAGCCGGCGTCGCAACCGGTGATGTTGAAACTCACGATTCCGACGACGGCAAATTTCTACGCCGAACTCATCAAGCACCCAAGCGTGTTGCGTGTCGTGGCGCTGTCAGGCGGCTACTCGCGCGTAGATGCGAATCGCATGCTGAGTGAAAACCACGGCATGATCGCCAGTTTCTCGCGAGCTCTAAGCGAGGGCTTGTCCGCTAAGCAGAGCGAGTCCGATTTTGACAGCATGCTTGATTCCACCATCGCCGGCATCTACGCGGCATCGATCACCTGAGGTCTCGTCGTGCGCATGCTCTTGCCGCAGGCGCGGGACATCACGGTTGCTGAGGCGTACGACGTCTCGTCGCGGCGTCGCGTCGGCGGTCGCCCGTGGATCGCAATGTGCATGATCTCGAGTGCAGACGGTGCGCTCACGCTCGACGATAAGGCAGAGGCGTTGGGCAACACCACCGACCGCGCGGCATTCCTGCATCTGCATCGCAGCACCGATGCCGTGCTCGTCGGTGCCGCAACGGTGCGGGCTGGCGACGTGTATTCGCCCCTTGCCTCGGGTCGCAACTTGTACGTGGCGTCGCGGAGTGGCGACCTCGGCGCGCACGCCGCTTCGTTGCGCGATGCGGCCAACACCCATGTGGTGTCGGGTGATGTGACCGACTTCGTCACGGAGATCGTCGGCGATACCTGTCTGTTGGAGGGTGGGGCAGTGCTCAACGGTCAGATGCTCGCCGCGGGTCTCGTTGATGAGGTATTTCTCACGGTCGCCCCGCGATTCGTGTCTGATGACGCAACCCGTATCGCCTTTGGTCCGCCGGCATCTCGCGACACATGGAGTCTCACGCAGCTGTGCGTCGATGAGGAAGACTTTCTCTTCGCGCGCTATCAGCGCCAGTCGCGTTGATGCCCAATCACGCCACGCACGATGCGGGTGGCCTCACGTTGCACCTTGACTGGCGCGGAGTTGTGTTCGGGTTGTCGACCCGCACGGTGCGGTTTGCCACCGAAGAAATCGTCTCCACGCAGCAGATGACCGCGGCGGAGGCTCGACGACTGTTGCGATGGCGCGTCGCAGGCACCGCGCTGCCAGTGTGGTGGTTGAAGGGCTGGTTTCTCATGGGATGGTTCAGTCGCACGACCCGCGATGGGCGGTGGGCATGGGTATGGATCACACCACGACGTGACCTGGTGGTGATCGAGACAATGCGACGTCGGCGATCTCTCATCATCGTTCCGCGAGACTGGTTCGTTAGCGCTGACGCATTCGAACCGAGAGGCACGTAACGCAACCCTCGAGCTTCTCGTACTCCGAGATGTCGACGCAGATCACTCGATAGCCGAGCGACCGGAGCAGTTCGGCGCTGCGCGGCGCGTCGGCGGCCATCAGCAGCGTGTTCTGGTCGATCACCACGACGTGCGCCCCCGACTCTTCGGGCATCGAGCGATACTTCGAAAACAACGAAGCATCATCGACGGCGGCATCCCAACCGATGACCGTGCCGTCGGGAAGGGCAGTGACCGCCGATTTGAGGTGCAGCACCTTTGAAACCGGAACCACGACAACCGTGGCCCCGAGCGGCTCGACGAGGCGCGCAAATTGCTCGATGCCGTGTTGGCTCGTGCGGCCGCCGAGCCCAACGTAGATGATGTCGCCTGCTGACTCGCCATTCGCTGCACCGCTTACCTTGAGTACGTCGCCGCCATCCAGCGTGCCCGGCGCCACGATTCGCTCGACCCGACAGCCCATCTCGCGAACCACATGTTCGACGGCATCAGTCTCGGGTTTGCGAACATCGCTGCCGGGTCGCGTGATGATTGCCAAGTCGCCATACATCACCACGGTGTCTTCGATGAACACGCTGTCGGGGGCAGATTCGAGCGGCGGAACTTCACGAATAATCCACCCCACCGATTTCAATGCCGACACGTATTCGTGCCACTGCCTCGTTGCCAAGTCGATGTCGACGGGCTGGCGCTCGATGTGGGTGACGAGCCCCTCGGCCAACAGCGGACTTGGGTATCGAACGAGTGCGACGGTCACCATCACAGGGTAGGTCTCGCAAAGTCACAGACGTGAACGATGGTCGGTTCAACAACGCAGTGTCGGGCGACTCCGTTCGCGATGGCGGCGACTCAACCTACGAAGCCGAGGGCGTGCGGGTGGTTGACGATGCCGTACTGGGCCGGCGAGTGATAACCGATCGCATCATCAAGACGGGTGAAGTCGTCGCAATCTGGCGGGGGCCAACGATGCTCGGCGCACAAGTCCGCGCGCTGAGCCCACGCGAGCGCGACCATTTTTTGCGGATTGACGACGACCAATTCATGTATGTGAGGCTCGGCGACCTACGCACCGTCGACTACATCAATCACAGCTGCGATCCGAATTGTGGGTTCACCGACGCGGTGACCCTGGCAAAACTGCCGCGGGGCACTATCGGGATACGACTGGAAGTTGCCCGACCTACAACATCGATATGCGGGCTGGTTCGCGCCTCATATTCAGCGACTCATCGACTCGCAACATGCCTGACCCCGACTACATTGTCGGGCAGTGATCGTCACGCTCGCCCAAGCCACCGATCTCTTCTCCACCACGGCGGTAATCCTGGCGATTGCCGCGGTTGCGGCCTTCGTTGCACATCAGGCCAGACAGCCGCTCATCGTGGCATTCATCGCCGTGGGCATCGTGGTCGGGCCATCGGGCTTTGCATTGATCCGCGAAACCGAGGCCCTTGAACTGTTCGCCAATCTCGGCATTGCGGTGTTGCTGTTTTTGGTCGGGTTGAAGCTCGACATTCGCCTCGTGCGAAAGATGGGCAAGGTGGCCCTCGCTACCGGTCTCGGCCAAGTGCTGTTCACCGCAACGTTCGGATACGTGATTGCACTGTTGCTCGGCCTTGCCCCGATGGAGGCGCTGTATGTGGCGGTTGCCCTCACGTTTTCGTCGACGATCATCATCGTCAAAATCCTCTCCGACAAAGGCGAGCTCGAGAAGCTGCACGGCCGAATTGCCCTGGGTTTCTTGATCGTGCAAGACATCGTCGTCATTTTGGCGATGGTGGTGCTGAGTTCGCTGGGCACCGACACCGAATCGGGTGTGGTGTTGCAGGTGGTGCGCATCGTGTTGACGGGTGCCGCGTTGCTTGGTGGTACCTGGTTGGTGACCACATGGTTGATTCCGCGCGTGCTCGCAAAAGTGGCGTCATCACAGGAACTGCTCATCGTGTCGTCGATCGCGTGGGCCGTCGCAGTGGCAGCGCTGAGCGACTGGCTCGGTTTCTCGGTTGAGGTTGGCGCATTTCTGGCGGGTTTCGCTTTGGCATCCACCCAATACCGCGAGTCGATTGCATCGTCATTGTCGGGTCTGCGCGACTTTCTGTTGCTGTTTTTCTTTCTCAATCTCGGCATCGGTCTCGACTTTTCATCGATCAGCGAGCAGATTCCTGCCGCCATCGCGCTGTCGCTGTTCGTGTTGATCGGCAACCCGCTGATTGTGATCGTCATCATGAGCATGATGCGCTACACCAGCCGAGTGTCGTTCTTGGCGGGTATCACCGTGGGTCAAATCAGCGAGTTCTCGCTCATCTTCATCACCATCGGTGCTCAGATCGGACACGTAGGTAACGACTCGGTGGGCTTGGTCACGTTGGTGGGATTGATCACCATTGCACTGTCCACGTATGCCATCTACTACGCCAATCACCTCTACCGTCTCCTCCAGCGACCGCTGTTGTTGTTCGAGCGTCGAGTGTTGAGGGACCACGACGAGGTTCCGCAAGACACCTACGACTACATCGTGTTCGGCTACGGCCGATTCGGCCGACACCTCGTCGAGCACCTCGCACAAGCCGGACATTCGGTGTTGGTCGTCGATTGGGATCCGTACGGGCGCCTACAACTTGAAGACCCGTCGCTCGGCTCACGGGTGGCCATACGTTTCGGCGACGCCGACGACCCGGCCTTCCCAGTAACACTTCCGATTCAGTCGGCGAAGTGGATAGTTTCCACCATCGCCCGACTCGACACGAGCATCGTTCTGGCCCGCGCCATGCGTCGCCTGGGAAGCCCCGCCAAGATTGCGGTCACCTGTTTGTCGACCGCCGAGGTCGACCGACTGCGGCGCGATGTGCAGGACGGCGTGGTTGATCTGGTGTTGCAGCCATTCAGCGATGCCGCCGACGATGCAATCGAAGCACTCAAAGGTCAGCGCTAAACCGAGATGGAGCGGGTGACGGGAATCGAACCCGCATAGCCAGCTTGGAAGGCAAAAAGTCACCCCCATAAATGTCCTGTGTTTACAGGGCTTTTCTAAAACCTCTCCCAACTTCTCTCCCAACTTTGGCCGAGAGTGCGCCAGTTTCTGGCGCCGTCACCATCCGCTTTGGATGCTTATTACCATCAAAGTAACAGCCCACCGATTCGGCTGGTACGGTAGGTCGCACCAACTAACGAAAAGGGGATTTATGAGAGGAAAAGTTCAATTCATCGCTGCATGTGCAGTTGCGGCGCTTATCGTGGGTGGTTGCTCGTCGAGCAGCGACAGCGATGACAGCTCAGCAGCTGACGTTTCAGCAGCTGACGTTGCCGAAGAGGCGTCAACCGTAGTAGCGGCAGCACCTTCGGTGTACGACAATGTGCTCAGCGCAGGAACGGTCAAGTGTGGAACGCGCGATGCGCTTCCAGGTTTTGCAGTCTTGCAAGATGATGGCACCCATGTTGGGTTCGATTCAGACTTCTGCCGCGTTATTGCAGCAGCAATGTTTGGCGACGCCAATGCGGTGGAGATGGTCGATGTAGCGACGGCAGATCGTTTTACTGCATTGCAGAGCGGAGCAATTGACGTACTCGTTCGCAATACCACATGGACCGCGTCACGTGATGGTGGAGAGGGCGCAACCTTCGTGCAGACCAACTTTTACGACGGCCAAGGCATGATGGTGGAAACTGGCAAGTACAACTCAATCGCCGAAATGAAAGATGCGATCGTGTGTGTTGCTAAGGGAACCACCACCGAAGGCAACGCAGCACTTGAGTCATCACGTCGTGGCTTGAACTGGGAAGTTCGCGCATTTGACGACACCGACTTGTTGCTTGAAGGCTTCATCGCGGGTCAGTGCGACGGTTGGTCATCCGACACGAGTCAGCTGACGGGATTCCGCTCGGTATATCCATCGGGCCCAGAAGCGCTCACCATTTTGCCTGAAGTATTTTCCAAAGAACCACTTGGACCAGCAGTTCTTGACGGTGACTCCAAGTGGGCCCAGGTCGTAAGGTGGGCAATCTTGGCAACCATTGCGGCTGAGGAATTCGGCATCACATCTGCCAACGTGGACGACATCCGAGCTACGACCGAGGATGTGTCCATCAAGCGCTTCCTTGGAGTTGAAATTGTCACTGACGGTGTCGGTGTAATCCTCGACCCAGGTTTGGGACTGCCAACAGATTTTGCTTACCAAATTGTGAAGCAAGTTGGTAACTACGGCGAAATCTTTGAGAGGCATCTCGCACCTCTTGGTTTGAAGCGCGGAGTGAACGCTCTGTGGACTGACGGTGGCTTGATGTACTCGCCGCCCTACCGCTAATCAGTTAGTGAATTGAAAACGTTGCGTGTGGCCGGGAGGCTTGTATAAGTCTCTCGGCCACAGCACCGCAACGAGTGCCGCTATGGCGGAATGTTCGAGTACTCCGATGGATGTTGCAATTCTTCATCCTGCTATCCGTGGCGAGTGTGCTCTATTGGCTATGGAATAACTATCGACTCAACGTCGCGCAGAGCAAGATTCCTACCAACTTTCAATTTCTTGATAATCCCAGCAGTTTTAGCCTGCCGGGCAACGCGCTCGATCAGAGTGCGCCAGTCAGACGGGCGTTTGTCCAGGGCCTTCTCAACACTTTGCGTGTATCAATCGCCGGAATACTCCTGGCGCTGTTAATCGGAACTTTGGTAGGTATTGGTCGTCTTTCCAAGAACTTTGCAGTTCGCACCGTGTCGGGAACCTACGTGGAGATACTGCGAAACTTGCCTCTGCTATTGCTGCTTACATTTATGAATTTAGCGGTGGTGCTGAAACTGTTCCCGCGTATCGAATCGGCGTGGGTGCCACTCGAACTCTTCGTGATCTCCAACCGCGGTATCGCCATTCCATGGTTTGTGGGCTCAGGTACAACGCTTCTGATCATCCTTGGTTGTTGCATCGCAGCGATGATTCTCGTGTCGTCGTGCTGCAAGGTGTACTCCAACCGTACTGGAAAGAAAGTTCGAACGATTCTGATTTCAGGTGCCGTCTTTATCGTGGTGATGGTTGCTGGCTGGTCGCTGTTTGGTTTCAACTTGACCCTGCCTGTAGTGAACGAGCGTGGCTCACTCGGCGGGATTCGGATAGACCCGTCATACTTTGCTTTGTTGGTCTCGTTGGTGCTGTATACGAGCAGTCACGTGGCAGAAATCGTGCGCGGTTCGATCCTCGCAGTACCCAAAGGACAGGGCGAAGCCGCAGATGCCATTGCGCTCGAACCAATCAAGAAGATGCAACTCGTCATCTTGCCGCAGGCATTTCGTGTTGCCATGCCCGCACTTGGCAACCAATCCCTCAATCTGATTAAAAACTCGTCGCTAGGGGCAGCCATTAGTTACTTTGAACTCACACAGATTGCACAGATCACCGTTGGCAATGGATCGCCAGCAGTTCCAGCATTTACATTGACCTTGATTGTCTATCTCGCCATCTCGTTGATGTCCAGCCTGATTATCAACATCGTCAACCGTCGACTGGCATTGGTGGAGCGATGAGGACTTGGCTACGACGCAATCTCTTTCGCACCTGGTGGGACGCTTTGCTGACCATCGTTTTCTCTGGTGTGGCATTGTGGGCGATGTGGTCGGTATTTCGATTTGTGGTGTTCACCGGACGGTGGGAAATTATTGACGTCAATCTCACTCTGCTGCTTGTCGGGCGCTTTCCCAAGGATTCACTCTGGCTGTTGTACGGAGTAGTCACTGCTACGGCTTTTTGGGGTGCCGCGGTACTTGGGGGTGGCGAAGTGGCAGGTGCTTTGGCGCCATCACGCGCAGAGAGGCTCATGTTGGCTGTACGGCGTTTCGGATTACTGGTTGCTGTTGGTTTTGTGCTCGTAGCTCTCGCTGGTGTGCAGGAGTCGATTTGGTTTGTCGTTGCGATCGTTGCCGCACTAGCACTGGGTCGCCAGGTGAAGAAGTGGCGCCGAAAAATTACTGCTTTGCGGCAACTTCCCGCAGTGATCTGGCATGGTGTATTGGCGCTCGCTCCTGTGGTCATGATGGTGCTGACCATCCGAAGCGCTGACATGCGGCTCTGGGGAGGTTTCCTCATCAACTTCTACCTTGCTTTCCTCAGTATTTTGCTGTGCTTCCCGCTGGGCATATTGCTGGCGCTCGGGCGACGGTCGAGTTTGCCCATGGTGCGGTTGGTTTGCGCCATATATATCGAGGCCGTTCGTGGTGCCCCGTTATTCGTGCTTCTCCTGCTCTCAGGCGTGGCATTGAACTTCTTTCTTCCACCGCAAATCGATCCAGGTCCGGTATTCCGATCTGTCACAGTCTTTACCTTGTTCACCGCGGCCTACCTTGCAGAAATCGTTCGTGGGGGACTGCAATCCATTCCTAAGGGGCAAACTGAAGCGGGTCGTGCACTCGGACTGCCAACGCTGAAGATCATCTTTCTTGTTACCTTGCCGCAAGCGTTGCGCAACGTCATTCCGGCTCAAATTGGCCAGTTCATTAGTTTGTTCAAAGACACAACACTGGCAGGGGCGGCACTGAGCATTGTGGAAATGCTGAAGATCAGTCAGGCGATCACCAAACAGGATGCATTCCTTGGCCGCGGGTACATCTATGAAGTGCTTGCCTTTGCGGGACTCTTGTTCTGGGTCGGATCATTTGTGATGAGCAAGGAGAGTCAACGAGTCGAAAAGAAGTTAGGAGTTGGGCAACGATGAGCGAGCACGTAAATGCCGATGCAACGCAAATGTCTGGCGGACGAACGGCGAGTGAAGCCATTGTCGTAATGGAAGGTGTCCACAAGAAGTATAAGAAGTTTTCCGCGCTGAAAGGCGTGGATTTGAAGGTTGCAAAACAGGAAGTAGTGGTCATCATTGGCCCATCGGGTTCGGGAAAGTCGACACTCATTCGATGCATCAATCGGCTGGAAGAGCACGATGAAGGGCGCATCATCGTTGATGGAATCGAACTCACGCTCGATATTCGCAATATTGAAGAGGTTCGCAAGGAAACCGGCATGGTGTTTCAGAATTTCAATTTGTTTCCCCATCTCACGGTGTTGTCGAACGTGGCAATTGGTCCTCGTCAGGTGCGAAAGATGTCGAAGGCAAAGTCAGAGGAGCTGGCACGCGAGTTGCTGACCCGTGTGAAGATACCCGAGCAAGCCGTGAAATTCCCGGCTCAGCTCTCGGGTGGCCAGCAACAGCGCGTGGCAATAGCTCGCGCGCTTGCAATGAAGCCAAAAGTGATGTTGTTTGACGAACCAACCTCAGCCCTGGACCCAGAGATGATCAACGAAGTTCTCGATGTAATCAAAGAGCTGGCCAAGGACGGAATGACCATGATTGTGGTGACACACGAGATGGGTTTCGCCCGGGAAGTGGCTGATCGAGTGGTATTTATGTCTGACGGCGAGATTGTCGAAGTGGGAACGCCGTCGGAGTTGTTCGATCATCCAAAGGATCCGCGAACACAAAAGTTCCTGTCACAGATTCTGTGAGACGGGTGGCATGATGTGCCACTTCACAAGTCCGCAACAAAGCATTGAAGTAGCGGGGTATTGATACCACGGGTTAGGCGTGCCGGGTTGCGGTCGCCTCATTCCCTCGGTTTCCTTCTTCTACTGCGGGTACCGATGTGGAACTGAACTTAGGCCGGTTGTCATCGCATGTCACTGGACAGATGTCAGATCGGGGTACCGCCTCAAGATGTAGGAAGTTACCCGATGCGGGGAGTGGAGACTTGTCGCCCCAATGAAATGGAGCGGGTGACGGGAATCGAACCCGCATAGCCAGCTTGGAAGGCTGGAACTCTAGCCATTGAGCTACACCCGCGTGAGCGAATTCTATCGTTTTCGAGTGTTTCAGATTTCCACGAGTCGTTCAAAGACGAATTCATGCTTGAGAAACGATGTCTCGCGCTCGTGTCCCGGCACCGGTGGGTTCAGTGGAGACATCTGCATGAGCCGCCAACCATCACGCAGTGCATCGACACCCGTCCCGTAGGGAGGGTCAGCGGTCAACTGCGGCCCAGCCCCCGACGAGCCGTCAAAGAACGACCAGCCCAACACGTGGCCGTCCAGCGACGAACTTGCCAGCCAGAGCATCAGCACTTGTTGGCGTGTGCTCATTGTGGTGCGAGTGCCGCGCGTCGCTCGGTACGTGTGAGGTACCAATCGACGTCGAAGCGCTGGTCGCCAGTGAGGTAGCGCCAAAGCCGGGCGCGCTGCACCGTTTCCAGTCTGTGCACCGCGGGCTCGTACCAGCGCTCGAAGTGCCGCAACTCGGCCGCTACCAGCCCCGGCTCGGTCCGAGCAAACATATGGTCGTCCGCACGATTTCGCTCGGCGAGATCGCTTGTATCCCATAAACGCACTTGGGGAACCGTGGGATTGAGGCGCAATTTGCCCATCACGCGGTCGCGGCCACCGTGGTTGGGCGCACCGGCGTGCCAAAGACCTTGATGGAAGATCACCACCGTGCCCGCGGGACCCGCGAAATATTCTTCACCGGCGAGGTGCTGGTATCGCGACACATCATCCATGTTCACTCGCCGCAGGTGGCTACCCGGCACGAAACGCGTGCCTCCCTCGCGCGGTTCCACATCATGTGGAAACCAGAACAATTGGATGTCAAAGGCAAGACCTTCGTCCACAATCGCATCGCAGTGCAGGCCTTGGGCGTGCAGATCGCCAGCCGTCTTGATGTGTACGAAGTGATGATCTACCACTGGGTTCGCTCCGACGAGGGACGCGATGGCACCGCTGATTGCGGGCACCCGCACCATGCGACCGAAAGGCGAATCGGAGGCATAGGCAGTTTCGAGTGGCGTTCCTGAGCGAGGGAGTGGTGATTCGTCATCGGTCGTGCGCTCATTGATTGGCGGCTGCTTTGATGATGCACCCCGAAACTCGTCGAGCCACGCACGAAATAGCCCGGGCAGCTCCTCAATTGCCTGACGATTCACGTCGTCGGGCACGGCGGCTTCAAGTCGCAGGAAACCCCTCGCGACGAACGAGGCCATCTGGTCGGTGGTGAGAAGATTCGTTGTCGCCATCTTCGTCTGCCTCCTACGCGCTTAGCAGTTAGCGCTGCATGCTCTTTATCTCGAGGAACTCCTCGAAGCCGTAGTCACCGTACTCGCGACCGTTGCCCGACTGCTTGTAGCCGCCGAACGGCGCGTTCGGATTGAACGAACCGCCGTTGACCTCCACTTGTCCGGTGCGCATGCGACGCGCGACGGCCGTGGCCTTTTCTTTGTCGGCCAACCATACGCCGCCCGCCAAGCCGTAGTCGGTGGCATTCGCGATGCGAACCGCATCGTCGATGTCGTTGTAGGCGATGATGCTGAGCACCGGCCCGAAGATCTCCTCACGGGCGATCGTCATGTCGGTAGTGACAGCGGAGAACACCGTCGGTTGCACGTAGTAGCCCTTCGTGACTCCCTCCGGAACACCGACACCGCCAACGAGCAGCTTCGCACCTTCGTCGATGCCCTTTTGTATGTAACTGTTCACGCGATCACGTTGCGCTGCCGATGCCAGCGGCCCGAGTGCCGTGCCCTCGGCGAACGGGTCGCCAACTTTCGTCGCGGCAGCAGCGGCAGTGGCGTGCTTCTCTGCCTCTTCGAGGCGCGACTTGGGAACCAGCATTCGCGTGAGCGCCGAACATGTCTGGCCACTGTTCAAGAATGCTTTACCAACACCAGACATCACTGCTTTGGCGAACGTGGCCTCGTCGAGATCGTCGCCAATGATGTTGGCCGACTTGCCACCCAACTCAAGTGCCACACGCTTCACGCGTTCGGCGCCGACCTGCATCACGCGTTTGCCTGCACGGGTGCTGCCAGTGAACGACACCATGTCGATCAGCGGATGCGCAGCTATCGCCTCGCCAACCACCGGGCCAACGCCCGTCACCATGTTGAATACGCCAGCGGGCAGATCGACCTCGGCGATAATTTCGGCGAGCATGAAGGCGTCGAGCGGCGCGACTTCGCTGGGCTTGAGCACCACGGTGCAACCCGCTGCCATTGCGAACGCGACCTTTGCGGCAATCTGGTGCAGCGGATAGTTCCACGGTGTGATGCAGCCAACCACGCCGATTGGTTCGCGTACGACGAGGGAGTTACCGACTTCCTTCTCGTACGAATACTTCTCGGCGATTGCTGCCGCCTGCTTGAACGAGTTGATCGGCAGTCCGACCTGTACGAGTTGGCTGAGAAACTTCGTCATTCCGGTTTCACGCGAGATGGCGGTTGCAATCTCGTCCATGCGTGCCGCAAGGCCGTCGCCGATCCGCGACATGTACTTCGCGCGCTCCTGCACATCGAGTGCCGCCCACGCTTCGAATGCCGCGTGTGCCGCCTTGGCCGCCGCGTCAACGTCGGCTGCGGTTCCTGCTGGAATCGTCGCCATCACCGACTCGTCGGTGGAGTCAAAGACCTGAATGGTCTCCCTGCTCGTCGATGCAGTCCACTTACCGTTCACGTAGATCTTGTCGTATGTCACCATGGCAGGCTCCTTTTGCGTGACGCACTCGGCGTCGTCTTCACAACCGTAGCGTGAAGACTATGTCGAACGACATCCTGGACGTCGATTTGCTCGCCTTTGAGAAGGGGAATGCGGCGCAGCGTAAGGCGGTGGTTGACGGCGTCATGCGCAGCTTGACAACGGGGTTCGTCTACACCAGTCACGACCTCTCCGAGGACATGCTCGACAGCACCTACGGCATGCTGTTCGAGTTCTTCAACAAGCCCGTTGAAGAGAAGCGCCGCTACATCGCCGCCGGCGCCAACGGGCAGACCGGCTACACCGGTGTGCTCGTCGAAACCGCCGAAGTCAGCGACAAGCCCGACTGGAAAGAGATGTTGAACTGGGGCAAAGAACTACCGGCGGGTCACCCGATGAAACGCAAGTTTCCGCAGGCGTACCCCGACCAGGTGCTACCAGAGGCGTCGGTGCCCGGCATCAGCAAGGTGCTCTACGCATTTCACGACGCGATGATCGGTCTGCAGACTCGCTTCCTGCGTATCATCGCACTCGGTTTGGGTTGTGGCGAGAACTTCTTCGACGGCATGGTCGACGACGGCTGTGCGTTGAACCGCGCCATTCGTTACCCGAGCATGAAACAGGTGCCCGAAGCCGGGCACGTGTGGGCCGCGGAACACGGTGACATCAATTTGATCACCGCGTTGCCGCGCGCCACCGCCAAAGGTTTGCAAGTGAAGCACGCCGGCCGCTGGATTGATGCGGTACCGCCGAGCGGGCATGTCATCTTGAACACCGGCATCATGCTCGAGCGATTGACGAACGGTGTCATCCCGATTGGTTGGCATCGCGTGGTGGCCGACCCCGACTACGACGGCGAGCGGTACAGCATCGTGCAGTTCTGTCATCCGCGACCCTCGACACTGTTGGCGCCCTTGCCTACCTGCGTGACGGAGGAAAACCCGTTGCGGTATCCGACCGTCACCGCTGGTGACGCACTCGACGAAGTGATCTACCGCATCAACCTGGTGGAGAACGCGCGACGCGTCGGCGATTGAATCCGGGGCCGGCGAGTCACGCGGCGTTCATGAACCGCTCTTAGCCTTGACGTGGTGAACATCGGAGTACTCACCGGCGGCGGCGATTGCCCTGGTCTCAACGCGGTAATCCGCGCCATCGTGCGCAAGGCCCAGGCAGTTGGCGGGCATCGCGTGCTCGGCTTCTACGACTCGTGGGATGGTCTGCTGGAGAAACGTTTCGAAGAACTCGACATCAGCAAAGTGCGCGGCATCCTGCCCAAGGGCGGCACGATTCTCGGCACGCGTCGCGGCAGCCCGTTCGACTACGACGACGGCGTCGAGCGCACGAAGAAGGCGTTCGCCGAACTGGCGCTCGATGCGCTCGTGGTGATTGGTGGCAATGGCTCGCTGACCGTTGCATCGATGCTCGCTGATGATCACGGCTTGCCGATCGTCGGTGTGCCGAAAACCATCGACAACGATGTCGTTGGCACCGATGCCACCTTCGGTTTCCAAACTGCGGTGCAGATTGCCACCGACGCGATCGATCGTCTGCACACCACGGCTGAATCTCACGACCGCGTGATGGTGATCGAAGTGATGGGGCGCGATGCGGGCTGGATCGCTCTGCACGCTGGCGTCGCGGGTGGTGCAACTGCGATTCTGGTTCCCGAAGTGCCGTTCGACATCCGTGAGGTTGCGGAAATCGTGACGCGCCGTCACGATCGAGGGCGCTACGCCTCACTTGTCGTGGTGGCTGAAGGCGCCAAGCCGAAAGCCGGCACGCTGGAGATTTCGCCGCCGAAACTCGACAAATACGGACGCGAGATGCACGGCAGCATCAGCCAGGTGATTGCCCCAGAACTTTCGCGACTGACCGGGTACGAGTCGCGCGTCGTGCAACTGGGCCATGTGCAGCGCGGCGGCACGCCGAACTCCTACGACCGCGTGCTGTCGAGCCGATTCGGTCTGGCGGTGGTCGATGCGATCCACGAGAGGGCCTTCGGCGAGATGGTCGTATTGAAGTGCGGGCAGATCGAGCGCGTGTCGATGCGGGTCACTCGCGGCAAGACGCGCACGATCGACCTCGATTTTTTCAACGACGTCGCACAGTCGTTCTTCGGCTGACCCAGACCGACGCCTGCCACGCGGCTCGCGGCATAGCCCACAACATCACTTGCGCGGCGGGTCTACTGTTTGTTCATGCCAAGCGCCGTTACACCCGTCCAGGAGTTGATGCGGGAACTTTCTGGTTGCCACTGGATAGCCAATGAATATGTGGCGGGTGCGGGCAAGCGAACCGCCGTCGTCGACCCGGCCACCGAGCAGCCATCGGGGGAGTTCGCCCACGCCACCCCCGACGAGATCGACAAGGCACTCGCCGCCGCGTCGCATGCGCAACGCGAGTGGTGGGCGATGAGCGCGCTCGACCGCGCCAACGCAATGCACCAGATTGCCGACCGAATGCTCGCAATGACTCGCACCACGGGCGAAGTGCTCACGCGTGAGATGGGCAAGCCCTTCCGCGAGTCGAATTGGGAAGGTGGTGCCTCGGCGTCGGCATTTCGCTACTACGCCGAGATTGCTCGCAACGAGCAAGGTCGCGTCGCTGGCACTGCCTTCGCCGGCCAGATGCACATGGTGTTGAAAGAGCCGCTCGGCACCGTGGTGTCGATTGTGCCCTTCAACTTTCCGGTGCTGCTGTTTGGTTGGCAGGCTGCTGCAGCGCTGGCGGCCGGCAACGCAATCATCGTGAAACCGTCGGAACTCACGCCGATGACGCTGCTCACGGTGATGCAGGCCTTCGATCACCTACCGGCAGGACTCGTGCAGGTGGTGACGGGTGGGGCGGAAGTTGGGCAGACACTCGTTGCCCACGAGCACACCCATGCAGTCGCGTTCACCGGCAGCGTGCCAGCCGCGCAAGCAGTCGCCAAAGCGGCATCGACGCGCTTCAAGCCGGCGCTGATCGAGGCGTCGGGGAATGATCCGTTCATCGTCATGCCGTCGGCGCCGATTGATGCCGTGGCACGCGGTGCTGCGTTCGCCGCATTTCTCAACTGCGGGCAGGTTTGCACATCCGCCGAGCGTTTTTATGTTCATACAGATATCTACGACCAATTCATTGCTGCGCTCACCGAGCAGGCGCGCGCGTTGCGAATCGGCAGCGGTCTTGATGCCGTCGACGTCGGCCCGATGGCGTCAACCCGCGAACGCGATCGAGTGGAGCGCATCGTCGCGCGAGCCGTGGAGCAGGGGGCCAAGATCGTCACCGGTGGTGGTCGGCCAGCGAATCACTCGACTGGCGCGTTCTTCGAGCCGACCGTGCTGGAAGTGAAGCACGACTTCGACATCATGCACGGCGAGTGCTTCGGCCCGCTGGCACCAGTGTGTCGCGTGAACGACCTTGACGAAGCAATCACCCTCGCCAATGACTCACAGCTCGGGCTGGGCGC
>Ga0209835_1000915_pt1 | contig 17622 bp, 6 predicted proteins | sample LakKivwa52mmetaG_FD_184138 | JGI IMG/M metagenome (GOLD analysis project Ga0209835, IMG submission 184138) | Anoxic lake water microbial communities from Lake Kivu, Rwanda to study Microbial Dark Matter (Phase II) - Lake Kivu water 52m metaG... | ecosystem: Environmental > Aquatic > Freshwater >...
TTCAGCACCAGCGGAATGGCCGCAAAAAACGTATCGTTGCGCACATACGCCCGGAACCCGCGCGGGTTGACCACCAACGGGGCCGTTTGCGGCGACTGGGGCGGGTAAAACACATCGGCGCGGATGCCCCCATTCCCCGGCGTGACCAGCGTCGGGCGATCGAGCGCAAACCCCATCTGTTTCCCCAGCCGGATGTCGCGCTGGCAGTCGGCGTGGAGCGCGTCGGCCACCTGGAGAGTCCATTCGGTGTAGTGGCGCATCAGCGGGGTAGCGGGGGCGTGCAGGGTGAAATCGTTGCCCCAAACGGAAACGACCAGGGGGGCGAATCCGGCGGCGTCGGCGGCGAGCATCCCCTCGTATGGAATCCGCATGGCGTGGATGATATCGGGTTTGACCATCTCTATGAAACGGCGCAGCTGGCGGGATGCGCGGAAAATCGTTAGCGGGCCAAGCCACTGTCTGATAACGGTACGCAGTTTCAGGGTCGAAGCGCCCCACATCCCCCCTTTGGGCGCCGCGCCCGCTTCGGGAGCGGGTTTCGCGCTCGAGAAGGCGACCGGCACAATTTCCATCCCGCTGAATTGCAGTTCGGGCCGGCAGGCAAAGGTGGAGGCCAGGTAAACTTCATCGCCGCGTTTGGTGAAGTAATCAATCCAGTTCAGGGCAATGGGGGAGCGGCCATCGGCCACAAAGAGAATGCGCATGGCCGAAATATACCACTTGCGCCCGTTTTTTGCTTGACATTCGCCCCCCGGTCAGTTAGAATGTTTTTCGCTCGTTTGATGGGCCTGTAGCGCAGTTGGGAGCGCGCCTCAATCGCACTGAGGAGGCCAGGGGTTCGAATCCCCTCAGGTCCACACTCGATTTACATGCAGCATCCCGTTTAGCACCCTGCCAAAAAGCCGCTCTAAATGAGCGGCTTTTTGGTTTGGCATGAAAACTCAATGAAGATAAAAATATCCTAAAAAGTTTAAATCCGGGCAAGAGCTGGCAGAGCAAGGCCGAGTGAACAAAGCTGGTGTCGCTGTTGGTCATACGGCGGGCGTGGAATTCGTCAGACAGACAGGATTTGGTGAGCAAGGGAAGTCCATGAAAGTGGAATGGGGGAATCAGAAAGATGGAAAATGAAAGAGTGAAACGTTGTGGCTCTTTGAGAATTTGTGTGGCAAGGAATTTTTCTAAATTTTCGCGCCAGTCTGCATTTTCGGAGGTTGAGTTGTAATAAAATTGTAACAAATATCCAGCCGGCTTTGTGATGAATGTACGCATTGACATTTTCCAATATTAGTGTATGGTTAATGCAGTTTACATTTGTGTAAGGTTTGTGGTGGTTTAACAACAGCATGGCAGCCAGCGGATGAACCCAGGCGGGGCTTTCAACTTTGTTTTGGTCAATTCCGGATCATCCGATTGCAGACAAATTTCCAGAGTTCTTAGTGTGTTTAATTATCGATGGGGGATTGATTTTGCCTCCAGCGGTATGGCAAAAATTTTCGTTGCGAGCGGTACGTTTTTTGTCATAATGACCTTACAAAAACGCAAGGCTGTCGAAGGGGGATTTTTGGACACCTGTTCCCCGGAAACAAGAGCAGCAGGAAAACTGGACAACAGGCCCCGGCCTGTCTGTTCGCATTTCACCCATTATGGGAGGAGAAACTTATGAACGCCAAACGCCTTTTGACTTCCTTATCCACCCGCCTGACGGCGGCGACCATGCTGACCGTGCTGCTGCTGACTTTAGCTGTGGCAGCAGTCCAGGCCGCCGATACCGGCTGGGTAAACCCGGCCAATAACGCCGCCGATACCGGCGGAGACAATAATGGGTTCGAAGTAAACCCTGCCAATGCCTACACCGACGGGGCGGGCAATGCAGCCAACATGGATGGCACAGGGGATAGGCACCGTTACTGGGGCTATAACTTTGGCGCCATCCCCAGCGATGCTGTCATCCAGGGCATCGAAGTTCGCCTGGATTGGTGGTTGAGCGCCACTGCTGGCACCAATTCGATGAGCGTCGAATTGTCCTGGGACGGTGGTACTTCCTGGACCGCCGCCCAAACCACCACGACCGAGCCGACCGCCGAGGCCACCACGATTCTGGGCGGCACAGGGCACACCTGGGGGCGCGGTAACTCCTGGACGGCGGCTCAACTGAGCACCACGAATTTCAGGGTCAGGGTCACATCGACCTGTACGGGTTTCCTTGCTGGTTGTGACCAAAGAGATTTCTACCTGGACTGGGTGCCGGTGCGCGTCACCTACGTCCTGCCCACTACTACCGTACTAACCTCCTCATCAAACCCCTCGAACTTCGGCGATTCGGTTACATTTACGGCCACAGTCAGCGCGAGCAGCGGCACGCCGGCCGGCAATGTCGAATTCAGGGATGGCGCGACTGTGCTGGGCACGGTGGCGTTGAATGCGAGCGGCCAGGCAACCTATGCAACCAGCGCGTTGAGCGCCGGTTCGCACAATATCACGGCTGTCTACGTTGGTAATGCCACTTACAACACCAGCACCTCCAACACCGTCGTCCAGGGCGTCAACCAGGCCCCGGCCATCACCAGCGCCAACGCCGTCACGTTTAATGTCGGCGCGGCTGGCACCTTTACCGTGACTGCGACCGGTTTCCCGGTTCCCACGCTGGCCCGCTCGGGCGCTGCCCTGCCGTCAGGCGTGACTTTTAACCCCGCCACCGGGGTATTAAGCGGCACGCCGGCTTCCGGCACCGTCGGCACTTACAACCTGGTGTTCACCGCCACCAACGCCGGTGGAACCGCCACGCAGAACTTTACCCTGACCGTGGCGCGCGGCAACCAGACGATTAACTTTACCCAGCCAACCACCCCGGTTGGGTTTGGCGCAACATTTACCGTGAACCCAACCGCCACCTCCGGCCTGCCGGTGGCGGTGGTCGTAACTTCTGGCCCCTGCACCATCACCGCCGCACCCGGCCCGTATACCGTCACCACCACCGGTCTCGGCACCTGCCGCCTGACCGCCTCGCAGGCCGGGGATGCCAGTTACAACCCGGCTGCCTCCGTCTTCCGCGATGTGGTCGTGCAGCCAGCTGCAACCGTCACCACCATCACCTCTTCGGTCAACCCCTCGGTGTTGGGCCAGAACGTGATCTTCACGGTGCGCGTCACTTCTCCTTCTGGCGGTACTCCCACCGGCACTGTCACCATCACCAGTTGCGAATGGGCGCTCTTGTTCTGCGTGCCAGCCACCACCCAAACCTGGGGAACTTATCCCCTGGTCGGCGGGGTTGCCACCATCAACCGGGCCGATTTGCCGGTGGCGCGCTATGGCGGCAACATCATCCCCAGCCGGATCACGGTCAACTACGGCGGCGGGGGCAATTACGGTGGCAGCAGCACCACCCTCGATCAAACCGTCAATACGGCCAGTACAGCGGTGGCACTGACATCCAGCATTAACCCATCCTATTTTGGGCAAGCCGTCACCTTCACCGCCACGGTCACCGTGTCACCCCCCGGCGCAGGCACGGTCAATGGCGGCACCGTCACACTTTACGAAGGCGCCACTGTGCTGGGCAGCGGCACGGTGAATGCCAGCGGCGTGATCACGTTCACCATCTCCAACCTGGCGCGGGGCACGCATCCCATCACGGCCCATTTTGTTGGCACCAATGATTTTGGCACCAGCACCTCGCCGGTCTTGAACCAGGTTGTGCGGCGCGATAGCGACACATCGCTGAGCTCTTCGCTCAATCCCTCGGTTTACGGCAACACGGTCACCTTCACCGCCACCGTCACCGACCCGGGCGGTTTTGGCACGCCCACCGGCAATGTCAGCTTTTATGATGGCGCGACACTGCTCGGCACCTCCACCCTGAACGGCAGCGCCGTGGCCACCTTCAACACCAGCCTGCTAAGCGCCGGCAGCCATAATATCACCGCCACCTACAATGGCAACACCTTCTATGTGGCCAGCACCTCGAGCGTATTGGTTCAGGTGGTGAACCCAACCGCCCTGCTTGTCACCGCTGATAATCAGTCGATCACCTATGGCGATGCCAACCCACCCTTCACCTACAGTTTCAGCGGTTTCGTTAATGGACAAACCCTGGCAACCAGCGATGTGACCGGCGCGGCCAGTTGTTCAAGCACGGCCACCCCCACCAGTCCGATTGGTACCTATCCCATCACCTGCGCGATCGGCTCGCTTAATTCCAACAACTACACCTTTAACTTTGCCGATGGCGTGTTGACTATTCTCCAAAAAGCGCTGACCATCACCGCCCAGAACCAGGGCAAAACCTACGGCTTTACCCTGAATTTCACCGGCTCCGAATTCAACTCATCCGGACTGATCAATGCTGATACCGTCACCAGCGTGACCCTGACCAGCGCCGGGGCCGCCGCCGGGGCTCCGAATGGCTCCTATCCAATCGTGCCCAGCGCGGCGGTGGGAACCGGTTTGAGCAACTACTCCATCACATACGTCAACGGCACGCTGACGGTGGGTGGCAACCTGTTGGTCATCACCGCCAATGACTATGTTGGCGCGAATGCAAAAACCTATGGCTCGACCCTGACCCTGCCCGGCACAGCCTTCACCTACGCCCTGGCCGGAGGCGGCAGCCTGCTGCCCGGCGAAAGCCTGGACAGTGTGACCCTGACCAGTTTTGGCACACCTGCCAATGCGCCAGTCGGTACCTACCCCATCGTCCCCAGCAATGCCGTTGGCACGGGGCTGAACAACTACGTTATCATCTACCAGAACGGTCAGTTGGAGGTCAACCGGGCCTTGCTGACCTTTGATCCCGGCAGCCACACCAAACTTTACGGCGATACCTTCAGTGGTTACACCGGCACCTTTACCGGCCTGTTTCCCTTCGATAACACCATCACCCCCATCTATGACAGCGCCGGCGCGCCGCCCACCGCCACCGTCACTGCCCCCGGCCCGGTCTACCCGATCACGGTCACATTCAACGACCCCGATGGACGCCTGGGCAACTACACCCTGACCCTCGACCCGGCCCCGGCCGCCACGCTCACGGTCCTGCGGCGCACCCTGACGGTCCTCCCCACCGACCGCAGCAAGGTGTACGGCGATACCCTGACCTCGGCTGATTTCAGCGGCACCATCACAGGCATTCAGAACAGCGATAACATCACTGCCACCTACGACAGTCCGCTCGGCGATCCGCCCACCGCGCCGGTTGGCCCCTACAACATCGACGCGACCGTGTTTGACCCCGATAACCGGCTGCCCAACTACACCCTCGACCAGCGCGTGGGCACCCTCACAGTTACGCGGCGCTCCCTGGTGGTCACCTCCAACAGCCAGAGCAAAATTTATGGCGAGGTCTTCGACCCGGCCAATTTCACTGGTTCAGTGGTCGGCCTGCAAAACAGCGATGTGATCACACCCAACTACGACAGCCTCGGTGAGCCTGCCACAGCCCCGGCTGGCACCTACAACATCACCGTTCTGCCGTTAAATGACCCCGGCAATGTGCTTTCGAACTATAACGTCACCTACAACATCGGCACGCTGGCCGTCCTGCGGCGCGACCTGGTCTTCACGCCAGACCCCCAGACCAAATTCTACGGTGAAAACTTTACCGCCTTCACCGGCACCGTTACCGGGCTGCAAAATGGCGACCCAATCACTCCGAACTATTCCAGCCCGGGCAGCATCCCCACGGCCACGGTTGCCGGGTCTCCATACCCGATCATCATCACCCTCAGCGACCCATCCAACCGGCTGGGCAACTACAACTACACCATCAACTCTGCCGAATTGACCGTCCTCCAGCGCAGCCTGGTGGTGACGCCGACCGATCAATCCAAACCTTACGGCACCTGGTTCACCGCTTTCACCGGCACCATCACCGGGATTCAGAACGGCGATAATATCACCGCCAATTACTCCAGCCCCGGCTCGCCGCCCGCGGCAGCCGTTGGGCCGCACCCCATCACCGCCACGCTGAATGACCCCACCGGCAAATTGGGCAACTACGCTGTCACCCTCAACCAGGGTACCCTGACTGTCAACACCCTGACCCTGACAGTCACCGCCCACAACCAGAGCATCGTGTACGGCAACCCCGACCCGGCCTTCACTTTTACCTACACCGGCTTCGCGGCAGGTGACACCGCCTCGGTCATCGATACCCCCCCAACCTGTACCGTTGTCCCGCCGCATACCAATGTCGGCAGCTACCCGATAACCTGCTCGGGCGGGGTCGATAACACCTACACCTTCGACTATGTCGATGGCACGCTGAACGTCACCCGGCGCAACCTGGTGGTCACGCCCGCCGACCGCATCAAGATTTACGGCGCCGTCATCACCAACCTGAGCGGCACCATCACCGGCATCCAAAACAGCGAAACGATCACAGCGACTTACGACAGCGCTGGCGCAGTGGCGACGGCTGCCGTTGGCACTTACCCCATCAGCGCCACCCTGAACGCCGCGCCCGGCGTGCTGGATAACTACAACATCATTGCCAACACCGGCACCCTGACCGTCGATCCGCGCGCCCTGATTGTCTCGCCCAACAACCAGACCAAGCTCTATGGCGATACCTTCAGCGCCTATACCGCTACGGTCAATGGCATTCAAAATGGCGACCCGATTACGTTGACCTACGCCAGCGCTGGCGCAGACCCCACCGCCACAGTCGGCCCATACCCCATAACGGTGACGCTTGCCCCAGCGGCTTTGTTGAGCAACTACGACATCACCATCAACCCGGCTACCCTGACCGTCACCCGCCGTCCGCTGGTGGTGACCCCCGATAACCAGACCAAAGCCTTTGGCGTCAATTTCACCGCCTTCACCGGCTCGATCACCGGCATTCAGAACGGCGAAAACATCACCGCCACCTACAGCAGCACCGGCGCCCCGGCCGCCGCCCCGGTTGGTACCTACCCAATCACCGCATCCCTGAACGACCCCGGTGGATTCCTGCCCAACTACAACGTTACCTACAACACCGGCACCCTGACGGTTGGCAACACCATCCTGACCGTCACCGCCGACAACCAGACCAAAACCTACGGCGACCCAGATCCGGTCTTCACCTTCGCCTACTCCGGCTTCCAGAGCGGCGATGACCCCAGCGACCTGACCACCGAGCCTACCTGCCAGGTTCTGCCCGCTCACAACGCGGTTGGCAGCTTCCCGATCACCTGCTCGGGCGGCGTGGATGATAACTACACCTTCAACTACGTTGGCGCCACCCTGTCCATCACACCGCGCGACCTGACCGTCACGCCCAACAACCAGGTCAAGGTTTACGGCAGTAACTTCACCGCCTTCACCGGCTCCACCACGGGCATCCAGGGCGCAGATAACATCACCGTCACCTACTCCAGCGCCGGGGCCGCGCCCACCGCCAGCGTGGCCGGCTCGCCCTACCCCATCACCGCCACGCTCAACGACCCGAACAACCGTCTAGGCAACTACAACGTCACCCTCAACACTGGTACGTTAACGGTCACCCAGCGTGCGTTGATCGCCACATCTGATGACAAAACCAAACCGTATGGCACTGTGTTTACAGCCTTTACCGGCAGTGTGGTTGGCATTCAGAACGGCGATAACATCACCCCAGCATACGCCAGCGCCGGCGCGCCCGCTGCCGCTATTGCCGCGAGCTACCCAATCACCATCACGCTCAACGATCCCGACAATCGGCTGCCAAACTATAACGTCAGCTACAACGAGGGCACCCTGGTGGTCGGAGGCAACACCCTGATTATCACCCCGGCTGACAAAACCAAAGTCTACGGTGATACCTTCACCGCCTTCACCGGCACCATCGTGGGCTTACAACCCGGCGATAACATCACCGCCACCTATACCAGCACAGGCGCAGCTGCCACGGCCACCGTTGCCGGATCTCCCTACACCATCACCGCCATCCTGAACGATCCCGATGGCCGGCTGCCAAACTATACCGTGCTGCTAAATACCGGCAGCCTGACCGTCACCCGCCGTCCGCTGGTAGTGACTCCCAACAACCACGCCAAAGTCTTTGGCACCACCTTCACAGCCTTCACCGGCGTTATCACCGGCATTCAGAACGGTGAAAACATCACCGCCACCTACAGCAGTACCGGCGCCCCGGCCCCGGCGGCGGTTGGCAGCTACCCAATCACTGCCTCCCTGAATGATCCTGCTGGGCGCTTGCCAAACTACTCTGTCACCCTCAACGAAGGCACCCTGACAGTTGGCAACACCATCCTGACCGTTACCGCCAACAACCAGACCAAGGTTTACGGTGATCCTGACCCAATCTTCACCTTCACCTATGCTGGCTTCCAGGCTGGTGATGGTCCCGGAAACCTTACCACCTTGCCGACCTGCCAGGTTCTGCCCGCCCACAACGCGGTTGGTACCTTCCCGATCACCTGCTCGGGCGGCCTCGATGACAATTACGTCTTCAATTACATTGGCGCTACGCTAACCATCACACCGCGCGCCCTGACGGTTACGCCCGATAACCACAGCAAGCTCTACGGAGAGGCCTTTACAGCCTTCACAGGCACGCTCAACGGCCTGCAAGCCAGCGATAACATCACCGCCACGTATGCCAGCGCCGGGGCCGCAGCCGCAGCCATCGTGAACACCTACCCAATCACGGTCGCCGCGCTCAACGACCCCAATGGCCGCCTGGGCAACTACACCGTCACCAACAACACCGGCACGTTAACGGTCACCCCGCGCCCGCTCTCGGTCACTTCGCACGACAAGCTCAAATTCTATGGCAGCCTGTTCACCAATTTCACCGGCTTAATCAGCGGCATCCAGAACAACGATAACATCACCGCCAGTTATGCCAGCACCGGTGGACCCATGACCGCCATCGTCGGCGACTACCCGATCGCAATCACCATCAACGACCCGGGCAACCGCCTGCCGAACTACACTGTCACCACCAACCCGGGCACGCTGACCGTGTCGCCGCGCGACCTGGTGATCACACCTGCCGATAAAACGAAATCCTTTGGCAGCGACTTCACCAACTTTAGCGGCACCATCATCGGCCTGCGCAACGGCGATAACATCACCGCCACCTATACCAGCACAGGCGCTCCGGCCCCTGCCCCGGTTGGCAGCTATCCCATCATCGCTACCCTGGCCGACCCCAACAACCGTCTCTCCAATTACGATGTTTCAGCAAACAACGGTACGCTGACGGTCAACATGAACAGCCAGGCCATCACCATCACGATTCCGGCCCCGGCAACTGCGGGATTCAACGACACATTCACAGTGGCCGCCGTGGCTACATCCAGCCTGCCGGTCGTTTACAGCGCCGGGGGCACGGCCTGCACCAACGTTGGCGCAACCTTCACCATGGTTTCCAACACCGGCGTCTGCATCGTACAGTATGACCAGCCGGGTGATGCCAACTACCCGCCTGCGGCGCAGATGACCCAGACCGTGCAAGTGGTCAAGGCCAGCCAGTTCATCACCGTTACAACCCCCGCCCCGGCCACAGCCCTCAATGGCACATCCTTCACGGTAGCAGCCACAGCCTCTTCCAGCCTGCCGGTCAACATCATTTCCAACGGCAACTGCTCTGGGAATGGAAATGGAACCGCCAACATCAGCATGGGCAACGGCTCGGGCATCTGCACCATCATCTATGCACAGCCTGGTGATGCCTACTTCCTGCCGGCCACCTCGATTACCGATATCGTTTCGGTCACCAACCTGCCGGTGATTACGCTCAACCCGGTCGATGCCTGGATTCTGCCCGGCGCCACTGCCACCTTCACCACCGCGGCAACCGGCAATCCCAACCCAACCGTGCAATGGCAGGTCAGCAGCGATGGCGGCGCCACCTTCACCAACATCCCAGTCGCCACCTCGACCACGTACAGCCTGCCCAATGCCCAACTCGCCGATAATGGCCTGCAATATCGCGCCGTCTTCACCAACACCGAGGGCAGCTCCAATTCAACGGTCGCCATCCTGCATGTGGATAATGTTCCGCCGCTTGTGACTACCGTCAACAGCGTTTCCGACACTGGCGATGGACGTCTTGATGAAATGGAAATCGCCACCTTCGCCATCACCAGGCTGTTGGCTATATTCAACGAGAACTTGAACAACCCGGCTGGCAACAACCTGCCTGATGATGTCACCAACACCGCCAACTACCTACTGGTGCGCGACAATGGCGATGGTATCCAGACGACCACTTGTTCGGCAGGTATCATCGGTGGGGATATCGCCGTCACAATCGACCTGGTTTCTTACGATGACAATGGCGGCAGCGGCCCATACACATCCACCCTGTACCTGAACGGCACCACAGCCCTTCCCAACGGCGTCTACCGGCTAATTGTCTGCGGAACTACCTCCATCACAGATGTTGCCGGTAACCGGCTGGCGGGCAACGGCACGACCGCCGGCACCGACTTCACCCGCAACTTTGTGGTGGCGGTGCCGAGTGATGGTGGCGGTGGCGATGGCAGCAGCAGCAAGCCGCCCAGCTACACTGGCTTCCTGATCCCGGTCACCGGCTTTGCGCCCGATACATTCACGAGACTGCCTGTCCAGCCCGTTGAAAAGGCTTATAGTTCGTATAATGGCCTGATACTTGAAATTCCGCGCCTGAAAGTGAAAGTGGAAATTGTCGGGATACCAGTCTCCAACAAAACCTGGGATGTCTCCTGGCTGGGCAACAATGCCGGGTATCTCGAAGGCTCCGCCTTCCCGACCATGCTTGGGAACAGCGTCTTGACCGCCCACGTTTGGGATGCTTACAACCAGCCGGGCACCTTCTATGGGTTGAAAGACTTGGTTTACGGCGACAAGGTACTAATCCGCGCCTGGGGCAAAGTCTACACTTATGAGGTACGCAGCCGCGCCAGGGTTTATCCGAATTCTATTGGAACTATCATGAGACATGAGAGGTTATCGTGGCTCACCCTGGTAACATGCGAAGACTACAACGATAAAGCAGAAAAATATAATTTCCGGCGCATTGTGCGTGCGGTGCTGGTCAGTGTCACCGATGAGAAATAAACCCGCCGGGTAGTGCTCTTTCCATAGCCCCCTTCGGCCCCAGCCAACTCCACCCCTCCCCTGAGCTTTTCGGCGGGAGGGGTGGAACAATTAAACAATTGAACATTGCAAGGGGAATTTAAAATAAGAGCCCCGGTGAAACCAGGAGCTTTTCAAACTCAATCTCAAGCCTGCTCTACGGCGACAAAATCAACATCCGCACCTAGTACCCGGACTACCTGAAGATGTAGGGTGAAAACCGCCTGAAACAGCCATATTGACCCTACATCTTTATAAATGCCGGGCACTAGTACCCGGACTACCTGAAGATGTAGGGTGAAAACCGCCTGAAACAGCCATATTGACCCTACATCTTTATAAATGCCGGGCACTAGGGCAAGGTATTCACCTACGAAGTCCGCTCGCAGAGCCGCTTGTTACCCACAGCGCTGGCGACTTTGATGAAGAAAGAAAACCATTCCTGACTCCACTGCAAAAAGGTCATTTCAAGGACATTTCACGCAGAGCGCGCAGAGATCGCAGAGATTTTTTGTGAAATCCGCACAAAATAGCATGACTTTTTACCGGTTTTGCAATTTAAAACTCTGCGTGCTCTGCGGTCTCTGCGTTGAATGGTTTTTGCAGTGGACTCATTCCTGGGTGACGCTGGTGACGCGCGAAAACTACAATGAAAAGACTGGCAATTACGCATACCGGCGCGCCATCAGGGCTGTGTTCGTGAGTGTTGAGTACGAAAAGTAAAACGACTCCGCCTGTCCCTTGAAAAAACTCCCCTCGCACGATGTGGGGGAGTTTTTTTCCTAATCATCCGCCGCAACCTGCAGGTTGGCGGCGAACTTGTCGGCCACCCAATCGGGGCGGTAATTGAGCGATTGGTGCCGGAAGTAAGTGTTGTATAACTCGGCGTAATGCCCGGCCTGCGAAAGCAAGCCATCATGATTGCCCTGCTCGATAATCGCGCCCTGTTTCATCACCACAATTCGGTCGGCGGCTTTGACGGTAGACAGGCGGTGCGCAATTAAGATGCTGGTCGATTGGCGTAATATCAGGTCGAGCGCCTGCTGGATTTGCCATTCGGTGAACGGGTCGATGCTGGCGGTGGCTTCATCCAGGATGAAGATGGCCGGTTTCTGGATGAGGACGCGCATCAGCGCGACGAGTTGACGCTGGCCCATGCTGAGGCGCGCGCCGCGCTCGCCGACTTCGGTCTCCAGGCCATTGGGCAGGGTCTCCAGCCATTCACCGTCACCGATTTTGCGCGCCATTGACAGGATTTCATCCCGTCCCGTGCAATCGGGACAGGCATAGCGGATGTTGTCTTCCACTGTCCCAGAGAACAGGAACGGCACTTGAGAGACGATTCCCAATTGGCGGCGGTATTGCTGGAGGTCGAAGGTGCGGATGTCATGACCGTCGATGAGCAGCTGTCCGCCCTGGAATTCGTAAAAGCGGGCAATCAGTTTGGCAATGGAAGATTTGCCAGCCCCGGTATGACCTACCAGCGCGAGATTCTCCCCGGGCTGGATGAGCAGGTTGAAGCCGGTCAGGATTGGCTCTTTGTCCGTGTAACGGAAATCCAGGTTCTCGAAGCGAATCTCCCCTTTAAGCGGCGGCACGTCCTTTTTGTCCACCTGATTAACGTTGGGGTCGGCGTCGATGAGCGCAAAGGCGCGCTCTGCCGCCGAAAGCCCGCTCTGGATTTGCGCCCAGAAGGAGGTCAGGTTGAGCAGGGGGAACATGAAGTAATCGAGCGAGTTGATAAACAGGTACCACGCGCCAACCGTGACGATGCCTGCCGCCGCGCTCAGGCCGCCTGCATAAACCAGGATGCCCACGAAAATGCCGCTGACCGCGTTCAGGACGGGGAAAACCAGGGCCAGCACGAACCCGCGCCGCACATTGACCCGGTACGATTGCTGGTTGGCGACATCGAAGGTCTCGAAAATGCTGTGCTCCTGGCGAAAGTTCTTGGCGACGGCGATGCCGCTGACGGTTTCTTTGATGGTGGCGTTAACATCGGCCATAGCCTGCATCCCGCGCCGGGTGACAATGCGCGCCAGGCTGCGAAAGCCCATGGCGATGGCAAATACCAGCGGCATGAAGGCCAGCATAATCAGGAACAGCCGCCACTCGACCCGGAAAAGGATGACGCCCAGGATAATGGTTTGGACGAGTTGCGAGGCGACATCGGTAACGATGACCACCAGTTGGCCGAAGTCATTGGTGTCGCTGGTGATGCGGCTGACGATGCGCCCGCTCGAAAACTGGTCGTAGAACGACAGGTCGTGTTCGGCGGCGGCGGCGAAGGATTTGGTGCGCAGTTCCAGCACCACATCGCCCACCGCGCGGACGGTCAGGGCGCGCCGCACCCAGTTCAATCCCCATATCGCAAAGGCGATGACAGTCATGACCAGGCCGACAATGGCAATCGCCTGCGGGGTGGGCTGGCTTTCGAGCAAGTCCATGATGCGGCTGACGATAACCGGCAGGGCCGCGCCCAGCCCGGCCATCGCCATGACCAGGACGATAATCGCCGCCATGCGCCCTTTTTGCGAGGCGAAATAGCCAATCATGCGCCGCGCCAGTTCGCGGTCAGAGTATTGGCGGTCATATTTTTCGTTGTTTAATCCGGCAAAGAAGCCCATGTTCAGTATCCAGAAATCAGTAATCAGTGAGCAGTAATCAGTGTGTTATTGCGAATCATCCACCACGTACTCATCGTCAATTTCGCCGTCGCCATCCAGGTCGACGCCAAAGTACAGGCCTTCAGGCGTTGCATCGCTCCATTCGGCGTAGTTGATGTAGACAATCGCCCCAGCCCGTAGCAGGATGCCCTCGGCATAGAATTCTTCTTCGAGTTCGTCAGTGATGCGGGTCATGTAGAAGGCGAAATCGCCTTCGTTGGTCAGTTTTTCGGTGTTAATGAGCAGGTCGCCGGCTTTGGTATCGAGCCAGGCAGTGATTTCGCCGCCGCCCTGCATATCCATGCCCTGTACTTCGAAATAATAGTCCGCGCCGGCCCGGTTTTCGATGCCGACGACGATATAGGGCGATTCGTCCGAGTCGGTGTCGTAGGTAATCATTTGGTCGGCGGGGTAGAAGTAGACGGTATCTACCTGGCCGGGTTCGAGGATAATTTGTTCGACGCCGATAAAAAACCCGGGCCCAATCAACACCAGGTCGGTTTCGGTGTCGGCGGTGAGCGTGCTGCCATCGATGCTGACGGTTACATCCAGCCCGACGGGGATGGAGTAGATGGGGTCGGGGGCTTCTTGCACGAATCCCATGCGGTAGGCGGTGAAATACGCGCCAGGGATTTCGTTGACGATTTTTCCATCCACATAGCCCAGGCGGTTGCCCTGCGCATCAGTAATCAGGATGCGGCCTTTGCCATCCAGGAAAATCTGGTTATGGGTTGCGGCGGCGGCAGCCCGTTTGGCGCTGTCTGTCGCGCCGTAGCCTTCTTCGCAGAAGGGACATTGCTGTTGACCGAGCCGCGCCGAGGTGGGGGTCAGGTCGAGGGTCTGGGTTTCGGCGTTGCCGGTGTAGAGTTCTGATTCCACCTGCGGGTTAATCGCCGCTTCGTAAAGCCAGGAGTCGTCGCGGCTGTCAATCAACAGTTCGCGCACTTCGCCAGGATAATTGTTGTCGTAAACGAGGATGGTGTACAGGCCATCCTGCACATCTTTGATGCCGAAGGGCGTGATGGCGTGGCCGCCGCTGAAATCTTCTTTATAGATGCCCAGGGTGTAGGTCTCGCCGCGCGCGTCCATCTGCTGGATGGTTTCGAGAATCTCCATCGGCGCGCCGCGAATGACGCTCTCGGCGGTGGGGGCGACGGTTTGGGTGGCCCACCAGTAGGCGATTTCGCGCTGTAAATCCTCGTTGTAGATATCCAGGTCGCTGGCCTGGCTGCCGCCGAACTGTTCTGCGGAGACCTGCCCGGTGTACATCATCAGGCTGAGGACGGCCATGCCTTCGCAGTGGCCGCCGGCCATATCGCCGTTGATTTGCTCCATCCACTGCGCGGCGGGGGGCGTCAGGGTGCAGGAATCGCCGCTGATGCGCGCGCAAACCTGGTCGCCGAACATGCGGCGCATTTCATCGGGGGTCAGGTTGGTGACTTCGAGATCGTCACCGTAGTTCTCGAAGCCGAACCCATGTTCGCCGGGGCGGAATCCGAAATCATAGACGAGAACGCCGGGCCGCTCTCCTAAGGTGGATTGATTCAGGGGGCGCGTGGGCTGGGGTTCGGGCGCGGCAGGCTGTTCATCCTCTTCTTCCATCGCCAGGGTTGGTTCCGCATCCAGTTCTTCATCATAGTAATATTCTTCATCCTCGAGCAGGCCACAGGCTGAGAGAGTCAGGCTGAGGACCATCAAAAAAGTCAACAACAGGAGAAACGATTTTTTCATAATTGCTTTACTCCCTGAAAATCCTTGAATACGCTTCTGATGTTTTCATCAACTCGTCATGGGAACCCATTGCGGCGATTTTTCCTTTGCGGATGACGAGAATCAGGTCAGCCCAGCGAATCTGGCTCAGGCGATGGGTGATGAGCAGGGTGGTGCGGCCCCGGGCGGCGGCGAAAATGGCGCGTTGGATTTTGTCTTCGGTGGCCGAATCGATGGCGCTGGTGGAGTCATCGAGGATGAGAATGCGCGGGTCGGTTAAAAAGGCGCGCGCCAGGGCCAGGCGTTGGCGCTGTCCGCCCGAAAGCGTTACGCCACGCTCGCCAATGACTGTTTCGTAAGATTGATCGAACGTTTGGATAAAATCATGCGCCTGGGCGGCCTCTGCCGCCGATTCGACCACGTCTTGGGTCGCGCCGGGCTTGCCAAAGGCGATATTGTCGCTGATGCTGCGCGAGAACAGGAAGATATCCTGCTCAATCATCGAAATCTGCGAGCGCAGCGCGGCCAGGTTCCAGTCGCGCACATCCACGCCGTCGACCAGGATTTGGCCGCCGGTGATGTCGTAGGTGCGATTGACCAGTTTGACGAGCGAGGTCTTGCCCGCCCCGGTCTGCCCGACGATGGCGACCGTCTGGCCGGGTTTGACCTTGAAAGAGACCTTCTCCAAAACGGCGGAGCCGTCTGGGTAGGCAAAGGTCACATCGCGGAACTCGATTTCGCCGCGCATTGCGCCGCTGTAACCGGCGGCGTTCTGGTCGAGGTCGCTCTGGCGGTTGATGAGTTCGAGGATGCGGCGCGCCCCGGCCAGCCCCATGGAGACCTGGGTATAGGCCCAGGTGGAGGTAAACGTTGGGAAATCGAGCATGCGCAGCAGGCCGAAGTAGGCAATCACCTCGCCAGTGTTGAGCAGCCCGTTACGGAACAGGATGAGGGCGTGGGTCAGACCAGCAGCGATAGCAATGCCATAGAGCAGGAACGCGATGAAGCGGGCTTCCATATCGCCTTGTTTGACGAATGCCCCCCGCACGCGCTTCGCGTTGACGACAAACTTCTCCACTTCGGCATTTTCCTGCGCCGCGCCCTTGACCGTTTCCACGCCGTCCAGTGATTCCGATAAATGGGTATTCATCTGTCCGAAAGAAGCGCGCACCTCGTCTGAAACGGGGGCCAGGTTCTTCAGATAGAACGCCAGGGCGATGAAATAGACCACCATGAACAGCACCGGCGTAATCACCAGCGATGGATGGTAACGCGGCGCGGCGACGATGGGCATGACCAGGAAAAAGAATGAGCCAATCACCAGGTTAATGCCTGGGTTGAACATCAGGTTGATTTCACGGACATCGTTGGTGGCGCGCGCCATTGTATCGCCGACCGGTTGCAGGTTGTGGAAGGTCATGCTCTTGCCGAGCAGGGAGATGTACAACTCATCGCGGGTTTCGCGCTCCAGCTTTTGGCCGAGCAATTCCGCGCCAAAGTTGCGGCCCAGTTGCAGCACTCCGCGCAAAACTTGCGTGCCGCCAATCAACAGGGCCAGCGGCAGCAGGACGCTGGTATCGGGCGAGGGACGGAGCATGGCGTTGAATGCATCGCCGACCAGCACCGGCACGACGGCCGCCAGCGCGGCATTACCGAGCGCGCCAATCAGCAGGATGACGATGATGCCCCAGTGACGAACGATATGCGAGAGTATCCAGCGCATCGCGCCGGCGCGAATGAAGCGGGGACGCTCGAGGGTAAATTCTGCGGGGGAAGGGGAGTTTATGGCAGTCATAGGCAATTGACAGGTTAGACAAACATCTAATTTACCACAGAAATCGAGGAGTTCGAGAGTGAAAATCGCATGGATCGCATGGTTTTGCAAACACTTTGCAAGGTGAAGGGATCGAGATCCATTTTGTTTTTTGCTATACTCTTGATAAATTTGTTTTCGCAAATAAGGAGGAATTATCGACTAGATTTATATTTTTCCCACCCCGTCGCCCATAAAAAGATTTCCCTGCAAAAAATCTGTCGCATTCTCTGATTATGAAAGGATTTTCCATGAAAAAAACGTTGGCTCATCTATTAAAAGTGTGCAATAGAGTTATATTGGAAGTATGGAATTTCCAATTACAGACCTACTTGATTACGCCAGTAGCGTGGCCTGGATCACGCAGTACTTTCACCCGGCAGGTTTCAA
>Ga0209835_1000916_pt1 | contig 17612 bp, 26 predicted proteins | sample LakKivwa52mmetaG_FD_184138 | JGI IMG/M metagenome (GOLD analysis project Ga0209835, IMG submission 184138) | Anoxic lake water microbial communities from Lake Kivu, Rwanda to study Microbial Dark Matter (Phase II) - Lake Kivu water 52m metaG... | ecosystem: Environmental > Aquatic > Freshwater >...
GAGAGTTTCTCCCTATTTTTGTCTTCAAAATTATATAAATAACTTTACAACAACACATTAACAAGTTAAGATTTTTAATTTAAAAAGTATTTGAAAGAAGGACGCTATGGAAAAGAGTGCAGAGATTTTAAGTGATATCACGGTGTTTAATAAATATGCAAAATATAATAATCAATATAAAAGTCGTGAGTTATTACCCGATATAATACTTAGAAACACTGCAATGCATGTCAAAAAATTTCCACACATGGAAGACGACATTTATTGGGCATTCGGATATGTGCTAGATAAAAAAGTGCTTCCATCAATGAGAGCATTCCAATTTGCAGGGAATGCCGCAGAATTAAATCCTGCACGACTTTACAACTGTTTTGGTAAAGAAACAGAATTTATATCTTCTAACGGTGTGGTTAAGTTTTCAGATTGTTATGATGGAGAAACACTTGAAGTCCCAACACACACGGGCGAATGGAAACCTGCCACGGTTCGTAATTATGGCAAACAGAAACTGAATACTCTTGTGTTTAAAAGAGGAAGGTCAGAAAAAAGAGTTCGTGCTACAAAAGATCATACGTGGATTTTGAAGGATGGGTCAAGAACTACATCTATTAAAATTGGCGATTGTTTGGGATTTACTCCTATTCTAGCCCCAGAATATTGTGATATGTCAATTGACGAAAAAATTATGTGGGCATATGGGTTTGTCTATGGTGATGGGACGTGTATTAAAAATAATAAAGGTGAATATCATCATTCTATGGTTAGGCTTTGTGGAAGTAAGGTTAAATTTTTGGAACGATTTGAAGAGTTAGGGTTCAAAAATTCGACACCTAAAAGTTTTGGTGCGGATGTCATGGTGTATACAGGAACATATTTGAAGACGAAACCAGAATTTGGTGAGGTTAGTATAGAGATGCTTCGTGCTTTTATTCGTGGTTATTTGGATGCTGATGGAGCATTACAATCAGATACAGAAACCGCATCACAATTTAAATCTGTACAAACATCTCACAATACAGACATAGAGTGGCTTCGCAGTGCATTGGAAATGTCAGGTTTTTTTATAAATGGTGTAGACGATTATACAGGACAGGTAACGAATTTGGCGATTCGTAAAGAAACAAAAAGATTTCGTGGATATACTCATGTGGGTGTGTCTCCTGCCTCGGGTTGGTATCTTAGGGAGATTATTGAAGATGAAGAAGACGATGTTTGGTGTTTGGAGGTAGAAGACAACCATAGTTTTATTCTTAGTGGTGGTCTTTTGACCGGAAATTGCTCATATGCAGCAATCGATCATATACGAGCATTTTCAGAGGCAATGTTTCTTCTACTTTCAGGATGTGGTTTTGGTTATTCTGTTCAGAAACATCACATTGAAAAACTCCCAGAAATTATCGGTCCAAACACAACTAAACACAAACGATTTTTAGTATCAGATGATATTGAGGGATGGGCAGATGCTATTAAAGCTCTTATCGACTCGTATTTCAAAGGTAAAACACAATTGATATTTGACGATCGTGGTATCAGACCAAAAGGAACTAGACTAGTTACAAGCGGTGGAAAAGCCCCTGGTCCACAACCGTTAAAAGATTGTATACACAACATTAAAAAAGTTTTGGATAATGCCTTATCTGAAAGAGGAACACACACAAAATTATTACCAATAGAGGCACACGATATTATATGTCACATTGCAAATGCTGTAATGGCAGGTGGTATTAGAAGAGCCGCATGTATTGCATTGTTTAGTTTTGATGATGATGATATGCTTAATTGTAAATCAGGAGCATGGTGGGAACTTAACCCTCAACGAGGTCGTGCTAATAATAGTGTTGTTCTTGACCGAAGAAAAGTTCAAGAAGAAAATTTTTATCATATTTGGGAACGAGTAAAAGCATCCGGGTCGGGTGAACCTGGTATTGTATTTTCTAACGATCCACATAATTATGGGGTCAATCCCTGTGCCGAGATATCACTCAAGTCTTGTTCGTTTTGTAATTTGACAACTGTTAATGTGTCAGATGTCGAATCACAAGAGGAATTTGAGAGCAGAATTCGGGCGGCTACTATTATTGGGACTATACAGGCATCGTATACCGATTTTCATTATCTTCGTGATGTGTGGAGAAGAAATGCTGAATCAGAGGCATTACTTGGTGTGTCAATGACGGGTATTGCTTCTAATAAGATATTCGACTTGGATATTAAAAAAGCAGCAAAGTATGCTGTAGAAGTCAATAAAGAAATTGCAAAGAAAATCGGAATTAATCCTGCGAAGAGAGTTACAACTGTGAAGCCGGAAGGCACTGCAAGTCTTGTGCTCGGGTGTTCATCAGGTGTTCATGCATACCATTCTCCGTATTACATAAGAAGAATGAGATTGAATAAAGATGATGCATTGTACAAATATATTCTTAATAAAATGCCAGAACTTATAGAGGATGAATTCTTTGACCCGGTTCATACAGCGGTTCTGTCTGTACCAATAAAGTCCCCTGATGGTGCTATTATAAGAACAGAATCACCTATTGATTTATTGTCACGAGTAAAGACATTGAACAAGACATGGATTAAAGGTGGACATATATCAGGTGCGAACATGCATAATGTTTCTGTTACGGTGTCTATAAATGATAACGAATGGGATATTGTTGGGTCATGGATGTGGGAAAATAAAGAATACTATAATGGTATATCTGTTCTTCCTATAGATTATGGTAGTTACAAACAAGTTCCTTTTCAGGAGTGTTCCGAAGAAACATATAACGAAATGTTTAACTACCTAAAGGATATTAATTTGAAAGATGTAATCGAAGAAATTGAAGAAGTAAATATTGATCACAAGCAAGATACTGCCTGTGGTGGTGGTGGATGCGAAATCACCTAATGATGGAGGATACCAATACCGACCCCTTTTGAAAATATATAAATATTGAATAATGTATTATAAAGGGGTTTTGTATGCCGAGAAAAGGTAGTTGTAAATATCAGTTTGATGTAGGATGTGTATATGGGGAGTTTACTGTTATAGATTCTGAAATAGTTAGAACTAGTAATGGATATGCGACGGTTAAAGTTAGATGTTCCTGTGGAAACGAAAAAATGGTTGATGCATATAGTTTATATAAAGGCAAAACAACTAAATGTTATAAATGTAATTCGAGAAAAGGCGCTAATAATTCTCAATGGAAAGGGAAAAATAATATACCTGGTAAAACATTTAGTCGGTTGCTAAACAATGCTAAAATAAGAAAAATAGTTTTTAATATAACCATAGACGATATTTCTGATGTTTTTGAATATCAAAACAAAAAATGTGTTTATACTGGTTTGGAAATATCTTTTGTTGACGGTACGGCATCGATTGATAGAATAGATAGTTCGATGGGATATATTAAGGAAAATATTCAGATTGTTCATAAACATATCAATATTATGAAAAATATGTTTGATGATATGTATTTTAAAAAAATGTGTTATTTGGTTGTTGGACATACTTCGTCGTGCATTGATCTTGAATATAAAAATTCTCGTGAGTTTGGGACTATGTGTACAATAACATAATAAATATAGTCCGTATATATGTGGGCATGGAGCCGCAATAACATTTCTGTTATAAGTGATTCTCGGGAAGACGCAATGATATATACGGACTTTAATTTATAATTCTGATGCGTTGATTAGTTCCGCATAAGGAAATTCCAGTAATTTATTACTATGAATCACCGTGCATGTGGTAGGATTATTCATATCGATATTACTCTTATCACCAGGTATTAGATTTTTGCCTGTTTTATCTACGGCAAAAGAATGTGCGATAGTGTCTTTATCAAACCCACACAATACAACATAACTATCAGGATTGTTCTTAATTGCTTTACCTGTATGAGCATGACATACATTGTACATATCGTCTGTGTCACGATAATGTTTTATTTTATTAATCTGCTCTTCTCTACCAGTGCTCAAAAATTTGGCTTCGGAAAACAGATAATTCTCTTTTAAAATTTTAAATATACTCATATCAATACTCCTTTATTATAATATTTATATAAAAACCTCTTGACTTTTTATTTGAAAACATATATATTATATTCAAAGATATATAACCTTTAATTTAAGGAATGTATGAGTGAAAATATAAAACATTGTGATAATTTTATATGTGCATTTAATTATAATGACGATGATTGTAATACATGTAGAATTAGTGATTCTATGCCGATGTCGTGTCTCGTTAAAAGTTATTTTGATACATTATGTGAAACTGTTGATGTTGTATCGATATGTAAGCCTCTTAAGTTCAGTAAAGTTATATTAAATGATAAAATTCAATAAAAGGAAAGTTATGAAAAACATTAATGTTATTATGATGGTGTTGATGTTCTCAATGTTTAGTTATGCCGGAAAACAAACAAAGGTGATATGCCAAGATCCTTTTGATCAGGAGTCTCGTGAAATAATATTAGATATAAATAAAAGATATATTAAAGTTAATTATAATGGAACAATTCAAAAATTTTATATCAATAAACAAAATGGATATAAAACACTAGAAATTTGGGATTTTCATTTGGCAGATGAAGATTTAACATATACAATAGATGTTAAAAATAAAACCTGGACAATATTTAGACACGGGGCTAAATTATTTGTTCACACCATAAAGTTGATAAGTTAGATAATGAATTATTCAGGACATTTATGTGGTGGTATTGTTGCATCTACTATTGTTGCAGGAGCTTCATTATTTTATAGTCCTACGGATTATATTTTGGCAGGTATATGTACGACAACAACGTTGATATTTTCTTTGTATCCCGATTTGGACACATCATCAACACCTAGTAAATATGCTTTCATACTAGGTATCCCATTAATGGGTGTGTTAATATATCTAAATTATTATATGCAAGCATTTTTATTGTTAATGTTTATATCTATACCTAAAATGTTTCCGCATAGAGGATTAGTACACACATTAAGGTTTGGATTATTTGCATCAATCATATGGATTTTTATATTAAAAATTTTACCGATTAATATAAATTATCTTTATATTGGAATATCAGCAATTGTTGGATATATGACACATTTAATTTTAGACTCACATGTTAGGATATAATTATGGAACCTGAACAGCAAAAACCACAGAAACCTCAAAACTATAATAGAAGTACAGCAAAACGTCATGTGTTGGAAACTATACCATTTTAAGTAACTAAAAAGTCTAGAAAACAGGCTTTAGATAATACTGATTTAGATATTGCATATGATCAATTAGATACTGCTATGAAAAATATGTTAGTTGCAATTGCGAACACTCCGTTGGAGATGCCGGGTTTATCACTAATAAATAATATTAAAAATAAATTTATTAGATTGATTATAAAAGTAAACAAACAAAAAAAGAAACAACAGGAGGCGTAATGGATATTTTAGACGAAGTCGATTCTCACATTGATGATGTTAGTGACAGTTCTATGATGGAGATGACGGTTGAAGAAATTCATAAACGGTTAGTTGATGATTATACCGCTGCTGATAAAATTAAACAGATGGTGCAAATAAGTAATTCTATAAAACGTGGTGATCATAGAAAAGTTAGAGTACCATATAGTAAGAAAAAGATTAAAAATAAGATTGCAAGTATGAGCCGTAAAAAAAACCGATCAAAATAAAGCATAATATATAAATACTACTATATTAATTTAGGAGTGTTTATATATGATTTGGTCGTATTTAAAAGAATCTTTAGTCCAAGAAGCTCTTCCCTTAAGCACCGCAAAACACTATGTTAAAAAGGGTAAAGAGAATATAGAGCAATTAGACCCCGAAGTAAAAAAATTATATGATAATATATTTGGTTCTAAAAATAGAATCCAAGTAGGTAGTGTTGATATGGGTAGTTCTGAATCAATAGATACCATGAAAAAAGAATTTGAAAAGATTCACGCATTTATAAATAAATCTAGTATTGCTAATGATATGGATATATCATATGACCCATATGATGGAGCAAATATTACTATTAAATTTAAATCCCCTGAATTAAAAAAAGATTTTGCTCAAGCGAATATCGATCACGATATATATTCTCTTAAAACTGTAATGAAGAGATTAAAGAAATATATAAGCAAAGAGGAATTTCCTAAATTAATAGACACATATAGCAAGTTTATGACTATGCGTAGTTCACTTGCATCGAATGTGAAATCTCCTATTATTTTAAGCAGACACCCATATGATGTTGCAGGTATGTCTACTAGCAGACGATGGGATAGCTGTAAAAACGCCATAGACGGGTGTAATAGACGGTTTCTTGATAATGAAGTAGGCAACCTATTAATATCGTATTTAATGAATCCTGAACAGCGTGGTAAGGATGCATTATCAGATCCACTGGGGAGAGTGTTAATACTACCAGTAAGAGAGGAAGCAACAAATAAATTAGGATTATATATTACCAATAGAATATACGGTGCGGGACGGGATACAGATTTTATACCACAGCTTAAAACTTTTCTATCTAATTTTACTAATGTGTATGATGATTCTCATAAATACCCTTTGGTTGCCGTTGGTAATTATTATGTTGGGGATACAAAAGTTATAGGCCAACACGGGGAATTATCAGATACGGATGTTGAAGATATCATAAATGATATTCTTCCTACATTGTATGAATTTTTACCCGATGATGAAGAATCAAAAATTCGTGAAGTATTAAAACTTAAAATTAATGATGAATATGATGCCAATCCTAATACACATAGGGATGATTTTATTGACTCATTTGGTGATTGGACTCCTGGCGTATTAGACTTAATAGAAGTGTATGCCCTTAATAATAATATGGAGCCTAATGATGTACCATGGGAACCATTCTTACATTATCCTATAACGGGATTCGGTCACGAGGACCTTGGGGACGAGTATATGGCATTTTTAAAGTTTTTGAAAAAAAATAAAATATCAATTGACGATTATAAGTGAGGACATATTATGAATTTTAAATATTTTTGCTGTAAAACCGATTTATTAGACGAATTTGATAATGTATCATTAAATTACACATCATTAAATGAATCACACATAGGAGATTTAGATGTGGGTAATGTCATAGAACAAGGACTAGGTAGAATAAAATCACCAAATGTTAAATCTATAATAGGAGTTCTTGCAACAATAGCTAATTTTTCAGGGAAAAGATTAAGAGACATCATTAAACTTTTTAGTAAAGATGGATTCGTTAAAATTAGAAACTTTATAGAACAAGATATAATTGGCAGTGATGAAGTTCAGTGTATGTTAAAATTAACTAACGACCCAGACTATTTTAAGGGATATAGGGGATTAGAAAATTATATTAATAGAATGAAAGAAAATAATCCGTCTATAGTCGATAGTTTAACACGAGCTATGAACAGATTACTTTCTTAAATTTCTCCGTAACAATCATTAAGAATAATTATTTCTTAAGTATCGCTTGAACGTAAATTTCTTTTGGTGCATCGTCATAATACTTAAATAGTGCAGGGCATAGCCATCCCTCCATATTATTATTCTCGCAAATGTACCAATTTCCGTTATATTCTGCGTGTGTCCAGACCAACTTATAGTTATATTCTGGAAAAGGTTCTTTGGAAAAATGAAGAACAAACCCGTCATCCGCATTGGTTTTAAGGTTTTCTTCTACCAACCGATCAATTATTTCGGTCATTCCGCAAACAAATGCTTCCCTGGATAGTCCGGTAGTTTCATCATCAAATACCCATACCCCATTGAGTTTGTACGGAAAAAGTGTCATAATCGCATTCATAATAGTCTCCTTTTAGAAGGTTAATGTTTTGGTTCACGATATAAATATATATCATGTAAATTTAAAAGTCAAGGGTTTTATATAAAAATATTATTTATATAAATATAATAAGAAACCTTTACCATAGGATTATTATATGAGCATTATAAAATTATTAAATGAAAATTTGTTTTCTCTTGAAAAATTTAACATAAAGTTTAATCTATTAAAAGAGTATAATATTGGATATAAAGAATACCTTATGTTACTTGAGGGTAAGTTTGACGAACCACCGAAAGACTATAAAGTTTTATTAAACAATGAATATGGAAAGAAATTTTCATTTGTAGTTGATGCTAGACCTATACAAAAAGACCCCCCAAAATTAGACGGGGAATCTGATACAGATTATAAAAATAGAATAGATAATATCCCCAAACCACCCATAAAAAGATATGTATATGATGTGGCGTTCAATATGAATTGTGAATATAAACTTGCAAGTATATCATTTACCGCTAATGGCGGATATAATACCGAAAATCATGACCAGGCTGTCCGTGCAATGATAGGTGTAGCTTATTGTATTGGGAACGCATTAAAACTAACAGAATGCCCAATAAATATTCTAAAATTTGCTCCAATATTTTCACAAGTCGGGGAAATTAGACATATACCTGCCGTAAACCTAGATGGTACTGTTGATATAGATCATAATTCTGAGCCATATGAAATACCTATAGGCGATCTATTTAAAGATACTACATTCGAATCTGACGTAAACGATAGTTCAAAATATGAAGAATTACTAGAATTAGATGGTGATGAATTATCATCCAAAATTAAATCAATTGATAATAATTTTGTGAATGATAAGATAATTATATATGAGAATAAAATTGTAGGTGGGAGAGAAAAAGCAGAGTGGGAGATTATAAAATCTAAATTACTATCCAGTGAAAATTGGGAGAATCAAACGGTTGAAGTATATAATCCTAGATTAAAGAAATTAAATAAACGGTCAAGAACATATCACACACTTTCTAAATTTTTACCAGAATTTGGTAGAACTATGGAAAAAATACAACCACCCGATGGTATTTCGGATAGGAAGATTGATGGTGGTGCAGTAACAATATATTTAGTACCTATTGACGATGAGAATCAATCACCAAAAGTGAATATGGAGGAATTAATATCCAATAATGACGTTGATGGTGTGAAATCTGCAATAGAAAACGGATACGAAGTTAAACAAGTAGATATTATTCGTTCATTTCAAACTAGAAATGTTAATATGATACGTCTTTTGGCACAAACCGCCAATGTAAAGAATACCACATTGATTGAAGCATCAAATTCTGATACCGGTATATATTTCTTGGATATATTAATCCAGTTTGCTGATCATGAAATTGATTATAATGAATTAATTTGGGGACCAATACGACTTGATAATATACATATATTTAAAAAAATAATAAGTACAGGGGTAGACATAAACGAAGATCACATTACAAGTATAATTCGAAACGGGGCACGAGAAATTTTAAAATATATATTGCAAGTACATAGTCTCGCAAAAATGGCATTGCCTATTGCTATAAGATTACAAAAACTCGATGCTGTTAAAATGATTCTTCGCACAGGAGTTAAAATTACCCCTGATATTATAAGAATACAAACAAGTAGGGAAATAAAAGATTTTATAACTAAATTAATGTGGAAGCCATCGTTAAAAGATGAATTATTAAAAGACGATGACGATGACAATACGGAAATATAATACAACATATTGGGGGATTATATGAAAGGGTTTAGCAAATGGATGGGAATGTTATTCTCTTCAAATGGAAAAGTATCTAGCAAAAGAGTAGCATTTCTTATGGTGGTGGTGTCGTCTATTGTATGGCTTTCATACTCTATTGCCACTGAAGGTATTACAAATAATTGGGTTGCGGCATTTAATGTATTAGTTGTAGCAACAATTGGTGGTTATGTTGGGGGAGCAGTATTTGGAGAAAATAAATCTAAAAACAAAGACGAAGATGATTTGCCCGAGGATTACCGTGGATAAAATTTATTTAATAGGTGGAATAATATTAGTTTCTTTTTTATTGGGATTGGGGTTGGGATATAAATTATATAAACCAACAACTAAAATTATTGTTGGTAATACTAAAGAAATCATATTAAGGGATACATCAATTATAATACAGCGAGTAACTGACACAATATTGCAGACTAAACTAGTACCTGTCAAAAACACTAAGGTTTTGAATGATGTATCTATAAAAATAGTTCCCGATACAATATTGAAAATAGATACATTGGTATCTGGTGATACTACATACATAACTAAAACATTAGGGTGTGATACCATTGAAGTCAGAATGGCAATTCTAAAAGATAATAAAACTCAAACATTAACAGTCCAGGCCAAGGCTGTTAACGGTACAATTGTAGGTGCAATACAAGTTCCTAAATCGGATTTAATTTTTGGTAAAGAGTTCACTAACTCTATTGGAATATATGGTAATTTTTCTCCACAAGACGGAACCACAATTATGGGTATTAATTACGATAGAGGTATAGGACCATTTGTTTTCGGAGGAATGATAGGGACGCAAGCGAAAAAATGGGATAATATAAATATTGGAATAAAAACAGGTATCCGATGGTAATAATTAGAGTTTAAATAATTTACGAATAGGTATAATTAGCCAATTAGGACACCGTGATATAACCATAAACCACACAATCATAAACATCGTACCTGTTTCGTACCCAATATGAATATTTAATAGTCGAGACGGAATTATTCCCAACAATAGTACTACAACTACACACGCAACAGCAACATATGATCGAAATTTATAATCTGCAAATTTCATATTATATCCTTTCATTTATCAAATAATTTTTTAAAATTATTATCATTTACACTAGTCTTTGAATACTCATACCGTGGTGGGGGTGGTGTTTGAATAACAGGTGAAGTTATAGGGTGATAAAATGTTGTACCCACTGGCGACCTACGGATGTTAGCATATGATTTATATGGATGAATATCGCTATTAGCCACAGATACATCAGTATATGTAATATCCGTAAGTTTATCCACAGACGATCCCCAACTCATAGGGTCAGTTTCGCTGGAAATTTTCACAACAGCGTATCCATCAAGCACTACATTACCGATTGTGCCAGCACTTATAATTTTCATAACTTTCGATGATGTAGTACCGTCAGTAATATTATAATCTGAAATATTACCGTCATCATATATAACTCTCAATGTTTGGGAATTCATTCCAATTTTCATAATAACCCCTATTAATTAATTTCTTTATAATATATATTTAAATAATATGAAAGTCAAGATATTTTAATAAAAAAATATGTTGACTTTTATTAGGAAAAATAGTATATTATGTGAGCAGTTTATATTATTATATTCAAAAGGAGAGTTTTATGCAGATGTTGAATGATTTGTTTACGGGCCATCTATCAAAGTTTAGTGCAAAGGTTGTAGACGAAGATGTATTTGTGCAGTTCACAATTACACATATATCTAAAAATGAACCCGACCAGGCATTTCTTGATAATTTTGCTAACGAGTATGCGAGCAATATCAATCAGTGTCTAACCAATCCTGAATGGGATAATATTAAGTTTTCAAAAACCATTCCTAATATGGCTATCAAATTTGATGCTATGGATATTATCGCAACTCTTAATGAAATTAAAATAACTCAGAAAGAAACAACCAAGGATATGATTTTTAAGTATGATATCACTTTCCTTAAGAAACAGGAAAAGGATATTGATACATACCTTGCTACATATCTGAATCATAAAGATGAAGATGACGATGGTAAGAAAACACTGACAGAATATAATGTCGAAATATCGTCAAAAGACTAAATATTGAATAAATTATTAGAAATAATTTTCAGAAGAAATATTGATATGGCAGTCGATATAGTGTGGAAGCCATATAAGTATAGGTCATTCAATGACGGGATAACTATATTCAGTGTTGATATTAGTGTAGATTTTTATAAGGGGGATCATAGTCCAGGGCTTAATATCTTTTTAGATATTCTCAACTTTAGATTAATATCCATCGAGGTTTATAACACTCTACATGAAGACCAACAATGAGTAATTGAAGGGAAGAGAAATCTTCCCTTTTTTATTAAATTATATAAATACTTGAATAAAACATTCAAGGAGAATATGTGTCTATATTAAATTATTTGGTAGAAGATATTAATAGAAGAAAGTATACTAATTCAGAACACAAAAAAAGTTTTAAATTAAGAGATACTATTAATAAAATTGAATCTGATATAATAATAGACGACAAAAATATTGATAAAACTTTACTTGGCGATTATGTTAAATTTGATGATGACGAGATTAATCATTTTAAACATAAATGTAAAATACCTCCATATTATGTTGACAATGGTTTTGCTCAATGGAATTGGCCAGATGAAAATTTTGAAGTTTATGTTGTCACCATAAGAAAAAGAAAATACGATAATATGTTTATATATGAAGTTGTTCAGACGGGGGATGCTGAAATAACTAATAAACATAATGAATACCAGGGTGCGGACAGAGATGTGTATTCAATACCTATAACAGGATATGATTTTAAATTCATGTATGAATTTTTATCAGACCTGGCTATTTTTGAATAATATTATTTGTTCGGTCAACTTTAGATATTATTAAAACATTCCAATCATTATCAACAATAGTAAATTCTGCCCCACATTCCTCGCAGAAAAAATTATCATCATGATCTTCTAGTGAGCCATATATTGTTGTTCCTGCATATTTATTCCCACACGATGGGCAATCAAAATGATTATGAATAACATTCAAACATTCATCACAACATATTTCTGATTGCAACGTTACACTGTATGTGTCCATTATTCCTCCCGAATCATTTCAAAATTATGAAACAAAGACATATCATCAATGATATCATCAGAAACGATTAACCTATATCCGTTTTGTAGTTTGTCTAAATGAAACATTCCTACATCAATATGAATTGCTGTGGCTTTTACTATGGGTAAATCAATATAAGTCCCATCGAGTTTATTTAAACGAAGAGTTCTTTTAACATTAGAAGTTTTCATATCACCACCTTAAGTTAATTATTCACTTATAATATAATTGATTGTAAAACAAAAGTCAAGTACAAAATAAAAAAGGAACCTAGTGGTTCCTTTTTATTATCATAGTTATGATTTATCTAAACTGTCCATGTTAATGGTGACCTATCGTCTTTAGTATCGATACACACTTTACTCAATAAAATACAATCATCGCAATCAGTTTTAAGACACATCTCTTTTATCGACTTTGCTGAATATATCATTTTATCGGTATTATAATCGCCTGTTGCACACGGAAACAATTCGAATAACATCCCGATTGCTTTTAATGTGTTATATTCGTCTAATGATAATTCATTTAATAGTTTACTCATGATATGTGCTCTTATAAATAATAATTAGCACTTTCGACAAGTTTATTTTTAACTACAACGCCTTCATTTTTAGTCATCAAATAATTGTCACCATAATAAGCACCTAATTGTTTTTGTATACTTTCATCATCTGTATCAACTCTATAAAAACCCAACAAATCAGCAATGAGGTCTTTATCTTTTTTGGCATCAAGATTTTTTTTAATAAAAGTTATAACTTTGGATGTTTTATCTGTTGATCTGTCAGAACCGAGAATTTTAGTAACATCTTGTACGGACTTAAATTCTCTAATGGGTTCGTCATTGTCGTCATTTTCATAAACACCATCATAATCAGAAGACATAAAAAATTCAGACATATCTGCTATGAACTCGTCAAAAGATGGTAAATATGTTGGGTAGTTATCATTTTTGTTTAGCCCAATTTTATCCCAATTTTGTAAGAGATCATCCGCACTTTGTAAAAATTTTGTAACATATTCGTTTTGAGTGACTCCCTGGTTTCCATCTTTAGAAACCAAATCCTCTTCGATAGGTTCCATTATAACATACTTAAACAATGACCGATTTCCACCTAATCCTGTAATTTCGCATTTTCCGAAATCTTCTTCGTATTCATCGCTATCAACTGTAATATGTCCCTTACCATGCTGTTGTCTGATACGATCAATAAAGGCATCTGCCTTTTGAATTTCATCGTCTTCTAGTCCATCAACATCACCATTTATAAAATAAGGAGCAAATACAGAAAGAGCCTTAAATTCGACAACATTATCTTGTATATCATCGTTATTAGATTCTGTATAATACTTAACGAGTTTGTTAAGTATTGATTTATTCTTTTTATTTGTTTGTTTTTTCATAATATTATTCCTTTAATTTTAATAATCTTCGTATCTATCGTAATCATCTCTATCTCTACCATAACGGCTATCATCTATCATTTCTTCAAACTCGTCGTATGCCTTTTTTTCGATTTCTTTTATATCTGCATCTTCGTCATCTTTATCAACATATTCTCCCGTCTCAGCATATTTAATAGAATCTATTTCATAATATGCGGGATAATCGGGTTCTAATTGAAGCCCCCCTCGTTCCCTACTTCCCCGTTCAGCAGGATAATATCTAGCATCCACAGAATATTCAACATCGTCTACTGTAACCACAATATTTACCAAATCTCGATCAACATACTTCTCATTTAACCAATAATTGGCAGCTTCTATTAATTTTTTATCCATTATATATCCTTTATTAAACGACTATAATTATATTTATATATATTATTCGTTAGAATCTTTAGAATCCCACGCAGATTTAAGGGCATCATATTCTTCCATATCGGATACATCCAATACTTCTAAAATATCCTCGTCACTTAATTTCATTTTACGACCAAACGCATAATATTCATCGGGTGAAATATCACCATTTATTTTATCCCAAAGGTCTTCATAACTAATTTCATTAAAAAATCCATTAGCATCTGTTTTATAAACATCTACATCATTGTCGGTATCAATAATATATTTCACAAAAGACACTAAAAAATTTTCATATATACTAGATCCTTCATTACTTATGATGTCTTGAACATATGCGAACACATCAGTAATTATATCATCTGCAACTGCCCTATATAACATATCGGGTGTCATCATAGTATATGAATGTACTAAATATTCAGAAACTATATCTTCAATACTATACTGATCAACAATATTTAACACATTAGGAAAATCTTTGCCTATATATTCGTCATAAAATTCTAATGGCAATGTATGATCAATATTATTAAGAGCCTTAAATAATTTATAAAATTCATTAATAATTGTATCTGATACAACATCTTCAACATCTTCACCATTTTCAAATACTTTAGTTGTAATATATTCCATCATATCATCATCGAAACTATTAGGTGAATAATTTATTCTCCTTAACATATCACGTATTGCATCCTCAACTCGTTCCCGTCGTGCATCTTCGTTGCCGAAACCTGAATCTTCATAATAGTCACCAACCGTTGTTTTTTCATCTTCATCACTATATGTCTTCATAAAATTAGAAACATAATCTTCAACAATATCATGAAATTCATAGAAATGTCCGCCATACTTGTATACATCAGGAGATACGAATAAACCATATCCATCGTCACCTTCGACAGGTAATACTAATAATCTAGCATAAGGATCATTTAATAAGTCCTTACCTTTACGTGCAGGATTAACAATATATGCAATTAGTAAATGTCCTACTTCGGTATCAAGATAATGTCTATTGCAACCACTAACAGTATCTTTACAACTCCGCCATCGTTTAGCAGTTGACATACCTGCAACATCATAAGGATGACGACTCAATACAACAGGAGCTTCTTCAACCGTTGAAATATTGGAACTCTGTGTAAGTATTTTACCAGCCATATTAGACAGATCGTTCTGTTTGTCTTTTGCTACATATTTTTTTAATATCTTAATTACTGTCTTTAATAAATATGCACTCTTTGTTTTATCATATGCCCTGATTAATTCCTGTTTGGCTTCATTACTATTAATATCTAAAACTACATAATTAGGATTTTCATCATCAAATCCTGTCAGAAGCACATCTAATGCAATATTACTAGTTCCTTCAGGAATATCTGGATTTTGATTTGTGCGAATAAAATTATTTAGTTCTCGCAACTCTCTAGTTATATCCCGTTTCAACATATCACTAGTTTCTACTCTTATAGTTCCTATTTGTATTCGGCTTTTAGTTCCAAACATCTTATCATATGCTTCTTTAAATTCATCAGGAAGAGTTTGAATATTCTCTCTACCTTTCTTAACATAATGACGAGCAGTTGCCAATGGCAATTTTTCAGCAATCAATTGTTCTTGTAAATATTTAAATATACTCATTGAAATATTCCTTACGCAAAATAATGATTAATATACTTCAAACCACGAGTAGTATATATTCTATGACTTAAATCTAATGTTTGTTGTGGAGCAGTTTTATCCGTCTCTCGTTGTGTTTTGTCTATACTATTGATGGACGATTTTAATTCATGAATATCTATATCATCACGACCATGGTTATCTTCATATGATTTAATAAATTGATCTACAAATTCATCACCATAAACATCTAAAGAATCATATTTTGATTTATACCATGCAGTAACAATATCTAAATTATAACTTATATTCGATAATACCTCACCTAAATCATCAATAGTTTCTGCATTATCATATATCATATCCCAATCAAAACTAAATAGCCCTTCTTCTTTATCTTTAGGGTCCCACATATCATATCCATGTTTAACGTCATATGATACATCAGATGAACCACCATGTGATAATACCATGATTTTATTTTTATCTGAATATTTATCTATACCATATGTGTCATTTAAATAGTCTAATGCTTGTACTATCGAATATGATATATTACCTATGTCTTCTCTAGCAAATTCATAAATATCATTAATATCTCCATAATCATTAAATCCTCTAACGATTCCTTCAGCAACATCATAAGCATCATTATAATATTCTGAACCATTCGAAATACCAACATCAATTACTAAATCATAAGTTAAATCTTTAATTTGTTCTTCTGTTAATTGTGTACCATTCGGGATACCTTTTTTGTCAAAGAAATCTAATATATCTCCACTAAATGTATCCCAAGGATTAAATGTATCGTTATTAGAATCTTTATATTCATATTCTCTTCCACCGCCGCTCTTCTTATCCGCTACAAACATTTGATATTTTTGTTTATTGTATTTATCCATAATAATATACAATGTTCCTCTACGATCATAATGGTCAAACATACACACACTATCGTCTTGTCGTGCAGTACACCAATCAGAACCAGCTCCATAATATCTTGAAGCAAATTTAGTTTCAGGAACAACAACTATATAGTTATCATCATTAAATACTACTTCAGACTCTTCTTCCGCTTTTTTTCGGGCATCATTCTTTTTATCTTTCTTAGATGAAAGACCCCCTTGCTCTAATGCCTTAGATATAACAGATTCTAATGTATTAACATCCATCTTATTGATGTCTCTATATTCCATATCTATTTTAGTCTTGTATTTATCAAAATTTGTAAGAAGGTCTGTTATGTCAGAATTATTCCATGCTTTTTGACGAATAATCCAATCCACATATTTTCCAACTTTTTCGCTACCATTGGATGTAGGGTCTAACGATACTGCTTTATCAAATAATTTTCTATCTAATTTTCCATCATATTGTCTCGTGTATTTATCCTCTGAAG
>Ga0209835_1000918_pt1 | contig 17514 bp, 16 predicted proteins | sample LakKivwa52mmetaG_FD_184138 | JGI IMG/M metagenome (GOLD analysis project Ga0209835, IMG submission 184138) | Anoxic lake water microbial communities from Lake Kivu, Rwanda to study Microbial Dark Matter (Phase II) - Lake Kivu water 52m metaG... | ecosystem: Environmental > Aquatic > Freshwater >...
ACGACATCCTGGGAAAAGTAGATCGCAAAATCCCCACAATGCTCAACTATCAGACCCACATTGATAAAGAATCCATGTTCAACACTCCGCCCGTACTTCCTGTTTTTTCGGCATTACAGACTTTAAAATGGCTGAAAGCACAGGGTGGTGTGGCCGCAATGGAAAAAATCAACAAGCACAAAGCCGGATTGCTTTACAGCGAAATTGACCGGAATCCCTATTTCAAAGGAACGGTTGCAACCGAAGATCGCTCATGGATGAACATCTGCTTTGTGATGAACGACGGACATGAGGCATTTGAGCAGGAGTTCCTCGATTTTGCTTCATCCAGAGGTATGGTTGGACTGAAAGGACATCGCTCTGTGGGTGGCTTCAGGGCTTCCACTTACAACGCTCTCCCGGTCGAAAGCGTTCAGGCTCTTGTGGATACAATGAAGGAATTTGAAAAAATGAAATCATAATCTCAAAAATTAAGGATATGAAGAAAGTATTGATTGCCACCGACAAACCCTTCGCTTCCAAAGCCGTAAAAGCCATCAGGGAGGTAGTGGAAAATGCCGGATACCAGTTGGTTTTGCTCGAAAAGTACACCAGCCAGGATCAATTGATCGAAGCTGTTGCCGATGTGGATGCCATGATTATTCGCAGCGACATTGCCGACAAAGCGGTGCTTGATGCTGCTAAAAACCTGAAAATCATCGTAAGAGCCGGCGCCGGTTACGACAACATTGACCTCGCTGCCGCCACTGCCAACGGAATTGTTGCCATGAACACACCCGGCCAGAATTCCAACGCAGTTGCCGAGCTTGCCATCGGAATGATGATCTATATGGCTCGCAACAAATTCGATGGTAAATCGGGAACTGAACTGCGTGAAAAATCACTCGGAATCCATGCCTTCGGTAATGTAGGAAAACTAATCGGTTCCATTGCCAAAGGAATCGGAATGGAAGTTTATGCATTTGATCCTTTTGTGAAAAAAGAGGACATCATTGCAGCAGGTGTAACACCCATTGATACAGTGAACGAGCTGTACAAAAATTGCCAGTACATTTCGCTCAACATCCCTGCCACTGCGCAAACCAAGAAATCCATTGGCTACGAATTGCTTTCAACAATGCCCGAAAATGCAGTGCTGGTGAATACTGCCCGCAAAGAAGTCGTTGACGAGGAAGGATTGCTGAAGATGTTTGAGGCACGTCCCGATTTCAAGTACATATCCGACATCGCCCCCGATTGCCTTGCCGAGATCGAAAGCAAATATCCCGGAAGGTATTTCTTTACGCCAAAAAAGATGGGAGCGCAGACCGCAGAGGCCAACATCAACGCCGGAATCGCTGCAGCAAAGCAGATTGTGGCCTATTTCGAAAATGGAGATATTACCTATCAGGTGAATAAAAAGTAAGCAGGAATTATTATTTTTGCCGACTGAAGATCAGACCTGGCTTTTTTGCTGTCGGGTCTGATTTTTTGATTAATTGGAAAATTCCCTAACACAATTTTTATGGATAATTTTAACGAAAACAACCAGACGTTTTTCAGGTTCGAAGACCTGAGGGTTTACCACAAGGCGCTTAAATATGTGGATTGGGTGCATTTGACGGTGCAGCTTTTTCCTGAACACGAAAGTCAGCACCTCACCACAAAATTTGTGAATGCCGCACAAGCCATTGCGCTGCAGATCGCTGAGGGATCATCGAGAAACAAAACACAGTTTGTTTACTATCTTAAAACTGCCAAGAGCTCTATCCGCGAATGCGTGGTTTATACAGCCATTGCCAGCGGATTGAAGTACATTTCGGAGGAACAGTTTGAGGATTCGCGCAACCATCTTATGGAACTTACCAAGATGATCGGCGCGTTGATCGGCTCGCTGCAGCGCAGCGGGAACTTTGACGAAGAATAATCATTAACCATTAACTTTCAATAAGATGGCAATCTTAAAAGCATTCAAAGGCCTCAGGCCGCCAAAAGAAATTGCACATTTGCTGGCTTCGCGCCCCTACGATGTGCTCAACTCCGAAGAGGCTAAATTAGAAGCCCACGGTAACGAATATTCGCTGCTGCACATCATCAAGCCGGAAATTGACCTTCCGGATGACGTTGACCACTATGCACAGGAAGTTTATGAAAAAGCAAGGGATAACTATGAGCTTTTCAGGCAAAAGGGCTGGCTGACGCCCGATAAAGGAAACTATCTTTACATTTACGCTCAGACCATGAACGGCAAAACCCAGTATGGACTGGTGGGATGCGCTGCCGTAGAGGATTATCTGAACAATGTGATCAAAAAACACGAACTCACCCGCAAGGTAAAAGAGGAAGACCGGATGAAGCACGTCCGCATTACCAATGCAAACATGGAACCTGTGTTTTTCAGCTACCCGGCTATGCCTGAGATAGATGCAATTGTGGCCGGTTGGGTGAAAAATCATCAGCCGGAATACGATTTCACGGCCGACGACGGTTTTGGCCACCACTTTTGGGTAATTGACGACCAGCCAACTATAGACCAGCTTATCGCCTTATTTGCTACCTTGCCATCAACCTATGTTGCTGATGGTCACCACCGTACGGCAGCCGCTGCTTTGGTGGGCAACGAGAAAAAACTGAATAATCCCAATCACAAAGGCGACGAGGAGTACAACTTCTTCCTTGCTGTTCATTTTCCTGACAATCAGCTTACTATCATTGATTACAACCGAGTGGTTACCGACCTGAATGGCATGTCGGATCAGCAGTTTATCGAAAAACTGAAAGACAATTTCGATGTGGCAGAAAAAGGAACCGGCATCTACAAACCTGACCGCCTGCACAACTTCGGAATGTACCTCGGAGGAAAATGGTTCTCACTCACCGCAAAACCAGGCACTTACAATGACGCCGACCCGATCGGAGTTCTCGACGTTACCATTCTTTCCAGCCTGGTTCTCGATCAGTTGCTCGATATCAAAGATCTGAGAACATCCGAACGTGTTGATTTTGTGGGAGGTATCCGCGGTTTAGGCGAATTGGAACGCAGGGTTAATTCGGGTGAAATGAAAGCAGCATTTGCCTTGTACCCGGTTTCGATGAAACAGTTGATTGATATTGCCGATACCGGAAATATCATGCCGCCCAAAACCACCTGGTTCGAACCAAAGCTGAGAAGCGGCCTGGTAGTGCATTTGCTCGACACTATTTAATTTAAAACAGATAATCATGGAAGCTAAAGAATTGGTTCTAAAAGCATTGAAGGAATCGGCCGAACCTTTAAAAGGTGGCGAGATTGCCGAAAAGTCAGGGGTGGACAAAAAAGAGGTGGATAAGGTGATCAAAATTCTGGTCAAAGAAGACCTCATTCACTCGCCCAAAAGGTGTTTTTACGCCGCTAAGTAAGTTTATGATTTACAGCCCGCTTTGACTACAGAGCGGGCTTCTTGTTTAACTGATTTTCTTTCAAATTAAATTTTTAAAAGTATGTCCCGATACGGAAAATGGATCGGCGGAGGGCTGGGTTGGGCGCTGGGTGGCCCAATCGGCGGAGTTCTTGGCTTCCTCTTTGGCTCGATGTTCGACAGTATGCAAACGGCTGAGTTTGAATACAAACCACCAGTAACCGGTCAGCCTGGTGAACAACAATCTCCACGAAGTAACTGGAATGCCCGCCGGCAAACGCAGCCCGGCGATTTTACCATCAGCCTGCTGGTGCTCTCGGCTGCTGTGATGAAAGCCGATCAGCGGGTAATGAAGTCGGAGCTGGATTATGTTAAAGCATTTCTTGTCAGGCAATTTGGCGAAGAGATAGCTGCTCAACAGGCACTTTTGCTTCGTGATATTCTGAAGCAGGAAATCAACGTGAAGGAGGTTGCTGGCCAGATAGGTCGCTACATGGATTACTCCTCCAGGTTGCAGTTGCTCCATTACCTTTTTGGGATTGTCCTTGCCGACGGGCAGACACCCCAGGCAGAAGTTGTTCTGGTTAAGCAAATTGCGGGTTTCATTGGTATTTCGCACGCCGACTTCTCCTCCATCAAAGCAATGTTTATCAAGGATAATTTCAACAATTACAAAATCCTTGATTTACAGCCCGATGCTACCGATGAAGAGGTGAAAAAAGCCTACCGGAAAATGGCACTGAAATACCATCCCGACCGGGTAGCACACCTCGGGCCGGAGGTTCAGCATTCGGCAAAGGAAAAATTCCAGCAGCTCAACGCCGCTTACAATGCCATCAAAGCCGAAAGGGGTATGAATTAATCCTCTTATTCAATACTATGGAAGTCGTCAGGGCGTTGCGAAGCAAATTTCTAAATCTTTACCAAACAAACTAAATTCAATAATTATGAAAATTGCCGTTCCGGTTACCGAATTTGGACAGATAGACGACCATTTCGGACATTGTGAAGAGTACCAGGTATTTACGATTTCTGATGAGAACAAAATTGCGGGTATGAAAACCATCCGCTCAGAGCTGGGATGTGGTTGTAAATCCAACATTGCCGGCACATTGGCTGCCGCCGGAGTGAAGATTATGCTGGCTGGAGGGATTGGTGCTGGCGCAATCCAGGTGCTTAATGCCGAGGGAATTGAAGTGATTCGCGGTTGTTCGGGTGCGGCGGAAGATGTTGTCAATCAGTATCTTTCGGGCAAAATCTCCGACAATGGCCAAAGTTGCCTGCATCACGAGCACCATCATGATCACGGACACGAAGATGGTCACATTTGCAGCCATTAAATTCCGCAAATCATCGCTTTTGCGTCAGTCTATTTCAAACTTCTCGAATAGCTGAAGTAATCACCTGTTTTGAGGCCATGCCTGCTCACAAAAAATCCCTTGACCTTGATGACTTATTATAGGATCGTCGGGAATGGTAGGGCCGAGCGGTATTAGCGATAGAATTATCCGGAGCGGTAATGTCATTGCAAGATAGTCAAAGTAAGACTCAGTCTTAAAATTAGGGGGTTAAATCAGTCTCCATTGAAGAATATTGAATAATGAATATCGAATAATGAATATTGAATGAAAAACAGTCACCCATGAATTGTTTGCGACAGCCACCAAAGTTTGAGGTTTGGGGGAATTGATAGGTTTCAAGGGGTAAATTGGAAAATCGAATATAGTCCAAAGCAGGCCATCACGATGTCGGATACTTCTGCGAGGAATCTTGAAAAAGATGGCGGTTTTTTCTTCTATTTCAAAATTCTCGTATAGCTGAAGTAATCACCGGCTTTCAAGCCATGCCTGCTCACAAAACCCCCGTTGACCTCGATGACGTATTTGGCCTTGCTGCGGGAGGGGAGGGTCTCTTCCGATTCAGGAGTGGTGTTTTCGTAAATGCTGAGAATCCTGAAATCCTTGTCGGCGTAAAGGATGTCCAGCGGGATATGTGTGTTTTTCATCCAGAAGCCAAGGTGTTGTTCCTCGGTATAGATAAAGAGCATTCCCATGTTTTCGGGCAAATAAAACCGATACATCAATCCCCTCTCCCTGGCTTGCGGCGTATCAGCAATCTCGATCAGGATGGTGGTGATGGAATCGTTTTCGGCAGAGCGAAATTGCAATTGGCCGTCAACCCTGTAAAAATTTTCTTTGTTAATCTCTTGTGATTGAGCACTATCTTTCGTTTTTTTGTCCTTTAAAAAATCAATTGCAAAAATCAGGAAAACCACCAGGGGTATAAGAAACAGGAAGAAAATGATTGTCATCCTGCGGGATGCTGGTTTTCGGCGGTTTTGGATATGTCTGCTTAATTTCATCGTTATCAGTTTATTTGATTTTTAATTCGAAACGAAGTCTGTATATTCCTGAATATCTTGCTGATAACAAACAGGATTACCAGAAAAAATATGATTGCCGCGCCTGAAGGGATGTTCAGATAATAGGAGAGAAGCAACCCCGACATGCTGCCGATAAATCCTATTACCACCGAAAGCCAGATCATTTTTTCAAACTTTTTTGTGAAAATGTTGGCAATGGTTTGCGGTATGGTGAGCAGCGAAATGACCAGTATAATGCCTACAACCCTGATGTTGAGCACGATAGTGAGTGCTACAATGGTTATCATCATATAATTGACCAACTCTACCGGAAGCTTGGCGGCGCGGGCGTATTGCTCATCAAAAGCCACGAAAAGTATGGTTTTATACATCAGCACGAAAATGATGATAATCAGGATGGTGAGCGCAAGCAGCAGGTGAAGATTTAAGCTGTTTACTGTCAGTATGTTGCCAAAGAGAAAGCTCATCAGGTTAGCAGAATAGCCGGGGGTGAGAAAAATGAAAATGATGCCGACAGCCATTCCGAACGACCAGAGAATCGCAATTACCGAATCTTCGCGGACATTGGTCTTTTTTGACATATATTCGATGCCGAGCGCTGATAACACACTGAAAATCATCGCTCCTACGATTGGATTAAACCCGAAATAGTAGCCGATTCCTATCCCGCCAAATGAGGCATGGGTAATTCCACCGCTTATAAAAACAATTCGCCTCGCCACGATATATGTACCGGCTATACCACAGGCGATACTGGCCAGAAATGCGGCGAGTACTGCATTGATAAAAAACTGGTATTCAAAAAGATGTAAAAATGAATCCATGGGTTAATGGTTATGGTGGTGTTCTTTGAGGATGGTGTGTGGTATATCGCCGTGGGCAATGATCTGGATCGGGCAATTGTATGCGGCCAGTTGCTCCTGGGTGATGATGTTGGAGCTGTGATAATGAAGTTCGCGGTTAACGCAGGCAATGGATTTTACAAAATAGGTGATGGTTCCCACGTCGTGCGATATCATCAGGATGGCCATGCGCTGGTTCAATTTCTTAAGTGTTTGATATAGATCGCTTTCGAACTTGTTGTCAACGAAGGTGTTAGGCTCGTCGAGGATCAGAAGCTGCGGATCGGAAACGATTGCGCGGCACAGGAAAACCCGCTGCATTTGTCCACCGGAAAGCTCTCCCATATTTTTGTCGGCCAGATGCCCAATTCCCATCGCATCCAACATTTCACGGGCCTTAATTACCTGCGGTTTTGAAAAACGGTTTATCAGTCTGTTAGGCCTGGCCAGCCCCGAAAGAACTACGTTCAGGACAGTGATGGGGAAAACCTTATCGGTGTTACTGACTTGCGGCAGATACCCCATTTGAAGCTGATGACCCGACTCGCCAATGTTATGATATATCACTTTGCCAGACATCGGTCGGATTAATCCGAGTATCACCTTTACCAACGTAGTTTTTCCCCCTCCGTTCGGCCCGATTACCCCGATAAAATCATTTTCACGGATGGTCAGGTTAACATTCCGTAGAATAATATCTTCGTCGTACCCTGCTGTAACTCCCTGAACTTCAACAAGTGGATGCATCGGTGGTTATGAATTTGGGTTGAGGATTAGAGCTGCAATTCCATTCAGGTTTTCCAACCAGTCTTCGGCCAATGGATCAATCTGTATAACCTTCGCTCCCAGCTCTTTGGCAACCAGCCGCGCATTGGAAGCATCAAATTCCTTTTGAATGAAAACCACATTCACCGCTGCCTCTTTTGCAGCATCAATGGTGTTTTTAAGCTGCGAGGGCGTTGGCTCTTTACCCTCCTGCTCGATAGCGATTTGCTCCAGGCCATAATCACGCGCAAAATATCCTAAAACGGGATGAAAAATAACAAACTGAAGCCGCTCATTATCAGCCATTTGATTTTGGATAATTTCATCGGCCTCGCTTATTTTCTGTTTTAACAGCTCAGCATTTTTCAGCAAACTCTCTGAATGTTCTGGAAAAGCCTCAAGCAAAGCATTGGTGATATTTTCGGCGATCTTTAGTCCGTTTTTGAACGAAAGCCATATATGCGGATCAACGCCGTAATCACTGTGGTCGTGTGTTGGGTCATCGCAATGGTGCCCGAAAATCATATTAATCCCCGAACTCAGGTCGGTCACTTTCAGTTGAGGATGATTTTTTTTGAGCGTTGGCAGCAAATTTTGCTCCAGCGGCAGGTTGCCGTTGGTAAAGAAGAAATCGGCTTTACTTATGGCTTTCAATTGGTGAGGCGATGGATCATAATCGTGGTGGTTCGTTCCCGGTGGGATCAAAACCAATATATCAGCCAGGTCGCCGGCAATTTGTTCCACAAAATACTTATACGGCGCAATACTCACCAGAATGGTGGGTTTTTCGCTCCGCTGCTCCAATGTGGATGTGCATCCGGAGAGCATCGGAATTATGGTTGCTAATATTACGATCATCATGGCATTACGAAAATGCTTCAGCAAATCACAACTTTCAGGCTTTTGTTTCATGCTAAAATGGGTTTTAAAATTTATTTTTTTGATTAATATTTTTGGAACAGGATCAAATCCTGAGGTTCCCCAGGGGTGGCATCTCGAAATGCGGTTGACTGCCAGTTTTCCGCCTTTCAACGGGCCGTGCAGCTGCAAAGCCGTTGCCGTATATTCCGAACATGTGGGGATATGCCTGCAGGATGCCGGGGTAAGCGGCGAAATCACATACTGGTAAAACCTTATAGGGATTACCAGGATGTTTACAAATATTTTCTGCAGGTTATTTTTCATAACATTTTGGTAATGATATGATTATTCACCACCGCTGAATTCCACAAAATTCCGGTCGGTTTCGTACAGTACAACTGAAAGTTCAAATTTCGAATCAATTTGTTCCCGCAGAATGTTCCATATCCTTATTGCAATATTCTCTGCACTTGGATTGAGATCGGCAAAGTCGTCCACATCAAGGTAGAGGTTTTTGTGGTCGTAACGCTCTTCAATGTGCTCTTTCACAATGTCTTTGAGCGCCTTCATATCCATCACATAACCGGTTTCAGGATCCACTTCCCCTTTTACTTTCACAATCAGGTCGTAATTGTGACCGTGATAATTCGGGTTGTTGCACGATCCGAAAACCTTCTCGTTTTTATCGTCATCCCAGTTTGGGTTATGAAGCCGGTGTGTGGCATTAAAATGGGTTTGGCGGCAGGCTGTTACTTTCATTGTCGTAAGATTTTTTGATTTCAATAGGTTTTAAATTTCGGGTTGTTTGCATTGCAGGTTTTACAGAATCCAAAAACCACGTAATTGGTTTCGAGTTTTGTGAAGCCGTCGGGCAGGTTCAACGGTTCGACAAGACTATCGTGAAGGCATTGTACCACGCTGCAGCTCAGGCATTTGAAATGAATGTGATCCGTGTTGTGCCTTCCTGTGTGGATGTCTCTTTCGGGTAAAACATACCGCGATTCGTGATTATTGACAAAAATCTGGTGGGCAATCCCCTTTTCTACTAAAGTTTTGAGATTCCGGTAAAGCGTAACCCGGTCGCAATTCATCTTCATCTTTTCGGTGATTTCGGGGGATGACAAAGCTACATCGCTCTGCATCAGCACATTAATAATCTCCTCCCTGATTTTGGTATGACTCAGGTTATACTCCTTAAGTAGTTCGGATGGGATATGATTTGATTTTTGCAACATCGTTGCAAAAATACAATTAAGTTGCAGAATTGTTTAAAAATCTGCCTTACGGTGGCAAATTTGTCTGAATTCACATAATCTGCATGCTTTCAGATTGTCCGTTTTTGCGAAAGGAACCTCCCTGTTGTATAGTTCGGCGATGATTTGCATCAGGATTTCTTCAAACGAATCCAGCGCTGACTGATCAATAGCGATTCCTGTGCTTTTCTGATCTTCTGCCTTAATTTCAAAGCAGATTAGCCCCTGTCTGGGTGTTTGCATTCCAAAAATACCGGCGTTAAAAGGCAGCGGCTGGTTTGGATATTTTTTCCTGTATAACCAGGCGTACATCAATATCTGCAGAGCTTTGCCATTTTTCTCAGCGTTGGTAAATGCTTCCCATGAATCGAACTGCAATTCCTTATTTTCAACTCCACCCGTTTTGTAATCAATGATCCGCAGGATGCCGTTAACCTTGTCAACACGGTCAATGAAGCCTTTTAGGAGGATTTCTGTACCGTTCAGGCCAGGTATGTTTACCGTGGATGAAACTCTTTCTTCCAGGGCTACAATGGTGAGGTGGTTGTTGATTCTTTCCTGCTCTTTCAGGAAGGCCTTTTCGTTGATGAGGAATTGCCTGACAAAATTCCGGATTACTTCGCTGATAAGTTTATTCCAGCCGTAACTAATTTCTCCTCCGGAATATTTTTCATTGAAAGCCAGAGCAATGGCTTCATCAGCCCGGTTGTGCATTTCGTCCAGGTCGGTTGTGCTAAGAATCTTGTTGATATAGGGCAAATACAGGATTTCGAGGGCTTTGTGGACAATATTTCCAAGGGTCATAAAATCAATGGATTCCTCAACCTCTTCAGCTTCGATGATTCCGGCAATTTCGGCAAGGTAAAATTTTAAACTGCAATTCCTGTAATTGTTTATGGCTGAAGGAGAAAGACCACGTTTCCCTTTTGCAATCAGTTCAGCTAAAACATTTTCATCTTTTTCGATAATGATTTCCTGTTCGCCTGAAATTTCAGGAAGCGGCAGGCTAACCACTTTTCGGGTTATGGAATGGGCTGGTTGATATTTTGGTAATTCATGTTCCAGCTGCATGATGTAACGACTTGGTTCGCCGCCGCCAAGTTCATCCGGCTCAGTGTTGAAAACCAGGTGTATCTCGCTGGCTCTCTGCAACAAACGATAAAAATGGTAGGCTGAAACCGCATTTCTTTCTGTCGTACCCGGTAAGGCGTACTCCCGCTGTATATCGGGTGGGATAAAGGAGTTGGCAGCAGCGCCTGACGGGAAAATTCCCTCATTAGCCGATAGCAAAATGATCTTGTCAAAATCGAGCGTACGGGTTTCAAGAACTCCCATGATCTGCAAACCTGTTAATGGCTCTCCCTCAAAGGGGATGGTTGTGTTCTGAACGATGTGTTTAAATAACTTTCTGAGTGTTTTTGTTGATGTAACAATTTGATTTGTAGTGATTAAACTTTGCAAACGGGTAAAGATTTTCGAGAGCTGATAAAGGTATTCTTCTTCAAAGATCATCTCCTCACCCCTTTCAGCGTTGCTAAAAATTCGGTCGCGCAGTTTTAGGATAATAAGCAGGATTCTGTCAATCAGTTCGATGGGTGAAGGGGTGAGGCTACTAAAAACCAGTTCGAGAATTTCTCTTGTATCCTGTTGAAAATTAGCCACTAAAGCAATTAACTCCTCAGTGCTGTAGAAAACCCGTCTGGAAGTATTAATTGTGTCAAGGCACCTCGGGGTTTCGGGGTTCTGGTTCAGTAAGGGGTGGGTTAGAAGTGTAGTTACATCGCTGTGGTAGAATCCTTTAGGAGCATTCTGACCGGCTACCTGCAATCGCTGGACGTTTTCATACATCCGCAGAACCTGATTGAAAAACTGTGTAGCGATGGTCATCCTCAGCGGGAAACCCATGGTGACATTGAACTTTGGCGTGTTGTCGTACAGAGAGTTTAAAACCGGAAAAAGCAGATTCTCATCGGCCAGAACCAATGCCGCATTGCTCAGGTCTTTCGTTCCGGCTTTGTCCAATCCGGCCCATTCCCGGATAATATCTGCTGCGTACTTTGCTTGTCCAATGCTTTTCGGTATGCCAACAAGATTAATCTTTTTAATGATCGTTTTGAAATTCTCATCAACCCACTTAAAATTCTCTATATCAGCTCTTTCGATCTCTTTTCGGAGGAAATGGCCTGCTTCCTGCTTTTTGTCCGAGAGGTAATAATCATCAACATCATAGAGTTGCTCAGCAAAACCTTTTTCCTTTAAATAGGTAACGATTTTCTTCTCCGAAACGGTCATGGCATTGAACCCGGTGAAGTAGATCTTTTTCCAGGGGAGCTCGTTTGCAATTAGTTCGAGATTTTCAGCCAACACCCTAAATGCCAGTCCTTTGTATCCCAACTTCTTAGCTTCACATTGACTTCGTAAAGTTTGATAGTATTTGGCAAGAGACTGATAGAATTGGAGATATTGCCGGGCTGACGCTGAAAGACCCGTTCCGGCCGGATTCCATCTCTCGATGGCTTTTGCTTCGGATAGGTAGGTAAAGAGTGATTTAGCATCCACCATGTTCATATCAACAGCGCTGAAATCACTTATCAGCTTCATTGCGCTGGAAATGAAGTCATCAAAAGTTTCAGGAGCGGTGTTGGTTACTTTTTGATGGATAGCATAGAGGTCAAAAAGCAAGCCCGTCGTTTCTGCGATCCCAAAGCCTGAAACCTTTACGACGAAGTCTTCGATGGAAAAAATATCCGGTGACCAGGTGGTTTTGCCGGCAAACTGTGGGATGCTCTTTTTCAGGAACAGCCCGGCCCTGCGGTTAGGTAGAACTATACACACATCAGCAAGATTATCAGGATGTTGAGTGCAAATGTGTTGGCTTACTTTGTCAAGAAATCGCTGCATAATATTGGGGGATTATCAACCATCAAAAGTAGAAATTTCCGGTTAGTCGCAGTAATGCTGGCGGGATTGAAGTGTTCGCCAGACATTTTCCCGAAACAACCTACTTTTGCCCTCATGCAAATCATCACAAAATATTTTCCTGATCTCGCTGCCGGACAGGTTTCCCGGTTTGAGCAACTGGAACCGCTCTACAGCGAATTGAACCAGAAAGTCAATGTGATTTCCCGCAAAGACATCGAAAATCTTTATGAACGGCATGTCCTTCATTCGCTGTCAATTGCAAAGATCACGAATTTCAAACCGGGTACGATGATCCTGGATGCCGGCACCGGCGGGGGTTTCCCGGGAATTCCGCTGGCGATATATTTTCCCGGAGTCAAGTTCCACCTGATTGATTCGATCGGAAAGAAGATCAGGGTGGTGGAAAGTGTGGCCGCTGCTTTAGGGTTAGAAAACCTGACTGCATCGTGCGTGAGGCTGGAGGAAGTAAAAGGCAAATACGATTTCGTTGTAAGCCGTGCCGTTGCTGCCATTCCGCAGATTTTGGCATGGGCAAAAGGCAGGATCAGCAGGGATGGATTTAACGACCTCAACAATGGTATGCTCTATATGAAAGGCGGCGACTTTACGGAAGAAATGCAAATGGTGAAGATGAAATACCGTATCTACAATCTGGCTGATTACTTCGGGGAGGAATTTTTCCAGACCAAATGTCTGGTACATTTGTGGCAGTAACCAATCATTGTTGTTGAATACCAATTATTTACTTCTTCCCGCCAACTGCCTGCCCGATTCAATTTCGTCAAATAGTTACTTTCGCAACCGCTAATCGGTATCCATTGAAAAAAGCCATAGTATCGGTAATCAACGACCTGGCCACCGACCGGAGGGTGGATAAAACCTGCAACACGCTTGTGGATCTGGGGTTTGATGTCCTCCTTGTAGGACGAAAACTTCCCGGCAGTCTTCCCGTTGGCTCGCGCCGGTATGCAACGCAAAGGATGCGTCTCCTGTTTACCCGAGGACCGCTGTTTTATACAGAATACAACATCCGGCTTTTCATCTTTTTGCTTCTAAGAAAATCTAATCTTCTCTTTTCCAATGATCTGGATACGCTTATGCCCAATTATCTGATATCCAGGTTAAAGAGTGTTCCAATCGTTTACGACAGCCACGAGTATTTCACCGAAACCCCCGAGCTGGTCCACCGGAAGTTTGTGCAAGGGGTCTGGAAATTTATCGAGCGGTCAATTTTTCCCGGGCTAAAGGATGTAATCACTGTAAATGAATCCATTGCAGAGCTTTTTAAATCAGAATATGGTGTCGAAGTTCAGGTAATTCGGAATATTCCTCCTTCGCCGAATTTGACTCAACTGAAAAACCGCCGTGAGCTTGGACTTCCGGAGGATAAGCCTGTAATCCTGTTGCAGGGGGCCGGCATCAATATTCAGCGCGGCGCCGAGGAGTTGGTGGAAGCCATGCAATGGGTTGACGATGCTTTGCTTCTGATCATCGGTGGTGGCGATGTTATTGAGGTTTTGAAGCAGATGCGGGTAGAATTGAAACTCGAAAATAGGATTCTGTTTCTCCCCAAAATGCCTTATGCCCAATTGATCCATTACACCGCTACCGCTGATTTGGGTCTGACGCTCGATAAAGATACCAACATCAACTATCGCTATTCGTTGCCCAACAAGCTCTTCGACTACATCCATGCCGGGACGCCGGTGCTTGCTTCTCCGCTGCTGGAGGTGAAAAAGATCGTCGAGCGGTATGGAGTTGGAGAATTGATACAAAATCATGATCCTCATCAACTTGCAGACAAAATCAATACTATCCTCCGCGACAGGGCGAATCTGGCCATTTACCGTGAAAACTGCTTCAAAGCAGCCAAATTCCTGACCTGGGAAAACGAACAAAAGGTTTTGGTAAAAATCCTTCAAAAATATGTCTGACAAGCACCTGCATATCGTCTCTTTAGATATTCCTTATCCGCCCAACTACGGGGGGGTGATTGACGTGTATTATAAACTGGTAGCGCTGAGCAGGGCAGGTATTAAAATTCACCTCCACTGCTACGAATATGGCCGAAACCATGCACCGGAACTGAACCAATGGTGCGAGGAAGTACATTATTATCCTCGCCGGACGGGCGTTTGGTCGTCGCTTGGAAAACGTCCGTATATCGTTCAAAGTCGCAGATCGGAGCAACTGATTGCGAGGTTGACCAAAGACAACTATCCGATCCTGTTTGAGGGGCTTCATTCGTGCTATTTTATTGACGATGAGAGGCTTAATGGACGCAAAAAGATTTATCGCGAAAGCAACATCGAGCATCATTACTATTATCATCTTTTCAAGGCCGAGCGCAATCTTTTTAGGAAATTCTACTTTATCTCGGCCAGTTTAAAGCTGCTGTTGTACCAGAAAATCCTCAAACACTCCACTCTGATGCTGGTGGTTTCGCAAAGTGATACCGTTTACCTTCAGCACCGTTTCAAAAGCCAGAGAGTGGTTTATCTCCCGAGTTTTCACCCAAACGAAGAATTTTCGGTGATGCCGGGCCGGGGTGATTATGCATTGTATCATGGAAACCTGTCGGTAACCGAGAACTTCAAGGCAGCCAGGTATTTAATTACCAAGGTTTTTGCCGAATCACGACACAAGCTGATTATTGCCGGGCTGGATCCTCCCGAATCACTTGTCAGGCTGATTGAAGAACACCCGAACATCCACCTGGTGTCAAACCCTGACGATGAAACGCTTTTCGGGCTGATTCGAAATGCACATGCCAATGTTTTGGTTACTTTCCAGCCAACGGGTTTAAAGTTGAAACTCCTCAACACCTTGTACCAGGGACGTTACAGCGTGGTGAACCCGGAAATGGTCGCCGGAACCGGTCTCGAATCACTGTGCAGGATAGCATCGGATGCTAAAGGATTGAAAGAGGCGATTGAAGATGTTTTCGACCACGATTTCGACATTCACGAAGTTGAAAACCGCCGCGGTTTACTCACCGGAATTTACTCCAACAAAGTAAAAGCAGATCAATTGATACAGCTTATTTTTGGCTGATTTTGACTTGCGTGATTTTCGGTGAAAAGTGATTTTCTGCCTTCTTTTATGGCGACCAAATTTTACTCCACCATCAACTTTAATGTTTCCTGTTTATCGCCTGAAATAAAACGGGCCAAATAGATTCCGGGAGTCATATTTCCTGCCGGATTCCATTCTATTACAGGGTTTGACGGGTCCACCGGCTGACGCAGTTCAGCAACCAGGTTGCCGGTTACATCGTAGATCATAACAGCAACCTCTTCTTGTTTATCGAGGTTAAAAGTAAAGTTGAAATTGCCATTGGAGGGATTTGGGTAAACCTGAAAGTACTTTCCTGGCAAATATCCTTGTTCATCTATCGAAGTATTCAGCCATTCGGGCTTCTCGATCTTCACGGAGGAGAAAAGCCGGTATTCGCCCGGCTGAAGGTTCACGGTTACGTTGGCATTGGGCACGTCAAGTTCAGATTGGCTGTAGAATTCATACCACGTTCCAAAGCCTGGCCAGCCGGGAGTAACAGTGGTGGCAGAGGTTCCAAAATTGCCCACGATCACTACATTCATCGAAGAGTGTTTTAAGATGATTGATTTGTTAGCGCCGGCAAGATTCAAAGTAAAGTCTGTGGTTCTGAAAACATCGTAATTTTTCTTCAGGTCAATCAGAGCAGCGTAAACATTGAAAAGATATTCGCGGCGCCATTCGTCCAGATAAAACCAGCGGATGGGTTTAGGACCGGTTCTGCCATTAAATTCAATGGTAACGTCGTACCCGTATTCGCCAAATTGCCAGATCATTTTCGGGCCGGGAATCGTAAAGAAGAAGTTGGCAGCCAGCTCCATACGCTGCAGCGCAGTAGCGGTGTCTTTGGTGTTGTAACCTGCTACCGAGCTGCCGTACAGATAATTTTTGTACAAAAGCCGCTCTTCATCGTGGCTCTCCATGTATCCCATAACATGTGGATCGGCCCAGCCGCGCTTTTTGTACGAAATCCACGAAAAGTCAGAGTTGGTTCCGCTGTTGTAGCCCATGGTGGCTTCGTTGTAGTTGTGGTTCAGGTTGCCCCAGAGCATCATGCCCATATTGGCAAGAACGGTTTCTTCAGAGTTGTCGGCAAAGTGCTCGAGGATTATGTAGGCATTGGGTTTGGTTTGCCGGATGGCTGCAGAGTAGTCATCCCAGATGTTGATCCTCGTCTGGTCGTATTGCCCCCAGGCGCCGGTGTTGCCCAATGTGTGTTTTTGGGTAAATCCTTTTGAAAGGTCAAACCGGAAACCATCCACCTTGAACTCGGTGAGCCAGAAATCGTTGACGCGCTTCGAGAAAGCTCTTGTAGCCTGGCTTTCGTGGTTAAAGTCATAGCCAACGTTAAAGTCATGTTTCGCCACCGGGTTGTAGAACGGACTGTTGGCGGCAGGGCGATTGTTGGTTTTGTCCCAGTAAAGCATCACATAAGGCGATGTTCCGAAGGAATGATTCAGCACCATATCAATCACTACAGCGATTCCGTTGGCGTGACATACGTCAATAAAGGCTTTCAGCGAGTTTTTCGGGCCGTAATATTTATCCACGGCAAAGTAATAGTTCGGGTTGTAGCCCCAGGAGATGTTTCCTTCAAATTCGTTCACCGGCATCAGCTCTATTACATTTACTCCCAGTCTTTTAAAGTATCCGATCGTGTCTATCAGGCTCTGGAAAGTGTGCAGCGCTGTAAAATCCCGCACCAGCAGCTCGTAAACCACCATATCTTCCACTGCAGGCGGGGTGAAGTTGCTAACCTGCCATTCGTAGGGAACCTGTGCCGTTTGCAGCACAGTGGCTACTCCGGTGGTCATTCCGCTTGGGTAGGGGATCAGGTTGGGATAGGTGGCGTTGTTGATGTACTGGTCGTTCCAGGGGTCGCTCACCTTTTCAGCATAAGGATCGCCGATACGGATTTCTCCATCTACTTCGTACTGAAAAATATACTCTTTCCCTGCTTCCAGGTTGTTGATCTGCACCCAGTAACGGTTTTGCTCGGCAGTTTTTTTCATGTAGAAATTCTCATCGTATTGCCAATTGTTGAAATCCCCCAAAAC
>Ga0209835_1000920_pt1 | contig 17489 bp, 16 predicted proteins | sample LakKivwa52mmetaG_FD_184138 | JGI IMG/M metagenome (GOLD analysis project Ga0209835, IMG submission 184138) | Anoxic lake water microbial communities from Lake Kivu, Rwanda to study Microbial Dark Matter (Phase II) - Lake Kivu water 52m metaG... | ecosystem: Environmental > Aquatic > Freshwater >...
GGTGATCACTGCACCTGCCAACAGTGCGCCCATCTGCAAACCGACAATCGTAATAATCGGTAGCAACGCAGCACGCAGTGCATGACGCACAATCACCTCGCGTTCGCTTAGCCCCTTGGCACGTGCAGTGCGAATATAATCATCACTCAACACCTCTAACAGACTGGTGCGTGTCATGCGCGTCAGGATGGCACTCAAACCTAATCCTAGTGTCACTGCCGGCAGAATAATCGCAGCAGCGCTTTCCATACCGCTCACTGGTAACCAGCCCAGCCACAAGGCAAAGATGAGCATGAGCACCGGCCCCAACCAAAATGCAGGCATTGCAGACAAGCGCACGGAAACAATCGTGACTAGAATATCCTGCCAACGTCCTGCCTTGAGCGCGCTATAAATCCCCAAAGGAACGCCTATCAGTATCCCAATCATTAATGCCAGCAGAGCCAACTGCAATGTTGCCGGATAACGTGACTTCAATAGCTCGACGATAGGCGTTTGCGTATGAATGGACACACCAAAATCAGCATGCGCAATCTTGTATAAATAAGTACCAAACTGTTGTAATAGCGGCTGATCTAAACCTAATGCCGCTCGCAATACTGCGATGTCTGCACTACTGGCAGATTCACCCAGCATCACCGCCACCGGATCCCCGGGTACCAGATGAATCAGCAAAAAGGTCAGCAGCAGTACGCCAAAAGTGACGCTAAAAACACCTACTAGGCGATTAATCAAAAACATAAGCCACTCACAAGCTTGTCATTCTCGCGCAGATAAGAATGTCTGAATGAGGCACTTTTATGTTTCATTCAACAATCACCACCGATGTACCTACATCCACCAAATCAAATAACTCGACCACATCAGCATTTCGCATCCGCACACAGCCGTGTGAGCAAGGCAGCCCCATCGGCTCTGTGTCTGGCGTTCCGTGAATGTAAATATAGCGCTGCATACTATCCACATTACCCAAACGATTTTTGCCTAGCTCGGTGCCGGAGAGCCATAATATACGCGTGAGTATCCAGTCACGTTCAGGATAGCGTGCTGCGAGTTGCGGGGTCCAGATTTCACCTGTAGCCCTGCGCCCGACAAACACTGTATTTTCTGGTGCATCACTCCCAATTTTAGCTCGAATAATGTGCCCACCTAACGGCGTGCAACCACTGTTTTTTTCGCAGCCCACACCGTTTCTGGCAGTAGAAACTCGGTAAGCGACCAGCTTTTTCCCTTTGTCGTCAAACAAGCTCAACGCTTGGGCTGTAATTGAAATTTCAATGTGCATGATGCGCTATTGTAGCCGACCTTTTTATCGAGACCTCTTGTATCGAAACCCTTCGCACAGCAACTAAGTCATCCCAATTGCCATCAGGCTTAGGAGCGTAATTCACAATCCCCTTGCGCAAAGCCGCAAATTGGCCTTCATACCACAGCGGAATATAGGGTAATTGGGCATGAGCACGTTTCACCACCGCCTGCCAGTCTTCATTCGCCAGCATGTCATCCAAAACAGGATCAGCAAATTGCCCACGATTAAAACCGCGTGGCGGCACACTGGCTGTGCCAAAAACCTTGTTATAAATTTCTGGGGTTTTAATGCCTACCCAAGTTAAACCAAATAACTGAAAGTTACCTTGTTTGATCTCTTCAAAAAATGTGCCCCAATCCAGACTGCGTATTTCCAAATCAATACCAGCTTTCGCCATTTGCGACTGCAGTATAGTCGCAAAGCGCACGCGCTGAGGATCGGTTGAGGTTTTATAAACCAACTTCAATGGCAGTTTAATGCCAGCCTGTTGCAACAAACTTTTAGCGTGGTCTGGCTGGTATGCATAATCAGGCAATGTTAAGCCCACATTCGTGTAATGCTCAGGCGGCAAAATCGCAGCCGCTAACCGCGAGTTATCAACCATGACTTTTTTTATAATTTCCGCGCGGTTAATGCTATGCGCCAAGGCTTGTCTGACTTTGAGCTGATTCAATATCGGATCCCGCATATTTAAACCCAAATAGGAGAAATTAATACCGGCTGCAGTTTTAACTTCTATGTCTTGCTGCTGTTGAAGATACTTCACCAACTCAGGCGGCAAATCTCCCTGCAGCATATCCACCTCGCCACGACGTAATTTTAGAACGCGCACCGTTGGGTCTTTCACTTCAATCAGGTGTATGTCCTGACCATCATGTAATCGCTTCAACGACAATTGTTTTTCCCATGTATTGAAAGCAAACGTTCCGCTTCCTACTGGCTGATGCGCAAAGTCATGCTGCCGCTGCACTAGATCCTGAGGCAAAATACCCATGATGAGTTTGGCAGCAAAATGCGAGTCGGCCTGTTTTAGCCTAAATTCAATCACAGTAGGGTTCACGGCCTGTATGGATTCAATATTGGCATACTCGGCTGCATGGGGTGCGTCCTTCAACAAACGCAATGAGTCATACGTGGCCTTTACGTCTTCTGCACTTAACAGGCGACCATGATGAAAGCGTGGTAGTGGCTGTTTTAGCGTAAACCGATAATGCTTGGCATTAATCAGCTGCCAATTGGCCAAAACAGGCACAGGTCTAGCATGCTCATCAAAGTCCACCAAAGCCTGATAGATCAAACGATTAACGCGCTCGGAAGCCGCATCACTGGCATAGCGCGGGTCTAGATTAAGCGGCATTTGTGCAATTGCGAATCGTATAGGCTGCCGCGATAACGCTGAAGAATCGGGGTCTCCTCGGCTACAGGCGCTCAACAGCAGCAACATGAATATCACGATCATTCTCATGACTTGAGAGTTTACTCGATTTTCAAGTGGCAACCGCGCCTTGGCCACTAAAAAACAACACGCACATCTGCGCTCGGACAAGGCTCACAGGCTGATTTCAAGCCATGAATCCAGTGTAATTGACTTGCATCAAATCCGCATCACATGTCGTGCGACAAAATGCCACGTGTAAAACAAGCAATCAATTTTCAATAGGCACTTTGGGAGAACTAAATGCAAGTCTCGACTTCTTCGAATACGTATAACGATAGTGTGATACGGCAATTTTCTATCATGGCCGTGGTTTGGGGGGTGGTAGGCATGTTGGTAGGCGTGATTATCGCCTCGCAACTAGTCTGGCCAGAACTCAACCTAGGCTTACCCTGGACCAGTTTCGGCCGCCTGCGCCCGCTGCACACCAATGCAGTGATTTTTGCTTTTGGCGGCTGTACTCTGTTTGCCACTTCTTATTTTGTGGTGCAGCGTACCTGCCATACCGCTTTATTCATGCCCAAGTTGGCAAGCTTTACGTTCTGGGGCTGGCAAGCAGTCATTGTAGCGGCGGCTATTTCACTGCCTTTAGGTTATACACAAGGTAAAGAATATGCTGAGCTGGAATGGCCAATTGATATTCTGATTGCCTTGGTATGGGTTGCCTATGCCGTGGTGTTTTTCGGCACAATTGGTATCCGCCGCGTAAAACATATCTATGTAGCGAACTGGTTCTTTGGCGCTTTCATTATTGCGGTTGCCTTGCTGCACATCGTTAACAGTGCCGCAATGCCAGCAAGTCTGATGAAATCCTATTCAGCGTATGCCGGTGTGCAAGACGCGATGGTGCAATGGTGGTATGGCCATAACGCAGTAGGTTTCTTCCTAACCGCCGGTTTCCTCGGCATGATGTACTACTTCGTACCTAAACAAGCTGAGCGCCCAGTATATTCATACAGTTTGTCTATCGTGCACTTTTGGGCATTGATTTTCACTTATATGTGGGCGGGCCCGCACCACCTGCATTACACCGCACTGCCGGATTGGACTCAATCGTTAGGTATGGCTTTCTCACTGGTATTGCTGGCACCTAGCTGGGGCGGCATGATCAACGGCATGATGACCTTGTCTGGTGCATGGCACAAACTGCGTACTGACCCCATCCTGCGTTTCCTGATTGTTTCATTGTCGTTCTATGGCATGAGTACGTTCGAAGGCCCAATGATGGCGATTAAAACCGTGAATGCGTTATCACACTACACCGACTGGACAGTTGGTCACGTGCACTCAGGTGCTTTGGGCTGGGTAGGTCTGGTTTCTATGGGTTCCCTGTACTACATGGTGCCACGCTTGTTTGGTCAAAAACAAATGCACAGCATGAAAGCCATTGAACTGCATTTCTGGCTGGCTACAGTAGGTATCGTGCTTTACATCGCAGCCTTGTGGATTTCAGGTGTGATGGAAGGTTTGATGTGGCGTGCAATCAACGCTGACGGCACGCTCACCTACACCTTTGTAGAAAGTGTAAAAGCTAAAACACCTTACTACATCATTCGTGCATTAGGTGGCCTGCTCTATCTAAGCGGCATGACTATCATGTTATGGAATGTTATTAAAACTGCACAAAAAGGCAAAGCCGCTGTGGCGACTATTCCGCCTGTTGCAGCTCACGCTTAAGGGAAATCATCATGTCAAATCAAGACAAAAATACAGGCTTCAGCCACGAAAAAATTGAAACCAGCAACTTCCTGATGATTGTGCTGATTCTTATTGTTGTTGCCTTTGGCGGTCTAGTGGAAATCGTTCCGCTGTTCTTCCAAAAGACCACAACACAAGCTGTCAGCGGTTTAGAGCCATACACACCGGTGCAGCTTGCCGGCCGTGACATTTACATTCGTGAAGGCTGCTACAACTGTCACTCGCAGATGATCCGCCCATTCCGCGCTGAAACACTGCGTTATGGCCATTACTCGGTTGCGGGTGAGTTTGTGTACGACCATCCGTTTCAATGGGGTAGCAAGCGCACTGGCCCTGACTTACACCGCGTAGGTGGTAAATATAGCGATGAGTGGCAGCGCATTCATCTTATCAATCCACGTGATTTGGTACCTGAATCCATCATGCCTGCTTATCCATGGCTAGAAAATACATTGGTGGATGCCAACTCACTGGCACCTAATATGCGCGCACTGCGTGCTGTTGGCGTACCTTATACCGATGAACAAATTGCAGCAGCTGCAGATGAAGTCAAAGGCAAAACCGAGCTGGATGCTATCGTGGCTTATCTTCAAGTATTAGGTACGCACCTCAAATAACAGGGGAGGAATTATGGATATCAACACACTTCGTATTTTTGCCACCATTGCCAGCTTTATCGTATTTGTAGGCATTATGGTGTGGGCATGGAAACGTCGTCATACCCATGAGTTTAAAGATGCCGCCAACCTGCCGTTTACGCATGACTAATGGCAGCAGCCCCAATAAAACTAGTTAAAACTTCACGCGAAGTTTAAAGGAAAAATAAAATGAGCGACTTTACCAATAGCTTTTGGCCGATATTCATCACCGTGATTTCTGTAGGCGGTGTTATCGGCTGCGCTTTGCTGTTATGGATAACCAGCAAAATCAAAGTGAGCAGCCCGAATAATGACAATACCAATGGTCATGTATGGGATGAAACACTGCGCGAAATGAATAATCCGATGCCACGCTGGTGGATATGGATGTTTATGATTACCGTTGTATTTGCGTTGTTTTATTTTGCTGCCTATCCGGCAATCGGCACCTATGCCGGCAAGCTGGGATGGACACAAGTAAAACAATACGAACAGGAAATGGCAGCGGCCAATAAAACGATTGCACCTTTATATGCGAAATTTGCCGCAATGCCTGCAGAAGAGCTCGCAAAAAACCCAGAAGCACAGGCAATTGGCGAACGTATGTTCATGAACTATTGCGCGCAGTGTCATGGCTCTGATGCGCATGGCAGTCGTGGGTTTCCCAACCTTACTGACAGCGACTGGCTACATGGTGGCAGTCCTGAAAAAATTGCAGAGACCATCACCAATGGCCGTGTCGGCATGATGCCGCCGATGGCCGCTGCAGTTGGTAGCGAAGAAGATGTTAAAAACGTTGCGCATTATGTACTCAGCCTTTCCAACAGCGAACATGATGCAACGCGCGCTGCTGCCGGTAAGGAAAAGTTTGCCGTATGTGCGGCTTGTCATGGTGCCGATGGCACTGGTAACCAATCGATTGGCGCACCTAATCTGGCTGACAATATCTGGCTGCATGGCGCTGGTGAAGAAGCCATTATCAAGCGCATCAATGAAGGTAAGGTAAATCAGATGCCTGCCCAAGGCAGCAAGTTTACGCCAGAGCAAATTCACGTTTTGGCCACTTATGTGTGGAGCCTGTCTAACCACGCAGCGCAATAGCTACAAGAAGGTTTAGGGCTGTTCAATAATGCCGCACAGAGATATTGCTCTGATGCGGCATTATTTTTTGAAACTGACATCTGCAGAATGAATATTGCAAGCTGATTAAATCATTCCGCATCCGCGTTAGCTGCTCAGCGCGCATTGCTTATTCAACCTGCTAAGTCTACACTATTAGCCAAGGCTTTCATCTTCTCGCCAACCGAAGGAGACCGTCATGCAAACCATACAGCACATCGTAGCTGCCACCGACTTTTCGGCTACTGCCAATTTGGCAGTGATACGTGCAGCACAGCTTGCACACGACATGCATGCCACGCTACATCTAATGCATGTCGTGCATCCGCTGGATCTCTACGCCGGGTCTGAACTTTCGTTTGACTTTCAAATGCATTATCAGCAGGCACAACAGCAACATATCCAAACGGAGCTAGAAACACTTACTCTACAATTAAGTGAGCAATTCGCCATCACTGTGCAACAGTGCATTAAAATTGGACGAGCCTATAATGAAATCGTCAGTCATGCTAAAAATGTGAATGCTGGATTAATTGTTGCGGGAGCTCAGGGCGAGCATTCTATCCTGGCGAATTTGTTAGGTTCAACCGCTTTACGCTTGATTAAAACCGCTGAATGTCCAGTTCTGATTGTTAAAAATACAGTCAGCAATATCAGCTATCAACATGTCTTGGCTGCGGTAGACTTTTCTGCAGGTTCAGCAGATGTACCCACGCTCGCTGATTTAATTGCGCCGCAGACGCAAATCGAAGTGCTGCTCATTTTTGACAGCAATCAGGAGGCACACATGTTTAAGGCCGGGATGGATGAAACATTGCTGGCAGAATATCGTGAGAAAGCAATGAGCAAGGCACGGCAACAACTAGAGGCATTAGTCTCTGGGCAGAAGAGTCATCGTATAAGCAGTGTAATTCGCGCAGGCTACCCGCCAGAAGCCATTACCAGTTACGCAAAAGAAGTGAAGGCAGATCTAATTGTGATAGGTAAACACAACAGAAATCAGATTGAGCAATGGCTGCTGGGAAGTGTTACCAAAGCCGTAGTATATAGCGCAGACTGTGACGTACTGCTTAATCACTAGTACGCGTTTAGGGGCTTACGAATACGTTCACACCCACGTCACGAATGCGCTGGGCGATTTCTTCCAGCAACTCAGGAGATAGACGCTGTAGCCGACTTGACTCAGGCTGTAATGACAACCTAGCCAATCCGTAAAGATGCACACCTGCGATGACTCCCTGCGCTTGCGTAACCAATTGCAGATAAGCTTCTAAATCAACTTCCGACGGCGGCGCTCCATCCAAGGCGAACATACAAGTTTGAATATAGGTTGGACAAGCCTGCGCGCATTTAAGCAAGCGCTCGAGGTGACTGACAGGGTTAAGATTAACATCGTTAATACGCGCAATACTCTCTTTAGTCGCTGCATCAATCTTGAACCATACTTCTCCGTTAAGCTTGGCAAGTTCGTGCATGCTTGCCAGCACATTCGCTTTGTCCATCATGCTGCCATTGGTGATTAAGCGAACTTTAATTTTTCCTAGTAAATTAAAATCCTTAAGGATTTGCGCAACCAATTGCAGCACCTGAGGAAACTCTTTCGCACTGGTAGGCTCGCCATTACCCGAAAAAGCAATATCCTGTAATTGACGATCCGCGACATCGACATGGCGCTGCATAAAGTCACCGTGCAAAATATCCTGCAGAAAACTACGCAGCTCCTGCTCCAGCAGCTGCATATCAATTGCATCTGGGGCACCGCGCTGCAAATTTGGCACATTACAATAAATACAGCGCCAATTGCAGGCATTGTTCACATTAAGATTAATCCCTATCGACACTCCACCTGCGCGGCGTGACACCACAGGGTAGACATATTTCATGCCGATAGCATCACGATTGTGATCGGTAGCGGTCAAGTGTTTGACTGTAGTCATGAATAAGTTACTGAATGAAGATCAATTGAACCAAGCTCAAGGAGTCGGTATCTTGAGCATAATTTAAAGTTTTTGAATATAGCGACTTTGTGAATCATCAAAGGATTAATCACTTAGCCTTAAATAATGTTCAATAATAAGTTTGAGGATTGAATATTTTCTTGAGCGCATCTGGCTCAAGGATTTTTACATAGCGTTGTTTAACTTCAATGATTCCATCTTCGCTGAATTTTGAAAATGCACGACTGACCGTTTCGAGTTTGAGACCGAGATAACTGCCAATCTCTTCACGCGTCATTCTTAGGACAAGCTCAGACTGTGACAAACCACGCGCGTGCAGCCTCTGCACTAAATTCAACAGAAAAGCAGCCAATCGCTCTTCTGCCCTCATGTTGCCCAGCAGCAGCATGACGCTATTTTCACGCACAATTTCACGGCTCATGATTTTATGAACATTGCGCTGCAGTGCAGGAAGCTCGCGCGACAACTGTTCAATATCGCTGAATGGCATCACACACACTTCGGCATCTTCTAAAGCAATTGCATTGCAATTGTGGTGATCACCCACAATGCCATCCATACCGATAATTTCGCCTGCCATCTGGAAACCGGTAACCTGCTCGCGGCCATCTTCACTGCTGACACAGGTTTTGAAAAAGCCAACGCGAATTGCATATAAAGACACAAATGCATCACCACTGCTGTAAAGCAATTCACCTTGTTTTATGCGACGGCGTTTCTCCACCATGGCGTCCAGCTTCTGCATTTCTTCTGCACTAAAACCGGTTGGCATACAAAGTTCTCTTAAGTTGCAGTTAGAGCAAGCAACCTTTAAACCATAATGAGAATGCATTGGAATATTCATAAATATTTAGCTGTGGTTATTTGATTGAAGCATACAACTTTTAGAGACCTGATGCCAGTGCCTCGATAGCAGTACTGACTATTGCCAGACAAATAACTAGATCAATCAGTACTTATCAAAGACTACACGCTTCTGGTTTCAGTCCTCCCAAAACCGCACCAATACATGGGTGCCGCGCAAAGGCCATTATTTTGACATGCATCAATGCCCTGAAAATTCAAACATGTCAAAGTTTTGGCCTAGAGAAGGAGTAATCAGATGAGCCACAGCAAAGCTAAAAATGTCATCAATAATGATGTGATTTCACATTATCCGGAAGTTAATATTGAGAATGCATTGTCATTGCTAACACCGGCTACACTGCAAAAATATGACATTAGTGGCCCACGCTATACTTCATATCCAACTGCTGACCGTTTTGTAGAGGCATTTACCAGTGAAACTTACCAGCAAACACTCGCTCAGCGGCGAGTGGGCGGAATGACATTGCCTCTGTCCCTGTATGTGCATATTCCATTTTGCGAGAGCCTGTGCTTCTACTGCGCATGCAACAAAATCATTACGAAACATCATGAACGCAGCCTTGAATACCTCAACTATTTAAAAAAAGAAATTGAACTGCATGTAAAACACTTAGGCAACGGTCAAAGCATCAGCCAGCTGCATTTGGGTGGTGGCTCTCCAACTTTCTTCAGCAATGAAGAATTAAGCAGCCTCATGTTTATGATTAGAGAGCACTTTGATCTTGCTGAACATGGTGAATATTCTATCGAAATTGATCCGCGTACAGTTGACGAGCAGCGTCTCAAGCATATTGCCAATTTAGGTTTCAATCGTCTGAGTTTCGGCGTACAGGATTTTGACCCTGAAGTGCAGAAAGCGGTACATCGCATTCAACCAGTCGAACAAGTATTTGAACTGGTTGAAGCTGCTCGCAAGATTCAATTTGATTCTGTTAATGTTGATTTGATTTACGGCTTACCCAAGCAGACATCCGAATCATTCAAAAAAACACTTGCTCAGGTAGTTGAACTCAGACCGGAAAGAATTGCGCTTTATGCCTATGCACACCTACCGGAAAGATTCAAGCCACAAAGAAGAATCGACAGTTATGAACTACCATCGGGTGCGGATAAAATCTCCATGCTATCCAGCGCACTGAGCACATTCATCGACGCAGGTTATGTTTATGTAGGCATGGATCATTTTGCCTTGCCTACAGATGCATTGGCTATTGCCAAACGTCAGGGCAGGCTACACAGAAACTTTCAGGGTTACAGCACACAGCCCGACTGCGATTTAATTGGTTTAGGAGTTTCTTCGATCGGTCGCATAGGCGCTACTTACAGCCAGAATGCAAAAACCTTAGAAGAATATTATGATTATCTCGATCAAGAACGTTTCCCCGTGGTACGTGGTCTGGCACTGACACGTGATGACTTGGTAAGACGAGCCGTCATCATGGCATTAATGTGTCAAGGCGCGCTGCAGTTTGAATCTATTGAACTTGCTTATTTGATAGATTTCAAAAGTTATTTTTCCAAAGAACTGGAAGCGCTTAAGGAGCAAGAAAATTCAGGCATGCTGGTGATAGATAATAACGGCATACAAATCACTGACTTTGGCTGGTATTTTGTAAGGGCGGTCGCCATGCAATTTGACCGTTATCTGCAATCAGACCGCAATCGCTCACGATTCTCCAAGATTATTTAGCTAATCAGAGTTCAGTTCAGCGCTTATCGTCCGCAAATTCTTCCGAGCTTCACGCATAAAAAAAGCCCCTGTTTACAGGGGCTAATGTGGAGCACAACTAACCTTCAACTCCGCTAACCGACTTTGAGAAGCCGGCCAAGCGCTTAGAATTTTTTACCTACACCAAAACTTACCACCCAAGGATCAATATCTAGGCTGTCGATTTTTCTATAGCCACCGCCCATATTCATTTTTACGTCAGTATCAATCCATAATTTTTTGATATCGGCATTCAACAACCAACCATCCTTAAGATTAATATCTACGCCCGCTTGCAGCGCACCGCCAAAACTATTGCGCTCAACGCGAATAGGATATGTATCAACTAGTTTTAAACCATTATCCATAAAACGTGTGTAGTTAATACCTGCGCCAACATATGGGTCAATCATTTGGTCTGGATTGAAATGCCACTGAAGGGTTAGTGTTGGTGGAAGAACATTTACTTCGCCTAAATCCTGCTTACCCAGAGAGCCAGTATTTTTATGGATATTAACGTCATGTTTTGAACCTAGCGCCAGAATCAGCTCAGCTGCAATATTCTTTGTAAAATAGTAAGAAATATCCAATTCTGGGATAGTGTTACTCTCAACCTCCAATTCCGCACCTTGACTAACCAATGCTGCAGTACCCGGGAAAGCCTGTCTAGTCATGCGACCTAACTTACTATCCTCATCTGGATTAATATGAGTTGCGCGCACACGCACCACCCAATCGCCTGCTTCCGCTTGTGCAACCAAAGGCGAAAACATGGCAGCCAATGCCAGCACTACTAATGACTTTTTCATTTAGATCTCCACAAAAAAATAAACACACATAAGATGAGAAGATTATAAAAGTCCGGCTATAACCCTATTTGACTTGTGTCAAAAGGGTAACAGCAAGCGCAGATATGTTGCAGATTTACAACAGAAAATTAACTTAAGATGCGCTCGAACAGCGCGATTGACTCCACATGAGAAGTATGCGGAAACATATTGATAACAGCAGCCGCTTTCAGCTGATAGCCCTTTTCATTCACCAGCACGCCAGCATCACGTGATAGTGTGGCAGGATTGCATGACACATAAACGATGCATTTTGGCATGTTATCAGCGTTAATCGCTTTCACCAGCTCAAACGCTCCGTCACGCGGTGGGTCAACCAGCCATTTATCAAACCGACCCAATCCAGACAGACTTTCTGCTGTCATCTTGAATAAATCCGCCACACCAAATTTGGCGTTTTCGATTTTATTGAGTTGTGCGCTTTCGTTGGCGCGCTCCACCAGGTTAGCTAACCCCTCCAATCCCAATACCTGCGCACCACTGCGCGCTATCGGCAAAGTGAAGTTGCCTATCCCGCAGAAAAAGTCAGCAATGCGTTCATCAGGCTGCGGTGAAAGCAACTGCATCGCTCGGCGAATCATGACTTGATTGATTTGCGGATTCACCTGCGTAAACTCGTTGGGTTTGAACGGATAGGTTAATCCAAACTCTGGCAGGCTGTACTGCAGGCCAGGCGCATTAAGCGGGTAAAATGGCTGAATGGTATCTGGCCCTTTACTTTGCGTCCAAATCTGAACCGCGTGCGCCTCGGCAAAAGTCTTCAACAAGCCCTCATCTTGCGCAGTTAGTGCATCCAGGATTCGTAAAATCAACACAATTACCGGTCGATTATCTGCAGGCTCCCCCACAGCCAGCTCAATTTGAGGGATTTTATCTTTCAGACTTAATTGTAAAATCAGCGTCTGCAAAGGTGAAATAAGTGCTGAAACTTCTGGCACCAGCACTGCACAGGAGTGCATATCAGCCACAAAGCTGGTAGCTTTTTCTATAAATCCTACTAATACGCGCTGTTTTTTCTGTACATACTTAACACTCAGTCGTGCCTTGTGTCGATAACCCCAAATTGGGCCATACAACGGTGGCAGCATATTTTCAGCACGCACTTTACCAATATGCCACAAATCGTTTTCCAGTAGTCTCTGCTTTGCCGCGACCTGTGCGGCAAAATCTAGATGTTGTAATTTACAGCCACCGCAATAGCCAAAATGTACGCATTGAGGCGTTACTCTCTGATTAGATTGCTTTAGTACGGCTATAGTATTAGCAACCTCATAGCTGGGTTTTATCTGATGTGACTGAAAAGTCACACGCTCTTGTGGCAGCGCGCCATCGATAAATATGGCTTTTCCATCCACATGCGTCACTCCCCGCCCTTCCTGATCGAGAGATTCTATTATTGCAGTCAATACGGGGGCTGCGACTGGATTAGCTGAACTGCGGTTACGTCTTTTTCTCATGGCTATAATTTTACCGCAGTCATGTCTATAATTAGTTAAAACAGATGATTTTTGTTATTGTTATAAAGCTTATTTCATTTGTAATTATTGATAAATAATTACTCCACTTGCCACGAAAGCTCTCAAAATATGATGCACCACTTTTATAAGCTCGCTGTGTTATTTTGCTTACTTTTCTCCACCCTGACGAATTCTGCTCACGCAGAAAACTCGGAAACATTAACTACAAGCAGTGGTATTGCCTACATGACCGGCGGTGTAGGCCATGAAGAAGTTATTGCGATGCGCCAGCATGCCAAAAAATTCAGTTTAAATTTATTGTTCTCGGAAGGACTGGCCGGACAAGCAGTAACAGACGTCAATGTAAATGTTTATGACGAAAACAGCACGCTGGTATTCAGGCTAATCGGTGCAAAGCCACTTTTGTATGTAAATTTGCCAACAGGAACCTACACCATCTTAGCTAATCATCAGGGTACAAAGCTACGCCACAAGCTCAGCATCACTGAAGGCAAACCCAGCAAAGTGATTTTAAACTGGAAAAATGAAGAGCTCGATGCACGTGAAACTAGCGAATAATATTATTTCCAGGCAGCTATAAACTCTTTCCAATGTGGCGCGGCATAGCCTGAAAGCGTATCTCGCACCAATTGAATTTCAGCATCATAAGCTGCCTGCGTTAAGTGCCCCCGCATCAACTGAAATCGCAGATACACCAGGTGGGTATTGGCTACATCAGTTTCACAGTAATTGCGAATTTCGTCCAACTTACCCGCCTTAAAAGCCTCCCAAACTTTACTGCCATCCATGCCTAATTTGCCAGGAAAACCACACAGCTTGGCCAAATCGTCTAAAGGCGCATTGGCTCGGGCATTGTAGAGTGCCATTAAATCCATTAAATCCAAATGACGGGTGTGGTAGCGACTGATGTAATTGTTCCATTTAAAGTCTTTGTCATCATCCCCCAAATCCCAATAGCGGGCAGCATGAATACCATGAATCAGGGCTCGATAATGCAGCACCGGCAAATCAAAGCCACTGCCGTTCCAGGAAATAATCTGCGGCGTATATTTTTCTATGCCATCAAAAAAACGTTGAATAATCTCCGCTTCGTCTGGGCCGCTATCTCCCAGCGTCCAAACCTTGAATTGATTACCTTCGCGCAGCGCACAAGAAATGGCGCAAATTCGATGCTGATGTAGAGGTAAAAATTCAGTACCGTTGTGCTGACGCCGCTGATGCAAGGCAATATTGGCTACATCCTCATCTGATGTATTCTCAGGCAGTTCAAGTAAAGTTCGCAACCCAGCCACATCCGGAATGGTTTCTATATCAAATACCAAAGTTGGCGTCATAAAAATATTCTCTTTTTTAAAAAGCGTGCGCAGAAAGCACTTTAATTAAGTGCCGCGATTATGGGATTGCCTATTTCTTTATCCAGCCGCCGGCACCCTGTACCCACCAGCCACTCTGCGCCTTATCAATCCAGCGACTGGCAAAGGTGTTTTGAATTTCTGCCTCCCATTCCGGATGGCCGTTGGCCTGTGCAATTTCTTTGTATAACTTATTACGATCCGTGTTTTCTTCTTTCACCAAACCGGTCAGCACGGCACGCTCAGACAAAGGCACGGCATTGGCATCTTTTACCGCAATCAAGCCATCATTAGTAAGGCCAACTGCACCGTTAGCATAATAGGGTGCTAAGCGTGCATGACGCGCCTGCATGCTGGTTTTAATCGCAGAAATAGCAGGCGTGTTGACTTCCAAGTCTGCAGCAGCCATACCGAATTGACTCATCAGCAAGGTACTCAACAACATTAAGCTCATTAGAATTTTTTTCATAATCGTTCCTTATTGTTCTGTTGCAGATTCTGTGGCGGGTTCGGCAGGTTTGCTGCCACCGTTTTTAAGCTGCCAGACATCATCGATAATTTTGTCAGCCGCTTTTTCAGCGGCTGCGGCCGGAAAGTAAATATTAATGGTCACGCATGCGGGTATTACACAGACCAACGCTACTGCAAGTATCCAATTTTTCATCGCCATTCCCTTTTGTTCAACTTAATTAATCACTGCTTTGGTATTACCTTCGGTAACACGCTTAATGCGTGCCAGCAAGTCGCTCCAGCCTACGGTTTGATTGTAACCCATCACAGTAATGGCTGGGATAGCACTTCCCTTAACGATGACATATCCATGTGGCGTTGACTCCACCCCGTCCATTTCACAAATATCGTTACGTAATCGACAGCTCAGGCCCATTTTTCCATAGTTAAATTGTTTGAAAAAACGCAGAAAACTACGCTGAATTGCAGCAGCTGCTCCGCCCCCACCTAATGCAGAAATATTTTCTACAGCGCGCTGTGAAATTTTCTTGGGATAATTACCAGGGCTGCTTCGCAGTTTTGCGTCAAATCTCACCGGCTTCCAATTTTGCAGTTCCAAATCTTTAACATCGCCGTCCAACTGCCCTTCTATCGCACCGAAAGAGAATGTGCTTGTCAGCATGCCCAGATCCAAATTGCGCATCGCAATGTCTGCATTAAGCTTGGGCGCGATACCTAATGGCGTTTGCATGGTCAAGTTGCTAATAGTCACCGTACCGTTAAACATATGCAAATCCAAACTGCCATCGGTGACCAGCGAGCCCGCAGCATAGGTCACTAGGGGGATTTCAGCTGAAGCCTTACCTAACATTGGGGTCATGTGCAGCGCCGTGGTGAAATCCTGCATGGAAATCGGCTCTAGTTTCGCAGCCAAGTGCCAAAACCATTGCGAGTCCCTGTAGGCGGCAGATACATTTTTGAGTTTTAATGCGCCATCCAAAATTGACAAGCGCACTTCAGGAGAGGTCAGCGCATATCTATCTAGTGTCGCCCGAATATCGGTATTACCCAAAGGCATTTTCAATAACTCGCCATGGCTATAACGCAATCTCACCTGCTTTGCCACATCGTAATCCCAAGGGATATCTGCATTGAGTCCATAAAGAGCAAATTTTTGCCTGTTATCTTTGATACTGACATCTTTCAAAGCTAATGCAAACGACTTGGGCTCGGCATCCTGAATTTCCAGCTTCACACTTGCCAGCCCGGACACCTCTGCATCTGCCAATGCGGTTTTCTGCAACAAGGGTTTGAACAACAGAGGGTAAGCGGTTTGCAAATTCAATTGCGCCAGGTTAGCCTGCAAAGACTGGAATTGAGATTTAGTCATATCCCACTGACCATTTGCACTGAGTTCACCTACATCTTTGACATACAGATATGCCTGATTAAAACTCAGCAAGTTATCTTCTATGTTACCCACCGCTTTAAGGCGATGCCCGCCATTTGCAATATAAAACGGCTGCCAGAATATCTCGCCTTTTTGCCAATTTATATCGCCTTGCCATTGCCAACCTGCTCCTAAGCGCCCCAAACGCATGCTTAAATTGCCACTCAAATTTTCTGCAGCATGCAAACCTGCCGCATCACTAAAACTGCCTTTATCCAGCTGTAGATCAATATCAAATTGTGGAGCGTTGCCCGCCTGCTGATGAAAAATAACGGAGAACGGCAGCTTCATGCGTGATGATTCAAGCAAAAGTTGGGGACATTGAAGCGCCAAGGTTTGAATGTCAGATGAAAGCGCCTCACAGCGCAGGCTTAGCTGTGTCCACTCAGTCTGCGCTCTGGGTTTGAGCATTGCCTTAGACTGCAGTTGTAATAGAGGTGCGCGAAGATTCAGCTGCAGCGCCAGATTTTTCACATCAAGCTGCGTATGCTCAAGACGCTCGGCGGTGATAGAAATATCGCTAATTGCATGAGCGGCAACACTATGACTTAAAAATAAAACTATGATTAACCGACGATGCACGCTGATAAACGCCGATAAAATAGCGCAGGAGCTAACATGCAGACTGGAGCATTTGCGGCTGTAAAAATACCTAAATGCATAAAACCATCGGCGTTTATCAGCGTGCATCGGCGGTTAAAAAAATTAGTTGTTATTGCTAATCATGCAGGAAACACACCCGTCGACAGATAACGGTCACCACGATCGCAAATAATTGTCACAATCACTGCATTTTCAACGCGTTTGGAAAGTTGCAAAGCGGCATACAAAGCGCCGCCGGATGAAATGCCAGCAAAAATACCTTCCATGGTGGCAAGTTTGCGCGTGGTATCTTCAGCGTGTTTTTGGCTGACATAAATCAGATCATCAACACGCTTTGCGTCATAAATCTTTGGTAGATATTCCTGAGGCCATTTGCGTATACCGGGAATCTGCGAGCCTTCCTCAGGCTGCACACCGATAATCTGAACATTGGGATTCTGTTCTTTTAAATATCGTGATGTACCCATAATAGTGCCGGTCGTGCCCATGCTGGAAACAAAGTGCGTCACCCTGCCCTGCGTGTCACGCCAGATTTCAGGGCCAGTGCCTTCGTAGTGCGCAAGTGGATTATCGCTG
>Ga0209835_1000923_pt1 | contig 17389 bp, 18 predicted proteins | sample LakKivwa52mmetaG_FD_184138 | JGI IMG/M metagenome (GOLD analysis project Ga0209835, IMG submission 184138) | Anoxic lake water microbial communities from Lake Kivu, Rwanda to study Microbial Dark Matter (Phase II) - Lake Kivu water 52m metaG... | ecosystem: Environmental > Aquatic > Freshwater >...
CGGCATCTATATATACGCGTTCCCGGTCCAGCAGACCGTGGTCTATCTTTGGCCGGAAATAACCATCGGCTGGTATCTGCTCGTCTGCACGCTCGGAACATTGACGTTCGCACTATTATCGTGGCATTTGGTCGAGCATCGTGCGCTGGCGCTCAAGCCGGGGCGGCGCCCTGTCTCTACGCTGAACAATGCCTGATGACCGTGACGGGTTCATCTGACCTTCCATGGCCAACGGTAGCGCATTTGAAAGGAGAATCACATGGACATACGTTACATACGGCCGGCTCAATAATCAAGTGCAACACCTTACCAAGGTGTTGCACTTGATTATTGAGCCGGCCAACCCTATCCACGGCAGTTCCTGATCGACGGCGTCGATGGCATAACGACATTGGTGCGCAAGCGGGTCGAGGATGTCGAGCCAAGCTTCTTCGACCGGCTGGGCGATGGGGATGTTCTGTTCATCGATTCGTCGCACGTGTCCAAGACTGGCAGCGATGTGAACTACCTTTTCTTCGACGTGCTGCCCCGCCTGCGTCCTGGCGTTTTGGTGCACATCCACGATATCTTCTTGCCTGACGAATACCCGAAGGTCTGGGCCATCGACGATTGCCGCAGCTGGAACGAGCAGTACATGGGTACCCGCCACACCGCAGCAGTTCAGGCGACCTTTCCCCGCTATCCCCGGCTTGGCGGAGGTGGCAGCCTCTGGTTGCGCAGGAAATGATTCCACCCCAACACCAACGATGAATGAATTGCCATTTCTGATCGCTGTCGGACGCTCGCCGAACGATGCAAGCGACGAGGAAGGCCACTTGGCCGCGCGCCTTCTTGAACGCGAGCTGCCAACTCTCGCCATCCGCGTGGATTGCACCGCATCTGACTGCGCAGGACTGGCATCGACCGCCCGCGCGGCGGCGGAACAACGGGGGCTGGCGGATGCATCGATGGTTTTGCTGCTTGCCCATGATCAAATTGTTTTCGCACCGGGCAGCCTGGATCGCTTGAAGGATGCACTAAAGCGTGGAGCGAATACGGCTACCGCCTCTGGATCAAACGCCCCCCCCGTGCCCCCTCCCGATTACCTGACCCTGCGCGGGATGGAACGCTATGCCGCACATGCCGCTCTGCTTCCTGATGAGCCGACGCATCTACCCGTGGCTCAGCCTCTCGCGCTGCTGACGACGGCCGGAGCGCTCCGTTCCGACCGCTGGACGATGCAAGCTGTCAGGGTGCCCGGCGCCTACTTTCACGATTTTTCGGGTTACCGCGGCGGCCGGCGCGAAGAGATCATTCCCCTTGTACCGGCAACGGCGCGGCGCGTACTTGACGTCGGCGGCGGCGAGGGTGGCTTTCTCGCAGCGCTCAAGGCAATGCGTGGGGAACATGCCTGTGAAACGCATCTGGCGGAGTTTTCCGCGCCGGCTTGCCGCATTGCCGCCGGGGTCGTCGACCGGGTCTGGCAGGGCGATTTTCTTTCCCTGCCGCTGCCGGTCGGCTTTGACTGCATCACGTTCCTGGATGTGCTTGAACACGCCACGCACCCCGTGGCATGGCTGGCCCGCGCCCGCGAACTCCTTGCTCCCGACGGCGCCGTCGTCCTCTCCATTCCCAACGTGGGGCACTGGTCCGTGGTCGCCGACCTGCTGGAGGGACGCTGGGATTACGCGCCGGCGGGGATTCACTGCATCACCCATCTGCGTTTTTTTACCCGCACCGGTGTCTGCGACCTGCTGCGCGAAGCTGGCTTCGCGCCGGAACGCATCGAGGCGCAGCGCATCGACCCGCCACACTGGTTCGACATTCCGGCCATGGGTCACGCCCTCGCCATCGACACGGACAGCCTGGCAACTTACGCCTTTCTGGCGGTCGCGCGGGTCTCGCGATGAAGTGCCTCGCCATTCTGGTGAATTACCGCTGCGCTGGCCAGCTGGTCGATGCCGCGCGCTCTCTCGCGGACGATCCGGCGTGCGACCGCATCGATGTCGTGGATAACTCGGAAGACACTGCCGAAGCGGACTGGCTGCGAGCGCACCTGCCTGTTGGTGTCCAGCTGTCCGTCAGCGAGCGCAACCTGGGTTTTGCGAGCGCCTGCAACCTTGCTTTCGCGGCCGACGATTCGGATTGCGTCCTGCTGCTCAATCCCGATGCGCGTCTGTTGCCGGGCGCCCTGGCAAGATTGAAGGAGACCCTGGCGGAAAATCCGCGCCTCGGCGGCGTGGGGCCACGCGTGTTCTGGGACGATGAATGCCGTTTTTTGCTGCCCCCGACGACGTTTCCATCGCCGGGCAGTTACCTCTGGGATCGCCTGGCACTGCATTTTCCGGCACTGGGGGAATGGCGCGCCGCCCGCTTTCGCGCGCGCGCGCTGCATGAGTGGCGGGCAGCGTCGCCGCTGCGCGTGAATGCCCTGTCCGGCGGCCATGTGCTGCTGCGGCGCGTCGCCGTCGAGGCCGCCGGCGGCTTGTTCGATCCGGCTTTTTTCATGTATTGGGAGGACTCCGATCTGATGTGCCGTCTCGCCAGCGCCGACTTTGCCTTGTGCCTGGAGCCGCGCGCGCGCGCCATTCACCATTACGCGCATTCGCCTGGAAAGGACGCCTTGATCGGCCGAGGCTGGGCCGCCTATGCCGCCAAGCATTTTTCCACCCGGGGCTGGCGGCTGTTCGAGCGTTCTTTGCGTCGCCTGCCCGTCCCGGCACCGGCACCTGCCGATCCCGTCATACTAAGGGATGCGGGGCAGGCGATCGAAATCGTCGTCCCGGAGGCACTGTGGACCGGTTGGGTGCTCGAATATAGTCCGGCGCCGTCCTTCGTGCCCGCGATCGGGCATTTCGGCACGGGGCCGGTCGCCCGCTTGCCTGCTATGCTCGCGGCGCGGTTCAGCGGACGGGATTTTTTCCTGCGCCTGGGCGACGACGATGGAAGGTTCGTCAGTCGTTATACCGTGCGGGATTCAGTTCCGACCGGATAGCTTGCCGGCAATCCAGCGCAGCGGCGCGGTTACGCGCCAGGACGAAGATGCACGCATGTCCGCGAGCAGCTTCTGCTGCCAGTCGTACCCGGATTTCAGGTGCTCATGCTCAGACTTCAGGTGCTCATGCTCAGATATTTGGCGCTCATGCGCGACTTTCTGGCGAGCAAACGCTTCTTCGCGTTCAGCCAACCGGCCATGCAGCCACTCCGCCTGGGCATCCGCCGCGGCAAGTGCGGTTTCCATCCAGCGCCCCATCATGCGCCCTGCCGGATCGCCCGTGGCGCCGAGCAGCTCTTCAGGGGCAAGCAGCGTCAATGCCTCGGCATATATCACGTTGACCGGCAAGGTGTAAGTACGGTAGCGATTAAGTGCCGTCAGGTGGGCAACATAGTCCTGCCGCTCCAATTGGGAGCGAAAACAATGCATGGCGGCCAGCTTGAGTGGCCAGACCCCGGTGATGTCGACAAGCAGATTGGGGCGCAGAGGGGCGCCGATTTCGTAGAGCAACAGGCGTGGCGCGGATGCTTCCAGCCGTGTCACCGCCGCCAGTACGGCGCGGCCGAGCGCAAGATGGTCCGGATGAATCTCCCAGAGGGAGGGCGCCAGTACCATGTCGGCGCCGTGTTGCCGGATCAGCTTGGCAAGGTGTTCCGACAGGCTGGCGCAACCGCTCAGACCGCGATCGCGCAATCCGGCATGACTGGCAGGGTCGATGCCGAGCTGGGCGAGCGCCGCATCGGATTCCGAATTGCGTGTCAGGGCAATGTCCTGCCTGGCTTCATCCGGCGCATAACCCGCGCCATCGGTCAGGATGTGAACATGCACCTTCGCACCCCGCTGGCGATAAAGCGCCAGGACACCGCCGCAACCGAAAACCTCGTCGTCCGGATGGGGTGCGAAAGCGAGCACACTGCCGGCTTCCGGCAGAGGGGCGGGGGCAACGGGGATGTACCAATTTTCCATGAACTAACTCCGCGCACGCCGGAACAGGTGCCAAAGCCGACGCAATGAATGGTAGAGGATGTGCGCGCCGGGCAGGCCTAGCACCCGCGCGCGTATCCAGGCGGTCGGCACGCCCGCGACATGCAGTTCGCGTCCGAGTTCGAGCGCCATGGCCACGACCTGCGTCGGGTTGAGTTCGACGCGCAACCGCGCATGTTTCGCCTGCGCCTTGGCATAGTATTCGTCGAGGGTTTGCTGCCGTTGCGCCGCGTGCGTGGAGATGGCGGGCACACGATAGAGCGAGGTGAGTTTTTCGACCATGCGGAAATCGTCGTGCAAGGAGTAACGCACCCAGAGATTCCAATCTTCCAGATTGTCCAGTTCGACGTCGAACCCCCCCCATTTCTCGTAGAGATCGCGCCGAAACAGCACGGTCTGGATCGGCAGGTAGTTGTGGTGCCAAAGAATGGCACGACTAAAGGGCTGCCGGTAGATCAGGTTGTGCTCGATGTCGCGATATTCCCAGGGTTCCTCGCTTATGACTTCCGTGCGCACCTGGAACGCCAGGGCATAAACCGCGCCGAGCGACGGTTCGCGCCGCCAAGCCGCAACCAGCACTTCGAGGTGGTCGGCGAACAACAGGTCGTCATCGTCGAGAAAGCACAACAACTTTCCTCCCGCGTTTGCCAGGGCCGCATTGCCGGCGCGACAGCGCCCCATCTTGTCCAGCGGGCGATACACGACCGCGACGAAGCGTCCGTTGCCACGCAGGGACTCAGCCAGCCCCGCAGCCGTGTCGCCCCCGTCCTCGACAATGACCAGTTCGATGGCAGGGTAGGTCTGCGCGACAACGGAGGCGATGGCCTCCCGAAGTTTGCCGTCACGTCCCGGCATGGTTCTGATGAGCACGCTGACAAGCGGAAATTCGCATTCCGTTTCCTCCGGCTGCTCTTCGGCATGAGCATGGAAGGCGCCAGCACGCGACACGCTGTAGTCCCAGAGCCGGAATCCGAAGGTCTGCCCGCCGGTATGCCGGGTAGCGAGAAAATAGGGCGCGAGGTATAGCAGCTTCCCTGCATTGGCGAGCAGTTTCCATCTTTGGCGGGGAAAGCGCGCTGAAACGAAAAACAATCCCGGATACATGAGGAAGCCGGCGACAGCTTCGCCCCACGTGCCAAAACGGCAGCGCAACAGTACGTTAGCCAAGGTACTGCCGAGAAATTGTGCCGGCTTCAGTTCCGCCGCCTCGGCATAGGTGTAATGCCAGACTGTCGCGCGCGGAACATAGCGCAGGCGATAGCCGCTAGCGCGCAAGCGGTATGAGAGTTCCACGTCCTCGCCATAAAGGAACAGCCTGGGTTCGTAGCCGCGCACGGCGCGGAAAGCGGCAGTCCGGAACAATACGCAGGCACTGGAGCACCATTCGGTTTCCCCCGTGGCAGGGTGATACAGCTTTGGATGCTCGTAGGGCTTCTGCCGACACTCCCAGGCTGCGATATCGGCGGGGTCGGCTTGGGCTGTAAACAGCAGGGTAGTCAAGGTGTCGCGTTCGAAGCGAATATCGACATTCGTCACAAGGAAATAATCGCTGTCGATGCCGCGCAGGTTGGCGTTGTGGCCCTGACCGAAGCCGATGTTGGCGCCGGCGTCAATTTCGAAGCGGGCAAAGCGTTCCCCGTGCCGTTCGCGCCATTGGCCGAGCAGCGCGACGGTACCGTCGTTCGAGCCATTGTCCCGCCACAGCAATGAAATCTGCGTACAGGGATACGATTGGTTCAGCAGGCTGTCGAGGAAGGATTCGATCCATCGCTGCGAGTTGTAGGTGACGATCGAGAGGTCGAGGCGGTCGTAGGTTGGCATGACACGATTCTATTAGCGCCCGCGCCAGCCATGGGTGGAGAAAAAACGCAGCGCGGACCGGAGAAAATGAATGGCATGCACGAAACCCTTGCGCCCCGCGCCACCGCCGGCATGCTTGACCCGCATGGTCGGGCAGTAGGCTGACACTCCCAGTCGGGCAGCACGTCTGGTCAGATCAAAGTCTTCAAAATAGAGAAAATAGTTAGGGTCGAATCCCCCCAGGCGATCGAAGACATCAGCACGAAACAGCAGGCAACAGCCGCTCATGAGCGGCGGGACGAAGACCGGCTGGCCGGGATCCCAGTCGCGACATTCGTAGCGGGCGATACGCCGGCTGGTGCGCGCCGTGACACCCAGGCCTCGCAGGATAAGCGTCAGCGCATCCGGCGGTCGAAAGCAGGCTGGCCGCAGACCATCGTCGTCGTCGAGCGCCGGCGCGACGATGCCTGTCGCCGGATGCGCGGCAAGAAAACCCAGGCCGGTAACGAGGCTGTCCGGTGCGAAATCGAGGTCGGGGTTGGCGATGAGGAAAAAGTCGGCATCGACGGCACGGCGAAAAGCGGCGTTGTGCCCAGCGCCGAAGCCGGGATTACCGGGGTCGTGACAGTAATCAACATCCATACCACATGCCTGCCGCCAACTGGCTATCACCTCGGGCTTCGCGAGTTGCGGAGAATGATCAATCAGGATCAACCTGGAATTCCGCATCAAACCAAGCTTACGAGCCTCCAGACAAGCCAACGAAAGCGAACCAAGCGTGCGCACCAGCAGAGCCTCATCCTGACAGTAGAGAACAATGGAAATGGTCAGCAACACATTGATCATGGCTCAATTATCGATACTCAGACTTATTATAAGTATGGTTCACCCTGGCGCGCCATCAGGGGTCAGGCTGTCTTTTTTGCTCGAACCATGCGACAGGAACACCATGCCGGCAGTTGTGCTTGCAGCGCTGCTTTCATTCACTGAAGGATCGAAGTTCATATATGACTTGCTTCATATAGGAAGCATGGATATGCTGCGCCCCCATGAACGCTTCGGTCCAGTTTCCCCTCCAGGTTTCGGCGATGCAGGCAGAGAGCCTGCGCGCGCTGCAGTCGCTTTTCTCGGCGACCTGCAACCACCTCGCGCCGCGGGTGCGTGATTTCCGCTGCTGGAACCGGGTTGCCCTGCACCATCTCAGCTACAAGGACTTGCGCGAGCGCTTTCCCCAACTCGGTTCGCAAATGGCCTGCAATGCGATTTACTCGGTGTGCCGCTCCGCCCGGATTGTCTATCAGCATCCGCAAAGCCCGTGGAACATCGGTCGCCAACCCGCTGCGCCGCTGCCGCTGCTGCGCTTCCTGCCGAGTTCGCCGGTGTATTTCGACCGGCATACCCTGAGCGTGAAGGACGGCCGGCTCTCCTTGTTCACGCTCGACGGCCGCCTGCATTTCAACATCGAGCTGCCGGCGGATGTCGTCGCCCGCTTCGGTCGCGACCGGTTGCGCGAAATTGCCTTGACGTGCGACGGAAACATTTTCTCCTTGCGTTTCCAATTCGGCGGCGAAGCCGCCGGGACGGAGGACGCGACCTGGAAAGATTTACCCGAATACCTCATCGTGCTTGCCGATCCGGGTGCCGACGAGCCCCCTGTTCCATTTAGCTCTCCCGAAAGGTTGTCTGCCTGATGCCTCCCGTTCCTCCTTCGTCCGATGCCGAGTTGCAGGCCGAAATTCGGCGACTGCGCCCGCTGTTCCAGCGCGCCTTTGTCCTGAGCCTGATTGCCGGTGTACTGGCGCTGGCGCCGGCGGTGTATATGTTCGAAGTGTATGGGCGCGTGGTCGATAGCCGCAGCATGACGACCCTGATCATGCTGACGCTGCTGCTAACCGGCGTGCTTGCGGTGATGGAAGTGCTCGAATGGGTGCGCGCCCATCTGTTGCGCGATGCGGGGAACCGGCTGGACGAGCGGATAGGCCAGCGGGTTTTCGGGGCGGTGTTCCTGCTCAACCTGATGCGCGGGCAGAATGCCGGCCAGCAGGCCATGGGCGACTTGAAGACCGTGCGCGAGTTTTTCGGCACGCCGGGGGCCCTGGCGGTGCTGGATTCCCCGGTTTCGCTCCTGATCCTGGTCATTCTGTTCTGGATCGACCCCCTGCTCGGCTGGTTTGCGGTGCTGGGAGGGCTCGTCCAGACGGCAATCGCCTATCTGACCCAGCGGCGCACGCAGCAGCCGCTCAATGCGGCGAACAAAGCGGCGCTGGCGGCGCAGAATTATGTTGGCAACAGCTTGCGCAACGCTCAGGTGATTGAGTCGATGGGGATGCTGGGCGGCATCCGGCAACGCTGGATGAAGTTTCAGAACGAGTTTTTGCTGCAGCAGGCGGTCGCTTCGGATCATGCGGGCGGGCTGGCGTCGGCGGCCAAGTCGGTGCAACTGGTGGCGACGTCGGGCATGCTGGGCCTTGCTGTCTGGCTGGTGCTGACAGAGGGGCTCCATGCCGGCCTGATGATCGTGGCGATGATCCTGGGCGGCAAGGTGCTGCAGCCGATTGTGCAACTGGTGTCGAACTGGAAGGCGGTGGTCGAGTTCCGCAGTGCTTTTGGCCGGCTTGACGAACTGTTGCGCCAGTTCCCCATGGCCCAGGAACGGATGAGTCTGCCGCCGCCCAAGGGCATGCTGAGCGTGGAGGCGGTTACGGCTGGCCCGCCCGGTAGCCCGCTGGCAATCTTGCGCAATGTGACATTTGACCTGCCGGCCGGCGAATGCCTGGCGGTGGTGGGGCCCTCGGCCTCGGGTAAAACGACGCTGGCACGCTTGCTGATGGGCTTGTGGCCGACCCTGTCGGGCAAGGTCAGGCTCGACGGGGCCGAAGTGTTTGCCTGGAACAAAACCGAGTTGGGCCCGCATGTCGGCTATCTGCCCCAGGGCGTCGAACTGTTCGACGGCACCCTGGCGGAGAATATTGCCCGCTTCGGTGAAGTCGATATGGCCGAGGTGGAGCACGCCGGCCGGCTGGTCGGTCTTGATGCACTGGTTGCCGAACTGCCCGAGGGCTATCTGAGCCGGATCGGCGACGAAGGCGCGTTTCTGTCCGGCGGCCAGCGGCAGCGCGTCGGTCTGGCGCGCGCCGTCTACGGTTTGCCGCGCTTCGTGGTGCTCGACGAGCCGAATTCCAGTCTCGACGAACTTGGGGAAACGGCGCTGGCGAATCTGGTCCGCTACCTGAAGTCGAAGGGTTCGACGGTCGTCGTCGTCACTCATCGAACCAGCATCCTGGCGGCATGCGACCGCATGCTGTTGCTCGTCAATGGCATGATGCAGGCCTACGGGCCGCGCGACGAGGTGCTCGCCGCCCTCGCCAAGGCGCGCGAGGCGCAAGCGGCGCAGACAACAACGCCGGCGGACCGGATAGCACGCCGCCCCGCAACCGGCTCCACCCCGGCCATTTGAGAACGCCATGAGTAGCGTATTTTTCGCCCAGCGCAATCCGCTCAACGCCATCCTCTGGCAATTCCGCCGCGAGCTCCTCGCCGTCGGCGCATTCAGCATGCTCGTGAATCTCCTGATGCTGACGCCGGCCATCTACATGTTGCAGGTGTTCGATCGGGTCCTGACAAGTTACAGCGAGTTGACCTTGCTGGTCGTCTCTCTGCTGGCGCTGTTCTTTTTTGCCGTCATGGCGTTTGCCGAATGGGTGCGTTCGCGCTTGCTGGTGCGCGCCGGGGTGCGCTTCGACGCGCTGGTCAATGTGCGCGTGTTCCAGGCCAGTTTCGAGGCTTCGTTGAATCAGGCCGGCCGCAATCCGCGCGAAGCCTTCGCCGATCTGACCCATTTGCGCCAGTTCATGACTGGCAACGGCGTATTCGCCTTTTTCGATGCGCCCTGGGTGCCGATCTACATCGCGGTATGCTGGCTGCTGCATCCTTGGCTGGGCATCATCGCCTTGCTGTTCGCGCTGATTCTGGTTGTGATCGCCTGGTTCGGTCATCGCCTGACGCAAGGCGGCCACGAGGAGGTGGCCGAGGCGGGTTTCAAGTTGAGCGGTTTCGTCCAGAGCAAGTTGCGCAACGCGGAGACCGTCGAGGCGATGGGTATGCTGGACAACCTGCGCCGCCGCTGGTCCGGGCTGAACCGCCAGACGCTGGACTTGCAGACGCGAGCGGCGGATCGCAGCCAGCGGGTTCAGTCGTTCACCAAGTTCGTGCAATTGACCCAACAGTCGCTGATGCTCGGCGCGGGGGCTTGGCTGGTGATCCGGGGTGAATTGAATCCGGGCGCCATGATCGCCGCAAACGTGTTGATGGGACGCGCGCTGCAACCGGTGCAGCTGATCGTGGCGAGCTGGAAGAGTTTCATCACCGCCCGACTCTCTTATCGCCGACTGGTGGACCTGCTGGCGGCGTACCCGGAGCGCACCGGACGAAGCGTGACGGAGGCGCCGCAAGGGCGAATGGCGTTGCGCGGACTCAAAGCCACCGCGACCGGCCGCGCCGAGCCGATTCTCAAGGGCATCGATGCCGATTTCAATGCCGGCGAGGTGGTGGTCATCCTGGGGCCCTCCGGTTCGGGCAAATCGACCCTGGCACGCTGCCTGATGGGGGTCTGGCCGCAAACCGAAGGCGCGGTGCTGCTTGACGACGTGCCGCTCAAGGATCTGGATCGCCACGCGCTGGGCGCCTACCTCGGCTACCTGCCCCAGGATGTTGAGCTGCTTGAGGGCACGGTCGCCGAGAACATCGCCCGGCTCGGCACGGTCGACGCCGAAAAGGTAATCTCTGCCGCCAGCGCGGCGGGAGTTCATGACATGATCCTGCGCTTTCCGCAAGGCTACGATACGCCGATGGGTGTTGCCGGCGGCCTGCTTTCGGGCGGGCAACGGCAGCGTATCGCTCTGGCGCGGGCGCTGTATGGCGATCCTTCGGTGATCGTGCTTGACGAGCCAAACGCCAACCTGGACGACGCTGGCGAAGCGGCGCTGACTCTGGCGGTGCAAGGCCTCAAACAACGGGGTAAGACGGTTTTTGTCATATCACATCGTGGCGGCATCGTGAATATAGCCGACCGCTTGCTGGTCTTGGTTGGGGGTGAAATCCGCCTCCTTGGACCGCGCGAAGAGGTGCTTGCCGCCTTGCATCCCCCGGCGGGAACCGCACCCGCCACCCCGCACGGCGCTCTCGCGCCGACTACTTCCGCTTGAATTATTTTCAGGGGTTTTTCGCATGGCTACTCAACTTCCTAATCCCGCTTCAGCCCCTGCGCCGCATACGCTTGAGGGAGAACTGGGCTTGCAAACCGATACGCGCCGTCCGATGCGCATCGGCCTGTGGGTACTTGGTATCGGTTTCGGCGGCTTTCTGCTCTGGGCTGGGCTGGCCCCGCTCGACGAGGGGGTGCCTACCCAAGGCGCGGTATCCATCGAGTCCAAGCGCAAGGCCGTGCAGCATCTGCAAGGTGGGCTGGTGAGCGAAATCCTGGTGCGCGAGGGTGAGTTTGTCGAGGCCGGCCAGGTGGTCGCCCGACTGGATGCAGTCACAGCCCGCGCCGGGTTCGAGGCCGAACATCAGCGTTACCTGGGGCTGCGGGCGATGGAAAGCCGTCTGATAGCGGAGCAGCGCGGCGCGTCAACGATCTCTTTTCCGCCCGAATTGATTGGCTCCACCGATCCGATGATCCAGCAGCAGCTCGAATCGCAGCGCTCCTTATTTATGTCGCGCCGCGCCGCGCTCAATTCCGAGTTGAGCGCGATCGACCAGTCGATCATCGGTCAAGAAGCGATGATCTCCGCCTATCGGGGCCAGATTGAGAGCCATACGGCACGCCGTGCTTCCTTGAACGAAGAACTGAACGGGATTCGCGATCTGGTCAGCGAGGGTTACGCGCCGCGCAACCGCCAACTCGATCTGGAGCGTCAGGTGTCGGCCAGCGAGGCCGCGCTAACCGAGTTGCGTGGCAATCTGGCACGCAGCCAGAGCGGCATCGCCGAATTGCGGCAGCGCGCAATCCAGAGGCGTCAGGAGTACCACAAGGAGGGGGATGGCCTGTTGGCCCAGATTCGTCTCGAATTGCAGGCGGGCTTGGAAAAATACCGCGCCGCCACCGATGCCTTGGCGCGCACGGAACTACGGGCGCCCGTTGCCGGGCAGGTGGTCGGCTTGGCGGTGCATACCGTCGGGGGGGTGGTGCAGCCGGCCCAGAAGTTGATGGATATCGTGCCGCTCGACGAATCCTTGCTGCTCGAGGCGCACATCCCGCCCCACTTGATCGACCGCGTCGCGCCCGGGCAGCTCGCCGATATCCGTTTCAGCGCATTCGCCCATTCGCCGGCGCTCGTCGTCGAGGGCAAGCTGGAATCGATTTCCGGCGACCTGATCGTCGAACCGGGGCCCACCGGCAGCGTTTCCTACTTCCTGGCACGGGTATCGGTCACCCCTGAGGGACTGAAGACGCTCGGGTCCCGGCGTATGCACCCCGGCATGCCCGCCGAGGTGATCATCAAGACGGGCCAACGTTCCCTACTGACGTATCTGCTCCACCCACTGTTCAAGCGCGTCGCCGCGTCGTTGAAGGAGGAGTGAAAAATGACACTTTCACACCGCAGTTTGTCGCACTGTCTGGCGGCGTGTGTCTGCGCTTGTCTGGCGCTTCCCGTTGCCGCCCTCGACCTGCTTGAAAGCTACGAGGCGGCCCTGCTACAAGATGCGGAGTACCAAGCAGCACGCGCGACCGCCGAGGTGGGGCGCGAGGCTCTGCCGCTAGCGCGCGCCCAATTGCTACCCAACCTGTCTTTCAACGCCAATCGCATGCGAAACAACCTGACCACGGAAACGCTCAATGCGCTCGGCCAGCCGTTATCCTTCGATTCGAATTACACCAGCAAGAGCTACGCACTGACCTTGCGCCAGCCCTTGTACCGCCCCGCCCTTCTATCCGGTTACCGCCAGGCTGGGGCACGCGTGGCCAGCGCCGATGCGATGTTCCTCAAGGCGGGTCAGGATCTTGCCCTGCGCGTCGCAGGGGCCTATTTCAATGTGCTGTTCGCCGAGGAATCCGTCCGGCAGGTCGAAGCTCAGGGGCTTGCCATTGCCACCCAGTTGCGGGCGGCTGAACGGGCAATCCGGGCCGGTGTGGGGACACGCACCGACATTGATGACGCCCAGGCACGGCTCGATTTGAACCAAGCGAAACTGCTGGGCGCCCGGCAGCAAATCGACCAGGCGCGCCACGAACTGCACATTCTCATCGGCAGGCCCGCCGACCAGATACGGCCGCTTGATCGGGATCGCCTGGCGTTGAGTCCGCTCCAGCCGGATGCGCTGGACGCCTGGATCGAGCGCGCCGAGCAGTCGAGTCCAGAATTGCACGATCTGCAGGCGCGCGTGAAAAGCGCGATGCTGGAACTGGCGCGCGCCCAGTCCGGGCACAAACCGACGCTCGATTTGATCGTGCAACGCACCTACAGCGAGAGCGACAACGTTACCAATCCAAACAACAGTTATGATAATAGCCAGATCGGCGTCCAACTCGCCATCCCGCTGTACGCCGGGGGCGCTGTAAACGCCCAGGTGCGTCAGGCGCGGGCTGCCCTCGTCGAGGCGGAGCAGCGCCTCGAAGCGGCACGCCGAAAGCTGGCCACTCAAGTTCGCAAGGAGTTCCAGGGTGTCCGGGAAGGCATGCTGAAAGTTCAGGCGCTAGAAGCGGCGGAACGATCCGCCGCGTTGTCGCTCGCATCGAACGAGAAAGGATTTCTAGCCGGCGTGCGCTCCCGGCTGGACATCCTAAATGCCCTTGAGGTGCAAGCCAACGCACGCATGGAACTGGCTAGGGAACGCATGTTGTTTGTCATGTCGCGCATCCGTTTGCTGGGCCATTGCGGCGCGCTGGACCGCACCGCTCTGGAAGAGATGAATCGGTGGCTGGCGGCTTCTTGAGTAGGTTGAACGGATGAACGTGGTTTTTACCGTCGACTTCATCTTTCCCCCGTTGAACGGTATCGGTCGCTACCTGTGCTGTCGCTTGCGCTTGGCGGGCTATCGGGTATTTCTGGCGCCCGCCGCCGTGGCTGCGCATGATGGGCGACGTGACAGCCACCGACGGCCCGTATTCTTTTTGCGACACCTGCGCAGTATGGTGCGGTTCTTCCTGACCCCGAGCTATCTGAAGTGTAGGTTCAAACTGCGGGCGGATGGAGGCGGCAAGAGGGGCGGGAGGCCGATGTGAGGGGGGCTGGCAAAGTGCTGGTCACCGGCGCCACTGGTTTTGTGGGGCGGCCTTTGTGCGAACGCTTGCGCAACGAAGGCCGCCAGGTCCGTGCCGCGTTGCGCCGCGCCGGCCCGCTGCCGGTGGCGGGTATCGAGCCGGTCGAGGTCGGGGAGATCGGCCCCGACACGGACTGGCGTGCCGCATTGCAGGGTGTGGATGCGGTGGTGCATCTCGCCGCCAGGGTGCACCAGATGGACGACCAGGCGGGCGATCCCGTGGCCGCTTACCGGCGGGTGAATGCCCTCGCCACGGCGGCCCTGGCGAAGGCCGCGGCAGAGGCGGGGGTGCGGCGCTTCATCTTTGCCAGCAGCATCAAGGTGAATGGCGAGGCGACGGCGCCGGGTCGGCCGTTCAAGGAAGCCGACATGCCGCAGCCACATGGCCCCTATGCCCAGTCGAAATGGGCGGCAGAACAGGCGCTGCGGCGAATCGCGCGGCGGACCGATATGGAAATCGTCAGCCTGCGTCCGCCGCTGGTCTACGGTCCGGGTGTGGGCGCCAATTTTCTCCGTTTGCTCGACTGGATCGAGGCGGGGCGGCCGCTGCCGTTGGGATTGGCGGAGAACCGTCGCAGCCTGTTGTATCTGGGCAACCTGATCGACGCCATGCTGGCCTGCCTGCGCGCCCCCGGAATAGTCAGCCAGGCCTATCTGGTCAGCGATGGCGAGACGGTCTCGACGCGGGATCTGATCCGGATGCTGGCGCGGGAACTGGGGCGTCCGGCTCGCCTGCTGCCGGTCCCGCCCGCGCTGTTGCGTCATCTTGGCCGATGCCTGGGCAGGCGTGCGGAAGTGCAACGTCTGCTGGGCGAACTGACGCTGGACGGCGGCCTGATGCAGCGGGAACTGGGTTGGCATCCGCCGCATGGATTGAGCGAGGGGCTCGCGGCCACGGTGCGCTGGTACAAGTCCAGGCAGGTGTGAGTCCGCGAGCGATGCATGAGGCGCTTTCCCACGGCTATGTGCCGCTGATTGCCGCGGTTGCATCGTTCGGCGTCGCGTATGCGGTTATTTTCTGGCTGCTGCGTTCGGGCCTGATGCCGATGGATAGGCCCAATATCCGTTCCCTGCATGTCCGTGTCGTGCCCCGCGGCGGGGGCATCGGCATCGTCGCCGGTCTGGGCGCCGCGGTATCGCTGGTCGTCGAAGCGCCGGGAAGCGCGGTGTTGCTGGCGGTTGGCCTGGGACTGGCGGTCGTTTCCTTCGCCGACGATGTGGTCGGGCTGGCGACGCGCTGGCGCCTGCTTGCGCATCTGCTGGCCGCCGGCGGTCTGTTGTTGTTCGGCCTCGATCGGCCGGTCGATCTGGTTCATTTGCTGTGGCTGGTTCCGGCGGTGGTCTGGATGACCAATCTGTACAACTTCATGGATGGCTCGGACGGGCTCGCGGGCGGGATGGCGCTGTTCGGCTTCGGCGCCCTGGGCATCGCCGCCTGGCTGGCGGGCGATATGGGGATGGCCGGCATCGCCCTGGCCGTGGCCGCTGGCGCGGGGGGGTTTTTGTTGTTCAACTTCCCACCGGCCCGCGTATTCATGGGCGATGTCGGCTCCATTCCGCTGGGCTTCATGGCTGCCGGCCTCGCCGTGCTGGGCTGGCAACGGGAGTTGTGGTCGGCGTCTTTTCCACTGCTGGTGTTTTCGCCGTTCATTGTCGATGCGACAGTGACCCTGCTGCGACGTTTGCTGACGGGCGAAAAGATATGGCTGGCGCACAATAAGCACTATTATCAGCGCCTGGTCCGTCTCGGTTGGGGACATCGCAAGACCGTGCTGGCCGAATACGCGTTGATGGCGGCCGCACGTGGTTCGTGCGTTTTTCGCGGCATGGCGTGAGGGGCGCGGTAAATTTGTTCTGGCTTCCGAGTCCGTCATTCCCCCCGCAGGGGGGAATCCAGAATGCACGGTAGAAACCATGGGTTGCGTGCCTACCGGCGCAGGGCCGAAAACTGGATGCCCGTCTGCGCGGGCATGACGGCAATTCAATGGCTTACATCGAGAACAAATCTGCCCCGCACCCCGGGTGGCATCATCTTGACATCCTCCCGTGCCTGAAGGCAGGGGAGGATGTCAAGACGAGTTTCGATAAGGAGCAGACTATGGGACAACTGAATCGCATCACCCAGCAGCCCGACGTGATGGGCGGCAAAGCGTGCATCCGTGGCATGCGCGTCACGGTCGGCATGGTCGTGGGACAAGTCGGCGCGGGTCACAGTGTCGATGAAATCCTCGCCGACTATCCCTACCTTGAGCGCGAGGACATCATGCAGGCACTGCGCTACGCCGCATGGCGAGCCGAAGAACGCGAGGTCTTGCTGGCCACCGCATGAAGCTGCTCGTCGATATGAACCTGTCGCCGCGCTGGGTTGGCTTGCTGACCGACGCCGGCTACGAGGCGGCGCACTGGTCAACGCTTGGGGCGAAAGACGCGCCGGATTCGGAAATCATGGCCTACGCCAGCGCGAACGACTGCGTGGTGCTCACTCACGATCTGGACTTCAGCGCCATCCTCGCCGCTACCCACGGTGAGAAGCCCAGCGTCGTACAAATCCGCGCCGACGATGTCAGCCCGGACGCGATCGGCAGTCAAGTCATTGTCGCTCTGCGGCAGATGGCTTCCGAGCTGGAAGAAGGCGCCCTGCTCACTGTCGATACAAACCGCACACGCTTGCGCGTGCTGCCATTGCAGCCTCGAGGGTGAACGGCGTGAAATTTTCGACCGGCTTTCAAGTCGGCGTTTCGGTTTTCCGCCCTGAAGCGCGGGGGCAAACCGGAGTCCTTCCCACGATGAATCTGTCCATGAAACTGCGGCTCGGCTGCGAGCCGCGCCACATTCCCGGCTTCTACCACGTGGACATCGCGGATCATGGCCACATCGACCATCGCGGGCCGGTGGAGGACCTGTCCTTCCGGGCCGACGAGTCCGTCGATCTCATCCATGCCTCGCATCTGCTGGCGCAATCCTTCATGTCGAATCCGGGGGGCGCCGTCACCCGGATCGCGGTGGCGCCCAGGCAGGTGTGAGTCCGCGAGCGATGCATGAGGCGCTTTCCCACGGCTATGTGCCGCTGATTGCCGCGGTTGCATCGTTCGGCGTCGCGTATGCGGTTATTTTCTGGCTGCTGCGTTCGGGCCTGATGCCGATGGATAGGCCCAATATCCGTTCCCTGCATGTCCGTGTCGGCTCCATTCCGCTGGGCTTCATGGCTGCCGGCCTCGCCGTGCCGGGCTGGCAACGGCAGTTGTGGCCGGCGTCTTTTCCACTGCTGGCTGTTTTCGCCGTTCATTGTCGATGCGACAGCGACCCTGCTGCGACGCTTGCTGACGGGCGAAAAGATATGGCTGGCGCACAATAAGCACTATTATCAGC
>Ga0209835_1000925_pt1 | contig 17363 bp, 15 predicted proteins | sample LakKivwa52mmetaG_FD_184138 | JGI IMG/M metagenome (GOLD analysis project Ga0209835, IMG submission 184138) | Anoxic lake water microbial communities from Lake Kivu, Rwanda to study Microbial Dark Matter (Phase II) - Lake Kivu water 52m metaG... | ecosystem: Environmental > Aquatic > Freshwater >...
AGTCACTGAGTCTGACCCAACGGCAGGAGGCATTCAACCTTGTGGAAGAATGTTTGGCGTAAACAACGGAGATAAAGTGTTACCCCAAAACTGAAAATTTTTTCGGATTTTGCTTGCACATAAACAAGTAATATTTAATTAGAGCAGCGAAATAAATATCTCTACGGCGTGTTTAGGCACGCCGTAGAGATAGCTGTTGCTGAAAATTAGGAGAAATTATTGACTATCACGTATCTCAAAAAAGCTGAGAAAACGCCAGAAACAGAAACTGCTACTGCGAATTCAAATAAATTGAATCGACGCACATTAGTTGGTTTATTAACCATCGTAGTGGTGCTGTTGGCTTGGTGGATATCCACTTCATTAACTGGATTTATTTCACCTGCACGTTTTCCAGCGCCCAAAGAGGTGTGGGAGTCCTTAATTCAAATATCAACTACGGGTTATGGAAACGGCCTATTGCATCAACACATACTGCACAGCCTGCTTTTGGTAGCCATGGGTTTTGCAGTGGCTATAGCAGTAGGGGTGCCTTTGGGCTTACTCATGGGGTATTCGAAAAAAGCTGAGGCGCTGATTAACCCTGCGTTTTTGGTACTGCGACCGATACCTCCACTGGCATGGATACCGTTAGCTATTGTGTGGCTAGGTTTGGGTGATGCTGCAAAAATACTGGTGATTTTTGTGGCTGCGTTTGTGCCATCTGTGATCAACAGCTACACAGGGGTACGGAATATCGAACCAGCAATTATGGAAGCCTCAAAGATGCTGGGCATTCGCGGTTGGAAAATGGTCACCGAAGTTTTAGTACCAGGGGCATTCCCCATGATTTTCACAGGGCTGCGTCTCTCGTTGCAAGCAAGTTGGACCACACTTGTAGCAGCTGAGTTGATTGGCGCTTTGTATGGCTTGGGCAGTATTCTGAACCAAGGTTCACAAGATATTTATCCGTCCATGATTTTGGTGGCTATGGTTTGTGTGGCGGTTTGTGGAGGTTTGACAACCGCCCTGTTAGGCAAGTTAGAGAATATAGCCATGCCCTGGCGTGAGGTGAGGGTTGCGCCATGAAAAAATTAACCCTTATTGGTTCGCTTGGCTTTTTGGGTGTTTGGTATCTCGCGGTAGCGCTACAACTTGCGCCAAGCAAGTTTTTGCCAATGCCACATGAAGTTATTGCGCGGCTTGTAAATCTTATGCAAGAGCCATTCGCGGGATACACACTATGGCAGCACATGGCTTCAAGCTTGCAACGTTTTACACAGGGTTTTGGTTTGGCTGTTCTGATAGGTGTTCCACTTGGCTTGCTTATGGGGTGGTTCAGATGGTTGGACGACATCGTGACACCGCTATTTGATGCATTACGTTTCATAGCACCTGTTGCTTGGGTGCCATTTGCTGCATTGTGGTTTGGCACTGGGATTGGCGGACCAATGCTCATTATTTTTACTGGTGCTTTTCCACCATGTCTCATCAACGCGTATAGAGGTGCGCGTGGTGTAGATATTAAATACTTAGAAGCAGCAAGTATGCTCGGAATTGGTAGTTTTAAAACAATTACTGAAGTCCTTTTTCCAGCAGCTATTCCCAGCATCATTGCGGGTCTGCGTATCAGTGCGGGGCTAGGGTGGTTGTCACTAGTGGGGGCAGAGTTAATTGTTGCCTCCAGCGGCGTGGGGTACATGATTGTGAAAGGTCAGAGTGCAATTGCCACAGATATCGTCATGGCTGGTATGCTGGCCATTGGCTTTGTAGGCGTGTTGATCGACGTCGCTATACGTCGCCTTGAGTCATATCTATTGAAACATAAAACGAGTTATTAAATGAGCAATATTCAATTTAATCAGATTGAGCGTGTTTTTCAACGAGATGGCAAGTCTGTACCCATCATTCAAGGTTTTGATCTCAAGGCCCTGCGGAACGCCGCCCGCCGGGCCAGAGAACATACCCCGGAGTTTAAGGAGAAGTACCGCTGGCGCTCCGGGATTGAATCGACCTTTTCCGGGATGAACAAACAGACCGGGATTAAGCATCTCCGAGTTCGGGGTCTGGACGCTGTGGGCTACTGCGCCCGGTTAAAGGCCATCGGCGTCAATCTTTTCCGGGCGGCCAGGGTGAAGAGGGTCCTGAATGCCCTCAGACCAGTCCCCCGGGCGGTTTCTGCCGTCATCTGCTCTATTATAGGGGATGTCAAAGAACATTTATTGAGCCATTGGCGCCGGCTCAGTGATATTTTTAAATCGGCGACTGAAAATATGCTCTACACTGTCAGAATCGCCGTGTGACTTTTTACGAGGTCATCAATTACTGCCACCATTGGTTTTGCACCTGGCGGTGAGAATGGAAGTAAAATACACCCCGCGAAAGGAGCGCGGGACGCGGTCGGAACGAATCTTGAACCTGCCCCTGCAGGACATCGGCATCGTCATAGTGAACGCCCATAGCGGCGCGTTTCAGCAGCGGCTGCAGAACGAATAGACCTTGCGGGCAGGGTAAAGGCCGTCGAAACGTGGGAGGCTATTTATGAGGGAAAAGCGATCATTCTCGCAACGGGTCGCCAGCCGATTCGCCTCAAATTGGAGACGAACTGCGAGCGCATCCACTACTGCTCGGTGTGTGACGGCTCGGCCTACGCCGGCAAGAAGGTTCTTGTCATCGGCGGCGGCAACAGCGGGTTTGACGAGTCCCTGTACCTGCTTTCGCTTGGGGTCAGCGAGATTGTGATGGTAGAAGCCCAGGAGAACTGTTGCGCCAGCGAGATTACTCAGGCCAAGCTCCGCAGCCATCGGAACGTCAGCATCCGAACCGACACCTGCGTCACGGCAATCGCCCAGGATGGCAATTGCTGTCGGGTGACGCTTGAGAACCAGAAGAGTCAGGAGAATAACACGATTTGCGTGGACGGCATTTTCTCGTTCATCGGCCAGTACGCGAATACGCATATGTTCCGTGGCATGATCGACCTGGATGACAACGGCTACATCCTTGCTGGGCCGAACAGAGAGACAAACGTTCCCGGCGTGTACGCTGCGGGCGACGTGGTCCATAAGGACTACCGATATTTAACCACTGCCATGGCCGATGGCACGATTGCTGCCTTGGCCGCCGCGAAGTACCTAAGAGGATAAGTTGCAGCAATGATCGCCGGCACCTCGACATGAAGGCCGTTCCGAGAGGCTATTGGGCATTCAGGAATATTTTCAGGTGTTAAAAAAAGGCAGTGGCTGTGACTTCGGACTGCGCAGAAAAACTTCGCAACATGTGGGGGCCGCAAGAATGGCTACAGGAGGATGGGACCGCCAGAGCTATCATGTGCTTGGATTCTTATATGCACTATGAAACCCACCTTGCTCGCCCGCCTTTAAGGTCTTTGAAAAGCATGGCTCCTTGATTCTTAATTTCGGTGCAGAACCTCACCAAATCCTTCGGTGATCTTGTGGTACTGCCCGGGGGCGGGCCGCTGCAGTGCTGATCCTTAACCGCATGTTGATGCCCTCATGATCACTGACGATTCGCCATTTAGCGATTTGTATGTATCTGAATATGTGTAAAACGAATTTCCAAGAAGGCTGTTTGGCGACTTTTGACGAAAACATTCATCACATTTAGGAGAGCAAATGATTACAGGGATTCTGAAGGAGATCAAGACCGAGGAAAACCGCGTCTCCATGACGCCGGCCGGCGTCGAGGTGATGAAGGACCATGGTCATACGATCCTCGTTGAGCAAAACGCAGGGGTCGGAAGTGGCTTCGATGACAAGGCCTATGCGGAGGCCGGCGCCGAGATCGTCAAAACCGCGAAGGAGGTCTATTCGCGGTCCAACATGGTGATGCATGTCAAGGAGCCGATGCCCTCGGAATACAACCTGATCCGTGAAGATCAGATCGTCTTCACCTATTTTCACCTCGCGGCTGACGAGGTGCTGACGAAGGCAATGATTGCATCCAAATCCATCGACATCGCCTACGAAACGATCCAGAAGGCGGACGGATCGCTGCCCCTGCTCATCCCCATGAGCGAGGTCGCGGGCCGGATGGCGATTCATGAAGGGGCGAAGTATCTGGAGATGGAATACGGCGGAGAAGGGGTCCTCCTCGGCGGCGTCCCCGGCGTGGATCCCGCGACAGTGCTGGTCATCGGCGCGGGAACGGTCGGCACCCAGGCTGCAAGGATGGCCTGCGGGCTCGGCGCCAAGGTGTATGTCGTCGATTCATGGCTGCCGAAACTCCGTTATCTCAATGACGTGATGCCGCAGAACTGCTTCACCTTGATGTACTCCCCGGCAACAATCCGCAAACTGATCCAGGAGGCGGACCTCGTCATCGGCTCCGTCCTCATCCCCGGGGCGAAGGCCCCGAAACTTGTCACCCGCGATATGCTCAAGACCATGAAGAAGGGCGCAGTCCTGGTGGACGTGGCGATCGATCAGGGCGGCTGTTTCGAAACCTCCAAGGCCACGACGCACAAGGATCCTGTCTACACAATCGACGGCATCATCCACTACTGCGTGGGCAACATGCCGGGCGCCGTCGCCAAGACCTCCACGCTGGCCCTGACCAACGCCACCCTTCCCTATGCGGTTGAGATCGCGAACAAGGGTTGGAAAAAGGCGATGAAGGAAAATCCGGAGATCAAAAAGGGGGCCAATGTGATCCAGGGTCAGATCACCTTCAAGGGTGTGGCCGATGCCTTCGGCATGAAACTCGCGTCGATCGACAAGCTTCTGCAAAAATAATGTGTTGCCATAGATTGGTGAAGGGGAACGAATTCAATGAACGGACTTACAATATAAGAAATCGTAAAGAAGTTAGATTCTGCGTTGAACTAAAAAACAGGAGGATGACATGGTAAAATATAAAGTGCATATCGATGATCTCCCCGTGGTGCAGGTTCCGGGGCGCGAAGTGAGGTACGCCGTGAGCGGGGACGTCTCCGGCTCGGAGCAGATGACGATGCAGATCGTCGACGTACTCCCGGGCGCCGTGTCGAAACCAGGGCACACACACAACGACTGCGAAGAGATCATTTTTGTTCATTCAGGTGCAGGTGAGATCATGATAGATGATAAGGTTTATCCAATGAAGCCGGGGGATGTCGTGTTCCTTCCCCGTGGTGTAAGACACATGACGAGGAATCCCGGGACGGACAAGATGAGGCTAATATGCTCCTTCTCAGCGTGCGACCTCAAAATGGGGATGTGTTTCCACCAGGATATGGAGTACCCTGTAAAAGACTAACATTAGGATCACTATAGACATTCAATAGGGGCGCCAGCCGTCATTTTTTCGTGAACATGATGCCGCATCGTGTTATCAAGGAGGGTTAGGATCATGAGCCATACGGATCTGATGCAGGAGAGCGTTGAAGCATTGTTGAAGCAGGATCGGGATTGCCTCTGGCATCATCTGATGCAGCATAAGGTTTTCCAGGCGAGCGAGCCTCCGGTCATGGTGGAAGGCCGTGGTCTGATCCTGAAGGATATCCGGGGCCGGGAGTATCTGGATGCCACGTCGGGCGGGGTCTGGTGCGTCAATGTGGGCTACGGAAGGGATTCCATCGCCGACGCCGTGTGCGCACAGTTGAAGAAGATGCACTTCTATGTAAGCACGGCGGGAAACATTCCCACGATCCAGTTTGCCCACAAGCTGATTTCACTGATGCCGGGACTGGGCAAGGTATTCTTTTCCAACAGCGGCTCGGAAGCGAACGAGAAGGCCTTCAAGATGGTTCGGCAGTATTTCCGTCTGAAATATAAAGATAAGGACAAGTACAAGATCCTCTACCGCAACCGGGATTACCACGGCACCACGATGGCGGCTTTGGGTGCGTCCGGTCAGCAGGAGCGAAGGGAAAGCTACGGTCCCTTCCCCGAGGGTTTTGTGGAGTTTCCCCATGCCTGCTGCTACCGCTGCCCCTTTGGCCAGACCTATCCCGGCTGCGGCATCGAATGCGCCAAGGCCCTGGAGGCGGTGATCCAAAGAGAGGGTCCCGACATGGTGGGAGCGATCATCGTCGAGACCATTACTGCCGGTGGCGGCATTATTGAGCCCGTGAAGGAGTATTATCCGCTTCTCCAGGAGATCTGCCGGAAATACGAAGTCCTCATGATCATGGATGAGGTCGTCTGCGGTTTCGGCAGGACGGGAAAGATGTTCGGCTATGAACACTTCGACGTGGATCCCGACATCGTGGTCCTGGCCAAGGGCATGGCCAGCGCCTATATGCCCCTGTCCGCCACGGTGGCCAAGGAGGACGTCTTTAATGTCTTTCTCAATGATCCGGCCGACAAGATAGCCTATTTCCGGGACATCAGCACCTACGGCGGCTGTGCCGGCGCCTGTGCGGCAGCCCTGGAGAGCACGAGGATCATTGAAGAGGAGCATCTTTGCGAGAACAGTCGGGTCGTCGGGGAGTATCTGCACGGCTGCCTGGAGGAGCTCCGGGCTTTTCCGATCGTGGGGGATGTGCGGGGCCGGGGTCTCTTCGCCGGCATTGAATTTGTCGAGGACCGCAAAACGAAGCAGCCGGTTTCGGAACCCTTCCTGATGAGCATTATCAAGGGAATTGCCGATCAGGGCGTCCTCGTGGGCAGGACAAACCGGAGTCTGCCGGGTCTGAACAACATCATCAACCTCGCCCCGGCGCTGGTGGCCACAAAGGCCGACATCGACCGGATCGTCTCTGTCATCCGGAACGTCATCGCAAAAGCGAGCTTATAGGGCGCTGCGTCTCAGCTACGCCATCGCCCTGGTGATGGTCATGTACGGTTTTTCCCGTCTCCCGAGCATCAAGGTGATGGTCATGGTGGGTTTCGGGATCATCGGATTTGCGGGGTTCGTGATGTTCGAATTGCGGCTGGACAACCCCCTTCTCAATCTCCGGCTCTTTAGAAACCGGACATTTGCCTTCTCCAACCTGACGGCCTTTATCAACTACAGCGCGAATTTTACCGTGGGTTTTCTGATGAGTCTGTACCTCCATTACATCAAGGGGCCCGATCCGCAGTCCGCGGGGCTGATCCTCGTGGCGCAGCCCGTCGTGATGGCGGTCTTCGCCCCCATCGTGGGCAGGCTTTCGGAAACGGATATCATTGCCGGGTCTGGTTTTCAGCCGATCACTCGCCTGCTCAACAAGGTGTATCGCATCTGGGTCTTGTTGTTCCTGATGGCGATGGCCGCCGCCTTTTTCGTCCCGATGATGACGACGAGTTTTTTCCCCCGGGTGACCCCGGTATAGAGCAGATTCCGCTGGAGCAAAATGTAGTGCTGGGTCAACAGCGGGATGACCACGGCCGGATATTCGGATCCCTGTGATTTATGAATAGACACCGCGTAGGCATGGACCAGTTCGTCCATCTCCGAGTAGCCGTAAGGAATCTCCCTGCCGTCGATCGAGACGATCACCTCCTGCGCCTCCGCATCGATCGAGACGATCCTGCCGATATCCCCATTATAGACCTCCTTTTCGTAATTGTTTATGATCTGCATGACCTTGTCTTTAACCTTGTATAGCCTCCCCATCCGGGTGACGCCCTCATCGCCGGGATTGAGCGCCTTCTGAAGTTCGCTGTTCAGATTGGTCCCCCCGACGATGCCGCGATGCATCGGAGTGAGCACCTGGATGTCGTCGATCGGATCGAATCCGAACCTCCGGGGGATTCGCTCTTTGACCAGGGTGATGATCAGTTCCATCACTTTCTGGGGATCCTCCTGCTCGATGAAATAGAAATCGTCGAGCTTTTCCTGGGAACTCTTGAGGCTCGGCATCGTTCCCTCGTTGATCAGGTGGGCGTTGACGATGATCGAGCTCTCCCTCGCCTGGCGGAAAATCTCGTTAAGCTCGACCACCGGTACAGCCCGCGATTCGATGATGTCTTTGAGGACATTCCCCGCCCCGACGGAGGGAAGCTGGTTGACGTCGCCCACCATGACAAAGGTGGCCCTCGCGGGAACGGCCTTGAGCAAATGATGCATCAAAAGGGTGTCGATCATCGAGGCTTCATCGACGATCAGCAGGTCGCAATCGAGCGGCGCATCCTCATTTTTCTGGAATCCGCCCTTCTGCCGGCTGTATTCGAGCAGCCGATGGATCGTTTTCGCTTCGTGGCCCGTGGCTTCCGTCATTCGCTTGGCGGCCCGCCCGGTCGGGGCGGCCAGCATGATCTTTGTCCTGATGACCGAGCAGATCCGGATGATCGCATTGATGAGGGTCGTTTTTCCCGTCCCGGGACCGCCGGTGATGACCATGACCTTGTTTCCGGTCATGCAGCGGACCGCCTCGATCTGCCGATCGGCCAAGGTGATGGCGAGCTTCTCCTGGATCCACTGGATCGCCTTTTCCACGTCGATCCTCCGAATCGCCTGGGGCGTCCGGATCAGGGTTTTGAGGCGGGCGGCGAGCTGCGTTTCCGCGGCATGATAACCGGCCAGGTAAACCGCCTTGCCGCCGTCCTGAATGGCATCGGCATACCGGGTGAGATCTTCGATGACGATCCGTTTGTCCGCGGCGATGGTTCCGATCGCCTTGACGACGATCTCCCGGTCGATGTCGAGAATCTCCCTGCACCTTGCAATCAGGGGTTCATAGGGATAATAGACATGGCCTTCATCGGTCAGCGCGTGAAGCACATAGAGAATACCCGCCTCCGCGCGGAGTTCCGAATCCTTGGCAAATCCTAACTTTTGGGCGATCTTGTCGGCGGTGACAAATCCGATGCCGAAGACATCCGTGGCCAGGCGGTAGGGATTCTCCCTGACGATGGCGATGGATGCATTACCGTAATGCTTATAGATCCTCGCCGAATAACCCGGACCGACGCCGTAGGATTGAAGGAAAATCATGATCGATCTGATCTCCTTCTGTTCATCCCACGCCTTTTTGATCATGGCGATCCGCTTCTTGCCGATCCCGTCGATCGCGGCCAGCCTCTCGATGTCCTTTTCGATGACATCGAGGGTTTCCTCCTTGAACCGCTTGACGATGCGCTTGGCCATCACCGGGCCGATCCCCCTGACCAGACCCGAACCAAGGTATTTTTCTATCCCATGGACCGTAGCGGGGACGGAGCTTTCACAATGGGTGATCTTGAACTGCTCGCCGTATTTCGGATGATTGCCCCATTCGCCCTTCATGGAGATGATTTCGCCGGGGGTGGGATTGACGAGGTTTCCGATGACCGTGACCAGCTCCTTGCGGCCCTGGACCTTGATCCGGGCGATCGTATATCCGTTTTCTTCGTTGGTGTAGGTGATCCGTTCGATCTGTCCGCGAAGGTCTGCAAGGGTGTCGGGAGTCATTTTCAAACCATGGAGGTGAGCGATGATCGGAAGGCTTCGTCAACCACTCGGCAGACAAGGGTCATGCAGCGCTTTGCTTCGTGGAGAGTTCCGCGATGATCCCCTCGAGGAGGGAGGAGATGATGGAGAGGTCCGAGTTCTTGTCGAGGTTGGGCAATATTTCGGGCTCCGGCAGCTCTCCTTTGATTTCCTTGTCGAGAACCTTGCAGAGGACGAGCATGATTTTGTTGTCGAACTGACTGTCCAGGCATTTTTTCAACTCGGTAAGCGCGGTCTGTACGTCCATTTTTTCCCTGTATGGCCGCTTCGAGGTCATCGCATCGAACGAGTCGGCAAGGGTGATGATCCTCACCCCGTCGCTGAGGGTATCACGCACCAGTGCATCAGGATATCCGTTTCCATCCAGACGTTCGTGATGGTGCCATACCATATCCTCTACATTCTTCCACGGGAAGTTTATCTTCATTGCGATATTGTGGGACAGGGTCGAATGTTTTCTTATTTCTGCAAGTTCCTCCGGCGTAAAGGGCGCGACCTTGTTCAACAGATCGTTGCTTATCGCTAATTTCCCGACGTCATGGAGATACCCCGCGACGTATATGCCTTCTATGTCGTGGTCGTTCCATCCGAGTTCCCGCGCAATGGCCGACGAATATTTTGCAACCCTGTGCGAGTGGTTTTGGGTATAGGCGTCTTTTGCGTCAATCGCTGCGGCAAAAGCCTGGATTGTGCCGTGGTAAATGCGCCGCATCTCTTCATAGAGTCTCTGGTTTTCTTCAAGCTTGTCCGAAAGGTCCATGAAAAGGGAATGATGGTTCAGGGCTATCGCTATCTGGGTTGCGATGATGCTGAGAAGTTCAAGATCCTCGAGTGTATAGGGGCCGGCTGTGAGCTTGCCGCTGAGAAGCAGGGCGCCGATGAACTGGTCTCTTACCCACAGGGGAACCAGCACCTCTGCTCCGACAACCGCCAGGAAAGGGGTGTCTCCGATGAGGCAGGGCTTGTTTTTACCGAGCGGCATGAGTTCTTCGGGAGCGAGCTGTTCCAGGTCGGCCGGTGTAAACCCCTTTTTTGTCAAAGTCTCCAGTCTTTTTGCCGCTTTGTCATAAAAAAGGATCGCGCCCTTGTTTGCCAGAAATGTGCCGGTGATCACATAGAACGCCGCCTGCATCTTTTCATGAAAAGCGCTTTCGGATGTGATTTCCTGCCCGAGGTCGGCGAGGGCCGATATGTTATACAATACCCTTTTCAGTTCTGTGCTCATGTCGTTCCGGCTTTCAGATATTTTATCGCATCGCTTTCCACCGAGAAAACGATCATATGCTGTATCAGACCAAGCATCTCGAAGGTGTCTCGGAGGAACTTGGACATGTTTGTACAGCAGATCGTGCCTCTGATATTCCTGAGATCTTCCATGATCTGCAGGAGCAGTGATATGCCGATGGAATTGATCAGGTCGGTTTCGCTGAAATTCACCACGATTTTCGTTATGCCTCTCCCGATGTAAATGCCGCATTCATTGACGAGACCCTCCCCGGAGAGGTTGTTCAGATATCCTTTGGGGTAAATAACCGCAGCGTCACCAACGAGCTTCGAAGTCACGCTGAATTGAACCGGTTTCATGTAGCCACCTCTTTGTCTCTTATGTTTTTTGTCATGATCACCCTCGTCCTGTCATTTACCCTCTCGACCCTCACATCGTCCATAATCGCGTAAACCAGCTTGAACCCCCAACCCCTCTTGATGCCCATCCGCAATTTCTCTTCCACGGGGATTTCCTTTCGCGTATCGAGAGAGAAAGGTTTTCCCGAGTTCTCCACGATGATCTCGAGTTTGTCCGGCCGGGTGATGAATTTAAGGAACACCTTTTTTTCGTAACTCCCGCTGTGCTCCATTGCATTGAGGCAGACCTCGATCAGCGCCAGTTGCAAATAATTCAGGAACTCGGCGTCGAGGTTATGGTTCTTGCCGATCTGCTCGACAGCCTTTGCAACGACGAGCTCCGCGTTCGAACTCATCGGAATCACCAGCTCAAAGCACGATTCTTCGCTTTCCGAAAGATATTTCGCTTCGATCTTTTCCCGTGCAAAGTCGGCATTTCTACCTTCTATTTCCTTCATGTAGAGACAGCGTATGAAATCCTGGAGCACCGCGTCCTTTGAACGGACGATGCCGGATGCCTGCATTGCGGCGAGGATAGCGCCTGTTTCGGTCTCGCCGGCTCCGGATAAGACGGAGAGCCTTTTTATGTCGTCGACGCCTCCGCTTTCAACCGAGTGCATGAGAAGTTTCAGCATTGCCCTTTGTTGCGCCGGGGTCTTCATGTAACGGCTCAAGATCGAAGACCAATAGAATGCCGTTTCTCCGTCGGAAACTTCATAGCTGTAACACTCGATCAGGTCCTTTTCATGAAGCTCCTTTTTACGCATTTTCGAGGCCGCTTTTGCGAGGTTCCTGATATAAAGGGGATTCCCCTTCAATACAGCAAGGAATTTCGCTTCTCCGACGGGCGGGGGGGTGATCTTCAGATGAGTGAGGTGAGCCCCGAAAAGCTCGGCGGCCACGTCTTCCGGAAGAGGATCGAGCCGCATCTGTTCCGTCATACCGATGAGGGAGTGGTCGGTGAAAATCGTCTCGAGCGCTCCAGCCGAGCCGGTCATCACATGCGGGCAGAGGCTGCTTTGCATCGATTCTCTGAAGAGGCTGATAAGACCGTGCGCATCGCCGAGGCTCGATTCGTAGAGCGATGCAGCGGCGTCAAAGTCGTCCAGCATCACGATAACCGGCTTTCCGCTTTTTTGAGCGGCAATAACCGGGGCTGATATGGCAGCGACAACCTGCCAGTAAAAGTCATTTTTATTCACATGCGCTTGAAAGTCTTCGATGCAGTCGATAAGCCAGTGTAGGCCGAGCGAAGATATCGCCGGCATCAGACGCTCCAACGGCTCAGCCGCGTTTTGCGCAAGGGAAGGCTCCTTTTTTGCGAATGAGATATATTGTCTGACAAATGCACTGAAGTAGTCCTTTGGGAAATAGGCTCCCTTAAGGTTCGCCGTTTTGAAGGAGTAGTAAAACGGTATGACATTGTCTTCCCAGTAGAGCAGGCGGTAGAGCTGCTTGAGAAGCTCCGTCTTGCCCATGCCCCTTGCGCCTGCGAGGAACACGTCTCCGCCCAAAGCGTTCTTCTTTAATTCGGAGAGGCCTTTCAGATAATGAAGCTCATTTTCCCTGTTGAAAAAGTATTCTGCGGGAACGGCATTGAACGGCATTTGCAGCTTTCGCTCCTTGAGTTGATAAAACCCGCTTTTCGACTATCGATGTATAATGGAAAGGAGGATGTGTGTCAAGAAGAGAGCTTGCAATGGATCGATCTTTTTGCTAAAGGCTCCCGGGTGGCAGACGGTCAAAGCATACGTTCAAATTGGAAGCTCTCCGCGGCAAGCTGCGGAGAATCGTTAATCCTTGTTTGGAACAAAACCTTTCGTTTTTACCCGCTTACCCTGCGGCAAGCCGCGGGGAATGCGCTTGCAGTGGATTCATGTATTTACTGAAACGCACGGAGCGCCCGTTCTCTGAATACAGAAAAATGATTGGATTGAGATGATAGTTTGGGGTGAGTGATTTATGTTCGAAAACGTGAACCATTTTGAACAATCCGATATCGGTCTTCTTAGGTATAACAACGAAGATAGTTACCTGGTTGTTGACCAGTACTGCACTGGTTATGACCTGGAAAAGTTTGGACTGTTTTTTGTCATTGCCGATGGCCTGGGTGGACATGCGGCCGGGGAAATTGCAAGCAAAATGGCCTGCGAGGAAGCGGTTTCGGTATACTACAATGGTGATGCGATGGCTCGCCAGGGCAGCGATGGAAGTGAATTAAACGTATCGAGACTGGAGAAAACGATTAGGTCGGCGCATCATAAAATCGTCAATTTTTCAAATGAACATGATGAATTGCGGGGAATGGGCACGACTTTATCCACTTTGGTGCTCAGCGACGGCAAAGCGCTTATCGCCCATGTGGGGGATAGCCGAATCTACCGGTTCAGAAACCATTCATGCGAAAGAATGACCATCGATCATACGGAAAATCAGCTCTTGATCGACACGGGTAAAATCCAGTCGGGGCAGGAAAGCAATCATTGCTATCGTCATATCATCACTCAAGCCTTAGGGGGTGGCGGTGCATTGAACTCCGTGTTTACCAGGGCGGAGAACGTCAGGAGAGGCGATCGCTTTCTTCTGTGCACCGACGGCCTCCATGATCTTGTCACGGACAATGAGATTGAGAACATACTGATAGAGCATTCCTCACCGCGGGCGACATCCGACGCGCTGGTGAATGCGGCTATCAGGAAAGGCGGAAATGACAATGTCACCGTCATTGTCATACAGACGTAGTGGTAAAATCATCAGGCAGGGTTACGCGTACTTCTCTTCGCGGTAGTGGGCCATCCGGACCTGGGGGTCCAGATCGCGCTTCCTGAGGCGGATGCTTTCAGGAGTCACTTCGACCAGCTCGTCCTCGGCGATGAACTCGATGCACTGGTCGAGCGACATGGGTCGCGCGGGCCTCAGGATCACCGTCTGGTCCGAGGTGGAGCTCCGCATGTTCGTGAGTTTTTTTTCCTTGACGATGTTCACGTTCATGTCGATGGAGCGGTTCCGCTCCCCGACGACCATCCCGCCGTACACCTCCGTCCCCGGCGAAATCAGCAGCTCACCGCGGTCGGCCATCGCGTGGCAGGCGTAAGCGGTCGTCCGCCCCGGCCGATCGGCCACGAGCGCCCCCGTCACCCGCTGCGGGATCGCGCCCGCCCAGGGTTCGTACCCCTCGAACAGGGTGTTCATCACGCCGGAGCCCTTCGTGTCCGTGAGGAAGTGGCTCCTAAAACCGATGAGACCGCGCGCCGGAATGACGAACTCCATGTTCACCCGGCCGCTCCCCTTGTTCACAAGGTTGACCAGCCTCCCCTTCCGCGCCGCGAGCTTCTCGGTGAGCACACCGATGAACTCCTCGGGAACGTCGATGAAGAGGCGCTCGACCGGTTCGAGGATTTTCTCTCCCTCTGTTTTTATGATCACGTGGGGCTTGGAGACCATGAACTCATACCCCTCCCGGCGCATCGTCTCGATGAGGATCGCCATCTGGAGCTCCCCGCGGCCGCACACCTCGAAGGCGTCGGCCCGCTCCGTCGGCTTCACCCGGAGCGACACGTTCCGGAGGATTTCCCTCTCCAGCCGGTCCCGGATATGGCGGGAGGTGAGGTACTTCCCCTCCCGGCCGGCCATCGGGCCGTTGTTCACAAAAAAGAGCATCGAAACGGTCGGCTCGTCCACGCGGATTCGCGGCAGCGGCTGCGGATCTTCCAGGGCGGAAATCGTATCGCCGATATTTAGGTTCGGCACGCCGGAGAAGGCGACGATGTCGCCCGCCTCGACCCGCTCCACCAAGACCTTTTTCAGCCCCACGAAGGTGTAGAGGGCGGAGAACTTGACCCCCGGGGTGATCGTCTTTTTGCCGCAGAGGCTGTAGGCCTGGCGCATCTCCAGGACGCCGTTCATCAGGCGGCCGATGGCGAGCTGTCCCACATAGGGGTCGTAGTCGAGGTTCGTGACGAGGTATTGCGGCACAGCCAGATCATCCCCCTCCGGACCCGGAATCGCCGTCAGGATCGTATCGAATAACGGCGTGAGATCCGTCGTGTCGTCCCCGAGCTTCCGGTGGGCGATACCGCGTTTGGCATTCGTGTAGAGGATCGGAAATTCGATCTGCTCCTCCGTCGCATCGAGGTCGATGAAGAGGTCGTACACCTCGTTGATCACCTCATCTATCCTTGCATCGCTCCGGTCAATCTTGTTGATGATAAGGACAACGGGGATCCGCCGGGCGAGGGCCTTCTTCAGCACGAAACGCGTTTGCGGCAACGGGCCTTCGCTCGCGTCGACCAACAGCATCACCCCGTCCACCATGTTCAGGCTCCGCTCGACCTCCCCGCCGAAATCGGCGTGTCCCGGCGTGTCGACGATATTGATCTTCACCTCCCCGTAGCGGATGGCCGTGTTCTTGGCCATGATCGTGATGCCCCGCTCCTTCTCGAGATCGAGCGAATCCATCACGCGATCCTCGATAACCTGGTGGTCATTGAAGGTTCCGGTCTGCCGGAGCATCCCGTCCACGAGGGTCGTCTTGCCGTGGTCCACGTGGGAAATGATAGCAATATTACGGATATTCGTTTTACGCATGTTCTTGTCTTCCAATCCTTCTTTTTCGGGGACAGATTTGTGTTCAATGTTCAAGGGGAGAGATTTTAAATCTGTCCCCTGTTCCCCGCCGGATGCCGCGTCCGTTCGCGTCCGCGATCTCGCCCGCTCCGACGCCGGGGGCGTTTCTTCTCTCCGCCGGGGAGAGGCCTGCCGGCGTGCGCCGGCTCGACCATGAGCGCTGCGGGCTCTTCCTCTGCGGGTTCCCCCGATGGCGACTGCGCCGCGGCCTGAAGGGTGCGCTGATAGTACTCATCCAAGAGCATGGCGATCAGCGGCGACTCCTCCTCCGCCTCGGTGAGACTGCGGCCAAGCGGGATAAAGCGCCGCATCCGTTCCTTCTCGAGGCTGTCGCGTGAACGGAGTTCGGCCTCCAGGGAGGCGACCACCCGCTGCGCCACAATCCCCTCGACATCCTCGTCCGTGGGAACCGTTCTTTCTTTCAGATCCGTGATGTTGAAACTCCGGGCGATCGATTTGAGGGCGAACTGCTCCATGCCCGCCACGAGCGTGATGGCCGTGCCGCTCGCCCCGACGCGACCCGTTCGCCCCGCACGGTGGATGTAGAGCTCCGGATCCTCCGGCGGTTCGTACTGGAACACATGCGACAGATCGGGGATGTCGATCCCGCGGGCCGCAACGTCGGTCGCCACAAGGAAGCGGAGCGTCCCCTTGCGCACACGCGCCATGACCTTTTCGCGCGCCCCCTGCGCGAGATCGGAACTGAGCTCGTCGGCGTCATAGCCGAACCGTTTGAGGACAACCGAGACGAAGTGCACCGTCGATTTCATGTTGCAGAAGATAATCGCCGAAAGGGGGTTCTCCATCTCGATGATCCGGACGAGCGAGCGCTCCCGCTGCATCCCCGAAACGACGTAGTAGATGTGATCCGTTTCGGTCACATGGACGTGGTCCCGGCTCAGACTGAGGAACTCGGGCTTGCGGATGAACTCCGCGGCGAGGCGGATCACGAAGGAGGGAATGGTCGCGGAGAACATATAACCGTTGATCGGCCTCTGGGGCAGGAACTGCTGGACCCGCTTCATGTCGGGGTAGAACCCCATCGAGAGCATCCGGTCCGCCTCGTCAAAGACAAAGATCTTCAGATCATCGAGGATCAGGGTCCCCTTCAGGAGATGGTCGAGGATGCGCCCTGGCGTCCCTACGACAAGCTGCGCTCCCCCGCGGAAGGCGTCCAACTGTGGGCCGTATTTCACGCCGCCGTAGACGACGGCGGTCCGCAGCCCGAGTTCGCCGCCCAGGAGCTCTGCCTCACGGGAGACCTGAGAGGCCAACTCCCGGGTCGGGACGAGGACCAGGGCCTGACAGCCCTTCTTCGCCATATCGATTCGCTGCAGGATCGGCAACAGGAAGGCCCCCGTCTTGCCGCTTCCCGTCTGCGACTGGACCATCAGATTCCGCCCCGCCAGCACGTAAGGGATCGTCCGTGTTTGCACCGGCAGGAGTTTCGTCCATCCCGCCCGCGCGCAGGCCGCCTGCAGCGACTCAGGCAATTCTTGCAGGGTCGCCTCCGGCAGGGCATTCTCCGGTTCGATCACCTGCTCCCCGTCCGACTTCCGCGGGCTTGGTTCGGCTGTTACCGGCTGTGGTTCCGGCCCAGCCTGTCCGCCATCCACAATGCGATCCTCTTCCATGCTGCCTCTCTTTCAATATTGTAACACTTTAGCTCTTTGAAAACTTATGCGGCTTGTTTCAAGAACACTGTTGAGATGTCTTTTTTTCCGATAGCCATTTTTGCGATATCCAGGATCGTTTCTATAGGATTGTGGCCCTGGAGTTCT
>Ga0209835_1000927_pt1 | contig 17324 bp, 15 predicted proteins | sample LakKivwa52mmetaG_FD_184138 | JGI IMG/M metagenome (GOLD analysis project Ga0209835, IMG submission 184138) | Anoxic lake water microbial communities from Lake Kivu, Rwanda to study Microbial Dark Matter (Phase II) - Lake Kivu water 52m metaG... | ecosystem: Environmental > Aquatic > Freshwater >...
GGAATTTATATCTTAATTCGAAGCTGATTATAACGACAACCACTTGGACAAAACAGTGCCCGATTTGCAGGTTTTGGTGATCAAAACAATGAATTCTACTAAAACAATGTCCAAGTGGTTTTCTGCAAATGCTTTTCGGATATTCTTTTCTCTCATCGACTTATCTTTTTTTTCCAAGTGATCGCTGTTTGCAGATTTCAGTGATTCTTCATACTTGTAAAAGCATTGAAGATGAGGAATTACGAGTTCATTAAAAAGTTTGTCATTTCGCCCAGTTCGATGGCGATATACAAGAACAATGAGCGTTATCCAGACCCAGAGTTCTTAACAAAAATGATCGAGAGCGGGATCAATGTGAACTAGCTCTTGAGGGGTGAAGGTTTCATGTTCATCAACACTGTCCATGAGCTGATACCGGATATCAGTGAGACTCAGAAGGTGGAGATTGTCGATGGCAAGCCAACCTTAGTTAATAGTATGGATAGGACTTACGAGCGCACATCATTGTTCCCGATCGTGGCGGATATTTCCGCCGGAGCACCCTTCGAAGCGATAAATGACTATGATGCGGTGGAATCTATCGAAGTCCCAATCCGGTACATACCCTATGGCACGGACGCTTACATTGCCTTCCGGGTGAACGGTGGCAGCACGGAGCAGCAGATACTCCATAATGATATTGCGCTCATTAAAAAAAATAAACGGGATGGGACAATACTGATGGTCAAACCTGTGCAGTCAGATTCGAGGGAGGCATTACCCTGAAAAGGATTCAGAACTATCACAATAATCGGGGAGTGATCATTCAACCGCTCAATAAAGACTTTCGGGTTCTTATTATAGACGAGGATCAGACTGACACTTTAGAGATGATCGGCCCCTTAGCGCTCCAACTGCGAGTCCACAAAATCTTATTAGCCTCCATAAAAATCAGATGATCTGAAATCAGTCCAAAATCAGCGCAAATTTGCATTAATCGTGATACTGAAACGTCCAAAGAGCACTGTGATACATTCCAAAGCCAGTCCTATTCATCTCCCTATTCTATAAAACCTTACGACCACTGTGACACGTGAGACTCATTTGCAAGATTGGGTGAGACTTTGTAATCACAAAGACCACTTTCACTAGCGGTTTACCGCAATACCAACCCACCGCCTTTATTGAGTTTGATGGTGATAATGATCCTCAAGGCGATGGCAAATGCCAAAAGCACAAGCAGGAAAGAAAATAGCTCGCTTTGCTTCATCTTATACGCCTTGTCCAATCTCATCAGCGATCACATCACAAAGACCACTTCTTGATTCTTGTATGCAATCCAAAAGCTCTATCCTTGTCAAGTGATATGCGCACAAGATGTGGTGGGGATAGCGCCGAAAAGCTGGACAGGCTACTGCACAAGCCATGCAGGATTGATCAGCCAAGAGACTGAAAACATAGAGACTCGAAGTAGCGCAAGAAGAGATTAGAGAAGATTGAAAATGGATATGGAGCGCTGATCACCTGAAAACACTGATCAAGTTGATCTTTTTACATTGGTCGCATTAGTTCGGTACCGTAGCACTATGATGCTACGACATATCAGCAGGAGTCATTTGCGCCTTTAAAAGATTTGTATACGGTACCCAAGCCTAATGGCGCAAAGGACTCATGCGGAAAGGGTGAGAGATAATTAAGTGCTATAGATATCGTTATGCGTTTTCGCATGAGTCCTGTAGCCCCTTTGGCTGTGCTAATAGGAAATAAGTTTACGAAGGGCTACATGACTCCTGCTTAGTTTACGTTTACGGAGCTTCGGAAAGCTCTGTTACATTAGGTGGAGCACCGTCTTCAGACGGTCGGGTGTGCCAGATTCATCTGGTACAATAGATTTGCTCAATACCACTTGAAAGTGGTGATCCGACCAGATAAATCTGGTGTTCCAAAAGAGGGTAGCTCCGTAGTCCGTGATGCTGAAGTCCATGCCACAATAGTTTACGTGTCAATAATATAGCCTCGTTTGTGGCATGAACTCCAGATCACTCAGCTTACGTTTACGGAGCTTCGGAAAGCTCCGCTAATGTACAGGCGGTCGCCGAACCGCCTATGTTCAAATAAAAAGGGCGCTTCAGCGAGCGCCCCTACAATAAGTTTCATTGCTATCAGTGCATAAGGATAGCAGACATCAATAGCTTACTTTGGTATTGATTTTTCTAAATCTGGCAGGAGCTATGCCATGAGACAAGAGCATTGCCTGTCCGGGCTCTCCTTTACCGCAATGGAAAGTTCCGTGATATTCCCATTCTTCGGGTCCGCAGATGCGGTCGCAGGAATTCCAAAAGTCTTGGGTAATGCCAAAATAGGTAGGTTCTTTGACGATGCCCACGATCTTGCCATCTTGGATTTTATAGCCGATTTCGGTAGTAAACTGGAAGTTGTTGCGGTTATCATCGATAGACCAAGTTTTGGTAAAATCCAATAGATATCCGTGTTCGGTATCGGCGATCAACTGATCGAGGCTACCCTTTTGGGGTGCAAGGCAGAGATTTGTCATACGGACGAGGGGGATATCATCTCCAAATGATGCTTTCATATTTGAGCTGGGTTCCAGACCGAGCATGTGAGCAATGTGTCTGGAAGTTTGCTGATCTTTGAGGATACCGTCTTTGATGATATCGGTTCTTTTGCCGGGCACACCTTCATCGTCCAAGGGGTGATAGCCCATACCACGCGGATCGGAGCTATCGCTATAGATAGTAACGAGATCCGAGCCATATTGGAAATTACCCAACATCTGTGGCTTGACAAAGGTCTTTCCGGCATAGGAGATTTCCATGCCAAAGATACGGTCTGCTTCTGTGGCATGACCCACGGATTCATGTAGTTGAAGGGCAAGATGTCCATTGCCGATAATGATATCTGCTTTGTCGTCTTCGATCATAGGAGCGGTGAGCAAATCCGTGGCTTCCTTGATGATACGCTCGGTATTTTCCTTGAATTTTTGATCGTAAAACAGCTCAAAACCACCCCTTCCGGCAGACATGTGTCCGGGCCAGGTGCGAGATTGGACTTGAGCTCCATCGGAGGCTACTACCATCATCATCGGCAAAGTATTGTAAACGAGGGTATGGCTATAGCTGCCTTCGGTATTTATATAGTACTTTTCCTGGCGCATAAACTGTGCAGAAACCATCGAATGGACGATCTTCCCTTGGGGTTTGATGGCATCGGCAAGAGCAGCTACAAAGCCGAGTTTTTCTTCCTGAGCCATATCAAAGGGATTGATTTTGGGTTGGAAGGCATATTCGGCAATGGTGGGAGAAAGTGGTTTGAAATTAACAGGTTCTTTGGTAAACTTGCTACCATGCACGGCATTGGAGATTGCGGTTTGGATCAGCTTTTCGATATTGGCAGCGGCGATATTGCGAGAGCCAGCAAAGCCCCAACAGCCGTTTTTGAGAACGCGAATGCCAATGGCATAGGAATCCGTATCCGAGCCATAGTTACGTAAAAAACCATTTTGAAAGTAAATCCCTTCCATATCTGTCTTGGTGATGCGGACATCGGCAAATTGGAGGGAGGGGATATTGAGTTTTTCTATGATCTGTTTGATTTTAGCTTCCATTTTGTGCCTCTTTAGATGGTGAAGGTGGAGGAAGTGATGTTGAAATCTTGAACCACGACGTGTGGTGCCTTGATGGCTTCAATGCCAAAGAATTCATAATTTCCGGAGAAGGGGATGGTATAAGCACGCTTTTCGAGCATGGTAATATGGCTAAGGATGCGTTCTATCCTTTCGGTAAAGCGGAGGTTGTTTACCACTTTGGTAATCTTGCCATCTTCGATGAGGAAGGTACCGTCGCGGGTGAGTCCGGTTAGCGAAGTTTCTTTGGGATTGATAAAATTCATATAGTGCAGACTGCTGATATAGAGCCCTTTTTTGATCGAGCCGATCATTTCTTCGAGACTCTTGTCCCCGTTGTTGAGAACAATACAATTTCCAGAATTGCCATTTTCGGGCAGTCCGGTTTTGTGTGAGTAATAGCAATCGGTAAAGAAGTTTTTGAATACTCCCTTTTCGACAAGGGGTAGCCTCTGATAGAGATGTCCATCATAACTATAGGAAGAGCTGATGATATCGGGATCGCTAGGATCGTCCACGATGGTGATATTCTCCGGGAAAACCTGCTCGCCGATCTTGCCTTCAAAAAAGCTGCTGTGCTGATCCAAAGCTTGAGCGCTCATTCCATAACATAGATATTGTACATATTCGGCAATGCATCGCGGAGCAAGTACTACTTCATAGGCTCCGGGTTCCACATCTACAATCTCGGAAGTAGCATAGAGTACTTTTTGTACCAATCGTGAGCTAAAGTCTTCCAGATCAAAGCGGTTAAAATCTTCACCACCAAATGTTTCCAATACGGTTACCTGGCTTTCATCGTGCACGGCTTTCACCTCCAAATAGATGGGTGAAGTATCCGAAGACTTGTCCAAGCCATTGCTATTGAGCAGTTGCCTTTGCGAGTAATTGCAGATAAAGGTACCATAGATGGAGAACTTGTATGGTGCTACAGCTTTGGCTAGGGTATCGAGGATCTGGGTTTTGGTCTCGAGGCTCAGGGCTTTGATGTTGTTTGGACTGGCTTTGCTATTAGCACGGCGAAGATCGGTTTCGATATCCACAAAATCTGGGTCTTCGGGTAGGGAATCGATGATTGCAAGGGCTTTGGCAATGGCGGTATCGATCTTTTCCTGATTGGGATTGTCGATATTAAAAGCATAGTTCTTTTTGCCTTTGTATAGGCTCACCCCAATGGAATCGTTTTCCTTGGTGATGTTATAGTTGGTTTGGCTACGGTAAAAGCGCAAGAAATCCGTTTGCCAGTGATTGTGAACTACTACCCATTTCAGCTCCGAGAGAGCAGAAAGAGTCTCGACAAGAGAGCGGAGGATATCCTTCATTTATTTCTCTTTACCTGTACTACCAATCTTGTACTGCCGATAGCCAAAGTGGCAGGGGTTGTGTGGCAAGCAAGAGATTGGCACCACAGGTGTGTTTTTTTAGATCCAAGTACTGGAATTGTGTCTGCGCTTGGGGCTGTTTTGCCTAGTGCAAAACCTACCTTTGCGCATCAAGCCATCCGGGGATAAGACACACTCTCCACGAATGTAAACATTTGAGATTGCTCCTATAAGCTCCAAAGTTCCGCCACCTAATATAGGCAAATCACTTTGCGTAGTGGTTTCGGGATCATAGATCACAAAATCTGCATCGGAGCCGATATCCAAGCATCCCTTGTATGGATAAAGCCCCATGCGTTTGGCAGGGTTTTCGGAGGTCATTTTGATGATGCTATGCAGGGTAAACTTGCGTTTTTTCCATAGCTCCGAAAGCGCCCAAAGATAGCTGTACTTCAGGGTGTGATAGCTCTCGCAATCAAAGATATCGCCATTATTGAGATTTGCATTGCCAGCATTGTTTGAGAGCAGATAGATTTTATTGGTGCGAAAGAGTTCCATCAGTTCCACAAATCTTTCGCTATAGGCATGGCTGAGGGGATTGGCACCATCTATCTCGGAAAAGTGTAGCATCATATCCCGAAAATTGAGGGCATAGGATACATCAGACCTTTTGGAGATGCCGTTTACAAATTCCACGGTTTCAAAACCTGAGATACGAGGTAGATGAATCGGGTTTTCTTGCATCCGGCGCAGGACTTTTTTGATGCCGGAGAGCTGGGCGGTGGGGCTATAGGTTTTTGCTATTTCCAAGTCATAACCCTGAATGGCAAAAGCAGTGTCAGAATCGTAGATATCCAAAAAGAGGTCCATGATCTCCGTATATGAGATATCAGAAACCTTGGGATTGATGGAAGGATGCATAAGCAATAAGCCCACTACTCCCTTTGCCCAAAGGTCTTGAGCCGCTTCGCTGTGATAGGGATAATCGTCAATATCTACATGTCCCCAGAGGGCAAGATCGATATATGAATGCTGATCTATTACCTGTTTGACGGTATCCAGGTTTTGGCGGTTGAAGAGCGGATTTTCGGTATGATAGCTCATCTCGGCAATAGTCGTCCAACCGCCTAGCAGCGCGGCTTTGCTCATGTTTTCTATGTCTTTTGCGCTGCTCTCGGCACTGCTGAGGATATGGCTATGAATATCGACAGCTCCGGGGAGGAGGATTTTACCTTCCAAATCGATGGTTTCCACCGGTTCTTCGGTTTCGATCTCTTCTTTGGCGATTTTGATGATCTTGTCGTCAAAGAGCACACAGACTCTTTTCAGAGCTGTGGTCGTAGTGGCAATATAGGCATTGATAAATTGTTTCATACGCTACGCCATGATGTTTATTCCCGCATCCACATAGTGAATTTCACCGGTGACTGCGGAAGAGAGGTCTGAGAGAAGATACAATGCACTGCCGGCAATATCATCAAGGGTGATATTGCGTCCCAACGGTGCGTTTTTTTCGATCTTTTTTTGCATGGTGCCCAAGCCTGAGATAGCCAGGGAAGAGAGTGTGCGGATGGGTCCCGCGGATATGGCATTGACACGGATTTGTCGCTCTCCCAAAGAGTGGGCAAGATAGCGGACAGTGGCTTCCAGAGCTGCTTTTGCCACTCCCATCACGCCATAGTTTGGCACTACTTTATTGGCTCCATAATAGCTGAGTGTAAGGATAGAAGAGCCTTCGCACATAAGTGGCAAGGCTTCGTTTACAATGGCAATCAAAGAATAAACGGAGATATCCATAGCGGTAAGAAAGCCATGCCTGCCCGTCTGCACAAAGGATTTATTAAGCTCATCTTTGGGAGCATAGGCAACGCTATGCACGATGATATCGATCTGGTCAAAGTAAGTACGGATTTGGGAGAAGAGTTCTTTGATATCATAGTCTTTACTGAGATCGCAGAGCAGGCAAAACTTGGCATTTAGCTCTTCGGCGATGGGCACTACTCTTTTGATCAATGCTGTAGAGGCATAGGAAAGTCCGATATTGGCACCCCTACCGGAAAGCGCTTTGGCAATGCCATAGGCAATGGAATGGTCATTTGCCACTCCCAGGATCAGGGCATTTTTGCCTTTTAGGTCTGCTATCATCATTCCGAACCCTCCAATACTTGTTGAATCTCCTGGCTAGCCTTGGCATCGCCCAAGCCTTCATAGATCATCTTGGCACGCATCAATGAGGCTCGCTGAGTTCTCATGTCTCCGGCTTTTTCGGCGATCGTAGCCGCCAATAAAAGACTGGTAGCCAAGCTGGAATAGCTTGCAGAGGTATAATCATAGTAAATCGCTTGATCGATATAGCGTTCCGCTTTTTTGTAGTCCTTGATCGCCATAAAGTAATAGGCTATGCTATAGGCTTCCATAGAGAGCGCAGAAGCGGGTTTGGGCTGCTGTTTTTTTGCCTTGTAATATGCGCTAACAAGCTGCTTCCAGCTATCGGGATCATTGATGCCCAAGAGGGAATTGGTCTGTACCTTGTAGCTAAGGATTTGCAGCTTTGCCACTATCGGGAAATCGTCTTTAACGATGGCATAGTTGTTTAGCTCCTTCCAGCTTTGGAGCTGATGCAACCGATAGAGGTCTATCAAAACCATATAGTGGCAATTTGCGCTATAGAGATTTACGTTCATGTCTTGCATCTTGGCATACCAGGTATCAAAGTCCGGCTGTATATCTTGCAGCAAGGCGATTCTGGCAAATCCGGAATAGACCTCCATCACGCCATTGGGATCGGCTAGTAGTTTATAGCCATTCAGAGCTTTAGCGTAAAACTCTTGAGCTTGCGCAAAATTCCGGTTTTGCTCTGCCCTGTGTGCCATTGTCAAAAAGGCATCATAGTTTTGTTTGTCTGGTGAGGGGATGCTCTTCGGCAGGCTGGAGCATGACATAATCAGTATCAAAATCGCGATTAGCGGAATAATAGTCTTAGTTTTCATGGGGCATTTCCTTTATCTTTCCGGATTGGGGTGCTGTGGGTGTGGCGGAGGGTTTTATCCCTCCCCTGATGAGGGGGTTGTTGTTTATCCCTTCCAGAGTCTTTTTGGCATTGTTCAGAGTTTGGTTGAGGTTTTCGATCATAAGGATGATCTCTGGGTTGTTGCGATTGAGGCTACGCAAGAGTAGCGCAGATTCATCCAGATTGGTGCCGACCTTTTCCAAGGTGGATTTGAGGGGACCAAAGATATAGTTTGTACTGGGATCGACCATGCGGATGATCAAACTATCGGGATTTTCCAGATTTGCCATGCTGCGCTTGACGGAGAGCAAGATCTCTTCCATGACCAGCATTTGCGTATTCAGCTTGGCTGTAAGATCGGCTGTGTTGTTCAATATCCTAAATACGGAGCCCTGATCGGCATTTTGATCGCGATTGAGGTTTTGGGAAAACTTGTTTAGCTCCGCCAAGATCAAGTTCATCTGCTGCATAGACCTATCCGTTTGCTCCGCAACATCGGCAACGGTGGTAAGAATCCGAAAGAGCGAGCCTTTGTCTGCATTGTTATCCTTGGTGAGTTCTGAGGTTAGAGTATTGACGTTGTCAATGATCGATGAAATGGCATCGTTTGAGCGGGGTGATATCTTCCTAAACAGCGCTTTTCCATCGGGAAAATCCGTGGAAAGGATCCTGCTGCCATCTTTGAGAGGCACCATGCTATCAGGATTGTTTACATACTCTAGCGTGACCCTGCCAGTAATGGGATTGCTGCTACGTGAGATCACTCCATCGGCATGCATGATGTGATTATAGCGTTTGAGGATATACAATTGACAATCAATCTCGCCGCTGTCGGTGAGATTAAATGTCCTGATCCTGCCAATCTCAAAACCCTTGAATAGGATCGGAGTTTGGGTGGAAATCCCGTTGGCATCCGAAAGCGCGGTGAAGTAAAAATACCGCTTTTCAAATAGCTTTTGCTGGATAGAGATAAAGACAACCGCCAATATCAATAGCAGCACGGGAACACCGATAAAGAGCAGGACTACCTGCTTGGTATGTTTAATCTTGTAGTTCATTTTATACTTTTATCCCAATGAACTGTAGCGAATTTGAGTTGCGAAAATCTGTCAAGCTTTTGCTTGCTTTTCCGTGTATCCATGTTGCTTACTGTTCCAATATAGGGTCTTGATTGTCATTTGCGGATACGCTTCCAAATCCGTAGAAGCGATCAAAATGGGAGTATTTTCTTTGATGGCTATGAGGATGCGCATCAGGTTCTCTCGCTCAAATCTATTGAGCAGATAGAGAGGATTATCGATGATGAGCACTCTGGGCTTTAGCATTAGGGTGCGGATAAAACACAGCTCTTTGAGGATGGAGGCTTTGACGAATGCAGGTCTCAGCTCCAAATCCAGCTCCAGATCAAAGAGACAGAGCCACTCCCGTATTTCGCTGCTAAATTCATCGCCGACACGTTGCGGAAAGCGCAATCTGTATGGGAGCGCAAGATTTTCACGGATGCTGAGATTGGACAGCATGATACCGGTATCAAACACATAGCCAAAGATCTCCGTGATCGTATGTTTCTTGAGGAAATCTCGGCACAACACACCATCGATAAATATATCTCCGGATATGGCATACTCCGGATAGATAAGACATTTGAGAAGGTCTGTGGCGCGCTCTTCATGTTCATCGCTGATGAGCACGCTACTGCTCAGGTCAAGCTTGAGATTCAAGTCCCGTAGCTGCTCCGTGCAAACACCTTGATATTCGATGATCATCCAAAAAACCTAAAGAGCCAGGTGATCAGGATATCCACGACCACGATGTAAAAGATCGAATTTACCACCGCTTTGATAGTACGCTGCGGAACCTCAGTAGATGCCTTGTAAACCTGCATCCCTTGAAACGATGACACCAGAGCAATGATAAACCCAAAGATTAGAGGCTTGATCAAGGACATAAACACATCGGAGAGCTTGAGCACTGAAAGAAAATCCTTCATAAAGGCTCTAAACTCAAGCTGGGAAAAGAGCGACGAAAAAAACCAGCCTCCCACTACTGCAACGATGTTAAAATAGATGCTGAGCACCAACATCGCGGTCATCACTCCGATCAATCGCGACACCACCAGATATGATATAGGAGATACTCCAAAGGATTTGAGCAGATCAATTTCTCTGTTTACAACCATGTTGCCCAGTTCCGTTGAGATCGCTGTTCCACTTCTGGCGATTACCACCAAGGCGGTCAAAATGCTGCTCAATTCGTTGACGACTACCGTCACCAATATCACATGCACCCAAATCCCCTGACCAAAATTGGTGAGCAACTTGTTGCCTTGCAAGATGATCAGACCGCCTATGCCCATTGCAATGAAACTCATCAACAGCAATGCCTCATAACCGGTAAATAGGATTTGCCGAAGTATTACCAAGGAGGATATGTGGGAGTTTTTGCGTAAGTGACGCAGTGAAGAAAAGACTTCTTCTAGAAACAAAAAAAAGTCCGTAAAGGACTTTTTTCTAATACTTTGATTCATCTAATAGATCACAGCCTAAGGCATTTACTTATTTTAAGATCAGGGTCTTCTTGGTGGAAGTATAGCGTGTAGAATACTGGATTACCACCTGATACTTGCCATTGGGGACATAATTTCCACTGTTGTCGTGCCTATCCCAATACAGATTAATATCCTTTTGCACCCTCCCATGATAAAAAGTCGTAACCACTACGCCGCTAGCGTCTTCAAGGTTAACGGTTACATTAGACGGGGAAAGAAATTCCAAGCTAATGTTCGTAAAAGTCTCCATTGGATTTGGAGATATCTCAAATACGCGTAAATTGCCCGAAGCCTGAACCGCAAAAAGCGTAAAGCTCATCGCTGCCAAAAGCAGCACTGCGCTAATTCTCAAGTAATTCTTTCTCATAACTACCTCTACCCATTTTATGCTACAATTGAGATGCAATTTTCGTTCCCATTACATGCTATATTAGTGCCAATTTATTGCTGGGCGATACTTTTTTCTGCCAATGCAATCGCTCCCATGACACCTGCTTGGTTGCCGAGCCTTGCTTTGGCAAGCCGGACACTCTCTGCAAAAACCGGATCAAGGTATTGCTTTATCCTCGAAAACAGAAGTTCTGTGGGGTACTCGGGGATTTCAGAACCTCCGCCACCCAAGATCAATGCGTCTGGATTGAGTATCGTTATGAGATTTGCCAGTGCCATGGCGAGACAGTCGATGCCCTTGTTTACTACTTGCATTACTAGCGGATCATTCTCCCTGCGTTTGAGTATGTCTTGCAGATTGAGCTGCCCGGCATCAATGCCCAGGTCTCCTAGCCGGTTCCGCATTCCGTTCAAAGAAGCATACGCTTCCAGACATCCTCTTTTACCGCAATTACATAGCTCTTGATGTGGTTCGCAGATGGTATGTCCGATCTCCATGGCAAAGCCACGCGCGCCGTGAAAAACCTTGCCACCAATGACAATACCACCACCGATACCGCTACCGATGGTAATCCCTATTAGTACTTCGTCTTGAGGGTTGCTGACCGCTTCTGCCAAAGCCATGAGATTGGCATCGTTTTCATAAAAAACGGGCAGCAACAAGGATTGTGGCATTAGAAGAGCCGGAGAGCATCCGCTCCAAAACTTGAGATTGGGATTGGTACCGATGATCTTTGCTTGCCGCTGATCTATCATTCCGGGGGAGCCAATCCCGATAGCTGCTACGCGCCGCCAAAGCTCGCGGTGGCAAAGGCGTTCTACCATTGTTTGTCCCAAACAGCGAAACTCCTCCAAGTTTGTTGCGTTTACCGGTATAGCCTCCGTAAAGAGTAAACCATGTTGACAATTACCGATCCCATATTTGATGCTACTGCCACCGATGTCTATCCCGAGGTAGAGGTCAGCGCTTGTTCTCTGCACTTGAGCCAAACCCTAAAAGATGATTACTTGCATCAAAGCACTGTACACCAAAAGCACAAAGATCAGAATTACAAACATGTAGTATCCAGCGGTTTGAGCAGAAAAGCCATTTTTTGCGCTTTGGTTTGCCTGATGGATTTGCCGGTTTATGGGATTGACGATGAGGATCATTGCCACCGTCAGGAGCACGATAACCAGTTTATCAAATCCCATCGGGATAAAATTTGTAAAGTTTATGCCTATCCGTAGAAGAATAGCACCCCACAAAGCCCAAGCGAGCGTATCTGGATTGTATTTGGTTTCGGCGCGTGAGCAGATCTCACTATCTCTGGAGATGGCAAAAAAGAGGTCGTGGATATGGAAGATATCTGATATACGTGCCCAAAAAGACCTTTTTGTCTTGCGCTCCCGGTTGGCATAGTCCCAATTGCGCCATAACCAATAAAAGATAAAGAGCCCGCCTGTCAGGATCATCATGATTCCAAAGTTTTTTGCCGAGATGTTGTAATAAATACTATCATATCCGGTTTCAAGGTAATTGTCGATATTGGGCTCGTTAAACTTGAGCTTAACATCTGGCTCGTAAATCTTGTTTACAATAGCCTGGATATCACGAATGCGGTACCATTGTCCGGTTTCGCTGTCTTGGATACTGGTATCCAGGGACAGGACATCTCTTAACACCAGCTCGGCAATTTTCTTTTCCGAAGCTTGTTCAAAGCGGATGCCATTTTCGCTGTAAAGGTAGTACTTCATGAGCATCATCCTCCCATGTTCAAAGTATGGGGATTATTTATAAACTACGATCCTCTCGATCTTTTCGATGCTCTTGCCATCTGTTGTCTTTGCCTTGATTTTGAGGAAGTAGGTATTATTTGCCAGGCGGCTTCCATCGCCATCTCTACCATTCCAGGGGATGCGGTTAAAGCCCTCTCTGCCTTGAGTTTTCCAATTGCGGATGCGTCTTCCGCTGATGGTATAGATGCCAATTTCCAGATTGGCTTCCTGCGAAAGCATAAAGGTAAATTCTGCATCCTTTTTCACTGGATTGGGATAGATGAGGAGCTTATCGATACTTAGTTCGGCACCCTTTTTTACATAAAACTGGGTGTTTGCCACGGCTGGGCGGTTGAGGTTGTCAAAAGCGATGAGTTGCAGAGTATGATAACCTTCGCTCAGCCCGCTAAAGGGATAGAGCAAAGTCCCCTCGGTATAGGAATCCAGATTGTAGGCAAAGTGATTGGTAATCGCCAAGGGTTGAGAGGCATTGTCCAGTATCATCAATATGCCATGACCAGCAGAACCGGTGATGTTGATCCCGTTACTATCGCTAATCTTGGCAATCAAATTGGCAGTGGGGCTTACCGTATCTCCGGCTCTAAAATCCAGATTTCCGATATAGAGCTCAATCTTGGGGGCATCCGGATTTTCCATGCTTACCGCTCTATCACTAATGGCGATAGGAAAGGCATAGTTCACATAGTCCTTTTTGTCCACAGCATCCCAAAAGTAGTTTACGATCGAGCCGGAATTACCGCTTACGACATCGTCGGGAACGATGAAAGACGCATTGTATGCAGAATTGTTGATGGTAGCAGAACCCTTGAAGATATTCGGTCCGCGATTGGCGATATTGGTGCCTGGACCCAGATTGTAAACACGGTCGCTGTCAAAGACGTTTATTTCTGCTACACCACTATTGATACCCGCGGGGAAAGCACCCGTCAGCGTAGCCACTTGTCTGGATTGAAGCTCGGTCAAGGTTTCGCCATTTACCTTGAGTTCCATGACGTCTGTCCGTTGCGGAGGAACGATGTGCAAGAGCGGGTCTCCCAAAAGCACATACTTTTCATCGTTTGCATTGCTGATCGTATAACCGATCTTGGCAGCCAGGATGCTGTAGCCCACTGGCTGTCTTTGGTTCACGGCATAGTTTAGGGTGGAGATCATCAAAGGAGAGTTTTGATAGGGATAGGTTTCGCGCGTCCCCGCCAGCGAGGCAATCGCTCCAAGGTTGTCCAACAAAACCACCTTTTGTGCCAGGGAATCAAAGCCAAAATGGTCAAAGTGTGCAACCTTGCAGGAGGCAGCCACAAAGAGCGGAAGCCTGCCATTGTTGCGAAAACGAAACATATCCGAGCCACCATGCAGATAGTCTTCGGCACCCAATTTGTCATAGGAGCCGTGCCCGATATAATACCACACCAGGGTGCCATCATTGATATGGGCAAACATATCATCACGTGCCTTGGGCTTGTTTTGGAATTCGTCATAGTCATATTCCATACCCAAGACCTTGTTTGTCAATACCCCGCGAGATAGCGAATTTGCCGTATCTTGAGCTTGGATGGTATGCACGTACTCACCTGTGGTGTTTCCATTGGAAAGATCATCTGCTACCACCAAGACTGAATTTCGCCACATCCCAGGGTTGGGATTTTCTACATAAGCGCGCATATTGGAGAGCATGGTATTCAATTGTGCCAGGTTCCGTGCCGGATATCTGCCGATAGCCACTTCCGGATAATCTGCGGTACTGATCATACCCAAAAAGTCATCAGATACATCCCTGCCCTTTTGATAGACCATCACTTTGTTGCGTTCGGAAGCTTGCTTAGAAAAATTTCGCCAATCAATACTGCCCAGCCCCAAGAGCGTGAGCGAGGTAAGCTTGGGAGCGGGGAAATTGTGAAAAGCATAGCGCACAAATTGTTTGATGGCAGCCGGATCGGGATGTCCACCATTAAACTGGTCAAAAATCTCGTTTTGCTTTACCACCATAGACTTTAGCTGATACTTCTCCAGATAAAAAGCGGCTAGTTCTTCTGCTTTGGAGGCAAATTCATCCGGAGTAACGATGATATTGTCGATTTGGGTAGCAGCGCTTGTCAAATCTCGCGGATAGGCTCGCTGTACCAATACCGGAGTATAAAGATCGGCGCCATCGCTAATCCAAAATTTGGTATCGGCAATTCCGCTGTTCACAAAGTAAAAACCTCCACTGAAGTTATGGATGGGCACTTCGCTAATCTGGTTGCGAGCTTCTACCTTGAATACCCGGATATTGGCACTTGTGGAGGAAAAGTCAAAGCGCAGGTTTTGAAAGTAGTTTTCTGCGGGTATGGATGCCATGTATTGGTCCTGACGCTTGATGTTGTACCGGTAGTAGTTCAGGTGATAGTAATTGAAAAAAAGATTATCCGTGCCGGAACGGGTCACCCGCAAGCGCAGAGTATTGATATCATTGGTATAAAAATTATGAACGCGGTTAAAGAGATATTCTCCAGCGCCACTCCATGTGAAGTAATTCGTATTGTTTGCACCGCTATTGAGAATCTGCGAATTGTTCATATAGACAGAGACCCGATGTTGCAGTGTCGAAATCACATCTTCCTGGGTGATGGAAAACTGGAGGCTTTGGGGCTTGGCGGTATCCACATCTTGCAAGTTGAATTGGTATTGATATTCAGCAGTGTTAAACCCAAAGAGTTTGGTCATGTACCAGTCAAATCCCTCGGCTTCCCGGCGATGCGTCTCTTCCTCAATCCGCATGCTCACCGGCTGGCTATCCAAAATTGTAGCCCAGGTGCCAGGAGATTGTTGCATCATGATACGATTTGGGTTGCCACTAAAAAGCCCGCCAAAGGTAAGCCAATAAACGCCATTGTGAGAATAGGGATTGATGCTGTGCCGGGGTTTGATGAGCTCGTTTTTGTCTGTACCATTGCGGTCTGTACCATAAAAGAGGATGTAATCTCCGCTATCAAAGCTGCCATCTTCCTCGCCGATAACTAAAATGGGTACCTCGTTAAACGCTTTACCGGCATTGACAATACCCGTGCTCACTACTCCCCCACCGGTACTGAACATTCTAAAGGTGCGGGGATCGATATCCGCAATGGGCAAGAAACTAAGCTGGGCTGGAGTGAGCTGAAAAAAACCGTCCTTATCTGTCTCAACCCGTATCCACCAGTCGGATAGCGAAAAATCCGCATAGTTGATCGGGTTTTTTTCCTGATGCTGCCACCCTCTTGCCTGTTCCTTGTTTACCAATTGTGCGGCAAAGAGTTCGCTCAAGGAGTCCAAAAGCGGCAGGCTCTTGGATGCGATATTACCGCTGATCTTAATCTGGATCAAAGCTTCTTTGACCACCTTCAAACCCAAGTTCCCGTCATAGACAAAAGGCTTGACCATTACTGGCATAAAACTCTGCAAACGGTATGACCCAGCCAAGAGCGGAACAAAGATATCTTTGCTCTGAGCCTGGTATTTTACGGCATCAATCTCATATTCATAGAGCGAACCTGCCTCGGTTGCCAATACCTTTGGTACCGGAAGAATCCGCTTTTGTAAAACGTGATCTTCCATTGCCATGGATAGCACAGTGATACTGATATCACCATCGGCGGGAATGCCGATTTTAAACTCAGCCTGCGGTAGTAGCGGCGCACCCAAGTCTGAGGGATAGTTCATGTTTTCGCTGTGAATATAGCTAAAATCATTTACTAGGGAAATCTGGTATGCTTCGCTTTGATATTTTAGGGTCAATACACCATCTTGCTGATCTATGAGCGTAATCTTGGCAAAGACGAGCTGTGCCGAAAGCAAAAGCAAAAACAGCAGCAAGGGACGCAGTGCTTTGTTTGCATTTCCCAGCCGAGGCTTAGATTGCATGGCAGGATTCATGATTCGTCTCCAGGCTTGATGTATTTGTCCAATAGATAGATGAGCAGATAGAAGATACCCATGAAGATGAATATCCCCATCATGCCCTGAACGGTTATGAGCAGGGACTGGGCAAGAGGTCCCATATTTGCGGCGATTATAGCTGTCATTTTTTCCCCTTTAGTAATGGTAGGGTTTATTGGCATTGATCATACTAGCCCGATAGAGCTGTTCCAACAATATCAAGCGCACCATTTGGTGTGTGAAAGTAAGGTTGGACAAGCCCAAAAGGCAAGCTGCTTCTGCTTTCAAGGTGTCGTGAGTACCATATACGCCACCCACGACGATGACTATACGTTTCTTAAAACATAAGTTATGCAAAAATCGGGCAAATTCAAGAGATCTTTTCTGTTCACCTCTTTCATCGAGCAAAATAAGATAATCATCAGGATTAAGCAGACGGCGGATACTCTCCGCCTCTTTGGCTTTGACAATATCGATGCCCTGGTTTTTGAGCGGGCAATCTGCCACTTCAATGATTTCGATCCGGTGGTAGGGCTTTAGCCTTTTCAGGTATTCGGAACATGCTTCCGTGAGCCACTTTTCCTTGGTCTTTCCTACCATAAGCAACGCTAAATGCATATTACTTCATAGCGGTGAATACCAATCCACCGAGACGCTTCGGCGTCAAAACTAGAGCCGGTACCTCTTTTTTTAGGAAATACAAGCCAAGCCCATCGCCATGCAGAGCATCTTGGTTTCACCATCGTCGGCACGGGAGGGGAT
>Ga0209835_1000930_pt1 | contig 17300 bp, 16 predicted proteins | sample LakKivwa52mmetaG_FD_184138 | JGI IMG/M metagenome (GOLD analysis project Ga0209835, IMG submission 184138) | Anoxic lake water microbial communities from Lake Kivu, Rwanda to study Microbial Dark Matter (Phase II) - Lake Kivu water 52m metaG... | ecosystem: Environmental > Aquatic > Freshwater >...
ATGTCACCTGAGGTGACCTTTGAGGTATGCTTGAAACCTTAGTAGCCAACCATTTAAAGGTGCCGCTGTAAAGGCTTTCCAGCACACCCACCTCCCTTTTCATGTAATTTTTATGCAACTGTAGGGTCTACAATCCGCAATTTAAATGAGGAGGACCTATGCCACAACGGGAAAAGGACCGGGTATTAGCGAGAAGAAGAAAACGGAAAAAGGAAAGAAAAAAACTCCGTGCCAAAGGACTTCTACCACCTTCCACATCCAAAGAGGCAGCAAAAAAACTTGAAAAGGCTGTTGTTAAGGAAGTACCCAAGACAGCCAGTGAGCCATCGACGCCAGAAGGTTAATCGATAAATTCGAAATTCGAATGTCGAAATTCGAAACAAAATTCGAATTTTCAAAATTCAAAGTTTTCAAACTGTCTTGTTTGGAGCATTTGAAATTTGGTTATTTGAGATTGTTTCGAAATTCGCCACGGTACGGGCGGTCGTGCCGACCGGATTTCGTGCTTCGAATTTTCTATTATTTGGATTTCATCGGGATGAAGTACCAGGTTCCCTTTTTCATCTGCTTGATCTCCCGAATGAGCTGGTTGAAATCCTCTTGTCGATTGACAAAATCGATCTCACTCGTATCGACCACCAGCAGGGGGCTCTGGTCGTAGTGGAAGAAGTAGTAGTTGTAGGCTTCTGTCAATGTCTTGAGGTATTCTAAATCGACATCCTTCTCATAGGCGGTATTTCTCGATTTAATCCGGTGATGCAGGACCTCAGGCTTTGCCTGAAGAAAGATCACCAGGTCCGGGGTGGGGATCTGTCCATGGAGAAGGCCATAGATCTGGTCATAGAGGGCTAATTCATGGTCGTCCAGATTCATGGAGGCAAAAATCCGGTCCTTGGCAAAAAGATAGTCACTCAGGGTGATTTGATTGAAGAGGTCGAACTGGGCAATCTCCCTCTGCTGCTGGAAACGGTTCAGCAGGAAGAAGATCTGGGTCTGAAAGGCATACTTTTTCCTATCCCAATAGAACTGGGAAAGAAAAGGATTCTCTTCAGGCTTCTCGAGGATCAATCGCGCATTAAACTCCTTTGCGAGGAGTCTGGTCAAACTCGTTTTACCTACGCCGATCGGTCCCTCTATGACGATATACCGAAACATACTTTTTTGCACACTCGTGAGATGTAACTCGCGTTGGTGGTTCGTTATTTAATTGACACATTCACCCATCACAAATAACGATTCATTCATTTACGGCATTCTAAATTTTTTCCCTGGTAGCCGTATGGTCAACACTGGGCAAGGGGATTTGCGTACCACCTTCTCCGCCGTGCTTCCGAAGAAGACATGGTCCAGTCCGGTCCGGCCATGAGTCCCCATGACAATGAGGTCGGCAGACTCTTTTTTTGCTATCCGAATAATCTCAACGAAAGGTTCCCCCTCTTTGAAAACAATCCTGAAATTTTTAAAGCGATTCATTTTTTTAAGATAGTTCTCCTCGAGAAGATGAACCACCTCGTTCTTCTGGGATTTTTTCAGCTCCTCCAGCTTATCAGGGGAAAGATAGATCGAGAGTTGCTCTGGATAAACCGGTAGAGGTGTTACATGGAGGACCAGAAGGGATGCCTTGTAAGTCTTTGCAAGGTCGAGGGCATAGGTGAACGCATAATGGGAATTCTCTGAAAAATCGGTGCAGAACAGGATATTTTTAAACATAATATCAACTCCTTCCCTGTTGAGATTTTTATTTCTTGACAGGCTTCCATTTCAGTTTTATGTTTCTTCATATTTACCACAATTGACAGGTTTTTTGCCACAAAAATTTTTACCCCATTGGAAATAGCTCCCCCTGCCTGCCGGCAGGCAGGCGCTCGGTTTCAAGCCATAATGGGAGTCATTTCTAACGGGGCGAACCCTTTGAGGAGGAGACACCATGTTAAGGAATAAACAGATTGGTTTTGTGGGAACTGGCAATATGGGCGAGGCCCTGATCCATGGTCTTCTTCATGGCCATCTCTGCCGGCCAGAGCAGATTCTTTGCTCTGATGTTCGGCCTGAGAGGTTGAAGGCGGTCCGGGAACAACACGGGGTAAGGGGGACCTCCCATAATCTGGAGGTCGTGAAACAATCTGATATTATCGTTCTGGCCGTGAAACCCCAGATCATGAAGCAGGTGGTGGAGGAGTTGGCCAAGCATCTCGATCTCTCAAAACTGATCATTTCGATTGCGGCCGGAGTGCCGCTCGATGCCATCGAATCCTGCGCCAAAAAAGAGCTAAAACTGATCCGGGTGATGTCCAATATCTGTGTCTCTGTCCGGGAAGGAGTCTCGGCAATTGCCGGAGGAAAACATGCCTCCAAAGAAGACTTGATGATGGCGAAGACCATCTTCGATTCCGTGGGCAAATCGATCTTCATTGAGGAATATCTTCTCGATGCAGTGACCGGTTTGAGCGGGAGCGGGCCCGCCTATATCTTTCTCATCATCGATGCCCTGGCAGATGCAGGGGTCAAGGTGGGGCTCTCAAGAGATGATTCCCTGATCCTTGCCTCTCAAACCGTTCTGGGTGCGGCGAAAATGTTGATCGAGACGGGCGAACATCCTGGAAAACTGAAGGATATGGTCACCTCTCCGGGAGGAACGGCGATTGCGGGCCTCCATACCCTGGAGCAGGGCGGGGTGCGAACCACCCTGATCAATGCGGTCGAAGTGGCGACCGAACGTTCAAAGGCCCTCGGCGAGATGATGAAAAACAACCTGACGAATGAGAAAACATAATCGGAGGAAAGAATTTGCCAATTCCGGAGAGCGAAGACGTCGGAATGTCTGAGGGGATGCAATAGATGTTTAAAGTCGCATCGATTCAATTAGGGATTGGAGAGGAAGATAAGTCCCGGAGGATTGAGCGGGTGGAATTGCTTCTGGATCAGGCCAAAGGCGCAAATCTTGTCATCCTTCCCGAAATATGGAACATCGGCTACTTCTCCTTCGACCTCTATTCGAAAGAGTCAGAGACGGTCAATGGAGAGACGGCTCGAAGGATGTCACAAAAGGCCAAAGAACACGGATTTTATCTCCATAGCGGGAGTTTTGTGGAGGAGGAGAATGGAAAATTATTCAACACCAGCCTTCTTTTTTCCCCCGATGGGAAGTTGATCGCCAGGTACCGGAAGATCCATCTCTTCGGATATGGCTCTCAGGAAAGCCAGCTCCTCTCTCGTGGCAGTGAAGTGGTTGTGGTTGAAACTCCTCTGTGTAAAATCGGAATGTGCACCTGTTATGACCTCCGGTTTCCTGAACTCTTCAGGATCATGTTGAATAAAGGCGCAGAAATATTTTTAGTGACCTCGGGCTGGCCCTACCCGCGGCTGGAACACTGGTTGATGTTTAATCGGATCAGGGCGATTGAGAACAGCGTTTATCTCATCTCGAGTAACTGTGCGGGAAAGAACCGGGGGACTCAGTTCTGCGGGCATAGCATGATGGTTGATCCCTGGGGCACCATCGTCGCCAGTGCCGGCGATGAGGAGTGCATCCTTCAGGCCGAGATCGATATTGAGAAGGTTTCATCCGTCCGGAGCGAATTCCCAGCAGTCAAGGATCGGGTTCTGTAGTCGAAAGCAGAAAAGGGTCTGTGGGTTAAGGTGACAGAACTGGTTTGGTGTTGGATGGGTTTCATAGTCTTATGGTCGTATAGTCACATAGTTAAGAACAAATAAATTTATTGACTATGGGACTATCTGACTATAAGACTAACTGGCTATCATAACAGGCATCGATACCCTAACCATTGCCTAATTGGTCAAATGCGACTCAGGCGTTTTGAATTTTTTAATCCCTTTTCTCTTTTAGAAAGCTCGACCGATAGACCCATTATTTGGAACTGATCGGAGTTTTCCAGATGATGAATGAACGGACTTTCGATCTTCTCATCATCGGCGGCGGCGTGATGGGATCGAGCATTGCTTACCATCTTGCCAATGACGGGTTTAAGGGCCGCATCGCTGTCTTTGAGAAAGATCCCACTTACGAAAAGGCTTCCACTGTTCTCAGCGTGGGAGGGATCCGGAGGCAGTTCAGCACCGAAGTCAATGTTCGACTCTCACAGTATAGCCTTGCCTTTTATCAGGAGTTCGGCGAAAGAATGGAGATGGGGGGAGAGCGGCCTGAGATCGACTTTAAACCCAGGGGATATCTCTTCCTCGGAAGCGAGAAGAACTGGCCTATTCTTGTAAGGCACCAGGCCTTTCAAAAATCGCTCAGTGTTGAGACACAGCTCCTTAATGTTAAAGAGACTCTTCAGCTCATTCCCGATCTCAATACGGAGGACCTTGTCGGCTCTTCCTTCTCCGCTGGCGATGGATATATGGATCCGCACAGCGTACTCCAGGGGTTCGTGAGGAAGGCGAGACATCTGGGTGTGGAATTTATCCATCAGGAGGTGGTGGAGATCGTGCGGAAAGGGGAGCGTCTCGAAGGGGTGAAGACAAAAGATGGAACAACTTATTTCTCCTCTTCGATTGTGAATGCGGCCGGCCCCTATGCCGGAGAGGTGGGAAAGATGGCGGAGATAGAGATCCCGGTTGTTCCTGTGCGGAGGATGGTCTATCTGGTTAAGCCGCCGCGGCTCTTTGAGTATGACCTTCCTCTGGTGATCGATACCTCGGGAGTCTATTTCCTTCACGAGACGGGCAAACAGATCCTTACCGGGAAATCCCGGAAGGAAGAGCCCCCGGGATTCAATTACGTGTGGGATCGAAATTATTTTCAGGAAGCGATTTGGCCCTCTCTTGCACACCGTATCCCCCTGTTCGACGAGCTGAAAGTGGTCAGCGGGTGGGCAGGGCTTTATGAGGTCAATCGGTGGGACTCCAATGGAATCATCGGAGAGCATCCGGTCGTCCGGGGTTTTTACATGGCCGTGGGCTTCAGCGGTCACGGATTTCAACAGGCGCCTGCAGTGGGCAAAGCGCTTTCAGAAAGGATTCGCCTCAGGCGTTATGAGACTTTGGATGTCAGCCCGCTGGGCTATGAGCGGATTCTTGAAGGCAGAAAGGTGCTGGAGGAGGAAGTCATTTAAACGAAAAACAGTGAACGATGGGCAATGGACTTTGAACGATGAACGACCTAACTTTTTGGGTTAAGGTTACGGTGACGAAGCCCGTATCGTTCATAAAAGGTTACGTTGATCGTCTTTTAATTATTTTTCCTAACCGTTACCGATAACCGAAACGGGCCTCGTTGCCCTAACTGATAACGTTCAGGACATCGTTTACTAAATTAACATTCAGGACATCGTTTACTTTCGTTCTTTGACAATCAAATAGCCACAGTCTGTTTTATCATGAACACCAAATTTTTAGTTAAGGAGGTGTTCATGAAAAAGAAGATTCTGAAGCAACGGGCATTAGCAGTACAGCGATATCTTGCAGGCGAAAGCCCAGAGAACATCTGTAGTTCACTGGGCAAAACAAAACCGTGGCTGTACAAATGGGTGGCACGCCATACTCCGAATAATCCAACATGGGTTGAAGATCACTCTCGGCGCCCTCTCTCCAGCCCATACCGCACCCCTGCCGAGATCGAAAAGATCGTCGAGATGGTTCGGCTGAGCCTGTATAACAAGGGGGACTTCTGCGGCAATCAGGTCATCCAATGGAAGCTGATCGATATGGAAGTCCAACCGGTTCCCTCCCTCAGCACCATTGGCCGTATCTTACAGCGCCGCCAATTAACCCACCGCCGGACCGGAAGATATATCCCGAAAGGCAAGAAATATCCCGAGCTCCCGGCGCTTTCGCCCAACCAAACCCATCAGGTTGATCTGGTTGGTCCGTGTTACCTGACCGGTCCGATTCGGTTCTACAGCCTGAATGCTGTCGATACCGCGATTAATCGATGCGGAATAGAACCCATGCCCTCCAAAGCAGCCCAAAGCGTCTTAGGCGCTGTTTTTGCGCTCTGGCTGCGTATGGGCATCCCGGAGAACCTTCAGGTGGACAACGAACTGGCCTTTTACGGAAGCCCAACCCATCCACGAGGCATGGGACCCCTGATTCGTCTCTGCCTGAATTATGGAGTCCATCTCTGGTTCATTCCGCTTGCTGAGCCATGGCGAAACGGAGTCGTCGAGAAGTTCAATGACCATTACCAGCAGAGGTTTCTCGACAAAGTCGCCATGTCCTCCATGTCAGAGCTTCAGCAAGAATCGCTGGCCTTCGAGCACCGGCATAACAGCACCTATCGCTACAGCAAGATCCAAGGGAAAACGCCTCTCAAGGCGTTGGCTGACATGGAGAAAAAATTGATCTACCCGAGTAAGAAGCATTCCCCAAAACATCCCTTGGATAAGCCGGAGGAAGGGTGCTATCATGTGGTAAGATTCATCCGAAGCGACTGTCGGCTAAATATCTTCGGTGAAATGTTTCCTGCTCCACCGGAAACCCAGTACGAATACGTTGTGGCTATTATCGATATCAAAGAACAAAAGCTAAAGCTTTTTCTGGATACGATCCAGGTCGAAGAATACAAGTACCAAATGCGGTAGCGACATGATACGGGTCACGGCGTCGATCATGATTTGCAAATTTTCATGCTTCGAGTTAACGATGTCGTGACCATTTTTTTAGTAAACGATGTCCTGAACGTTATCACCTAACCATTAGACGTTGATTATATAAGGAGTGAAACAAGCCTATGCTCGTACTGAACAAAAAAGACCTGGAAGAACTTCTGCCGATGGAAGAGGTGCTGGATGTTTTGGCCATAGGGTTTCGGGAGGTCAAAGAGGGTAAGTGCGTTGTTCCCGTTAGATTTCATTTGAATGTGGAGGAGCACCAGGGGCAGTTTCTCTTCATGCCCGCATATCTTCCCGGGCTTAAACAGAGCGGGACGAAGATTGTCTCAGTTTTCCCGCAGAATACATCAAAGGGAAAACCGACGATCTATGCCACCTACCTGCTGAGTGACCCCACCACAGGAGAACTGCTTGCACTTCTCGAAGGAGCCACGCTCACGGGGCTTCGGACCGGAGGGGCCTCTGGCCTGGCCACACGTTACTTAGCAAGAGAAGATGCAAAGGTTCTGGGGATCATTGGAACAGGGTTTCAGTCTTTTTCCCAGTTCAAAGCAATTCGCACTGTTCGACCTATCAAAGAGGTATGGGCTTATGATGTCGACCCTCAGAGATTGGAAGGTTTCTGTAAGAAATTGGATCCGTTGGTGAAGGTTCATCCGGCAACCACTCCATCCGAAGCCGTGAGAAAAAGCGACATCCTTGTCACCTCTACTACTTCGAAGACGCCAGTTTTTTCAGGGAAAGATCTGAAGCCTGGAGTCCATATCAATGCCATCGGTGCCTTCAGGCCGGACATGCGCGAGGCGGATGACGAAACCATTCTCAAGGCAACGATTGTGGTCGATACTTATGAAGGGTGTCTCAGCGAGGCAGGAGACCTTCTGATTCCAATGGGTGAAGGAAAATTGAGGCAGGAAACCATCCATGGCGATCTGGGAGATCTGGTGACCGGCCGAAAAAAAGGAAGGGGTTCGCCGGAGGAAATCACGTTTTTCAAGTCTGTAGGATTTGCCATGGAAGATGTGGTTACAGCCCATCGCGCATACGAAAAAGCCATCCGGGAAGGCAGAGGGCAGTTGGTCAGGATGTCCTGATTTGGCATGGATGGAACTCAATAGGGTTCGGAGTTGAAAAATCCGAAATCCGAATATCGGATCTTTTACCCTGTTAAATAATTGCTCAAAGACGATGATAATTTTTCGAGAACTTGATGATAAACTAAATCAAATAGCACTTTATCACGTATTTAACAGGGCAGGCAAATTCGAATTTTCAAAATTCAAATTTTTTAAACTCTTTTGTTTGGAACATTTACCATTTGGTCATTTGAGATTGTTTCGAATTGGTCCTGCTGGACGCTTCGCCCGGATTTCGTGCTTCGGATTTAAACCCCCTTTACGGTGAATCGCTTTGTTGCCATTTGGCGCACAATTTTATTCATAAGGTGATATTAATAAACAATCAGAGGGAGGTTAGCGATGAAAGGATATGCAGGGAAATTATTGAGAGTGAATCTTTCTGACAGAAAGATTTCCAAAGAAGAGATTTCAGAATCGTTGAAGAAGGATTTTTTAGGAGGCAGAGGATTTGCCATCAAACTTTTATGGGATGAGGTCAAGCACGTCGATCCGCTCTCCGAAAAGAACAAGATCATTTTTTCTACAGGCCCATTGAGCGGACAGTTGCTGCCGAGTGCGGAGAAGATGGTGATTGCCTCCAAGAGCCCCCTGACCGGCGGTTACGGCGATGGAAATATCGGGACGATGGCATCTGTCCATCTGAGAAAAGCAGGCTATGATGCCGTAGTGGTTGAAGGAAAATCCGAGAAACCCTGCACCCTGCTCATCGAAGATGAAAACGTTAAGATGGTTGAATCTCCCGAGCTATGGGGGAAAGATACCTTTGAGGCCCAGGACCTCCTTGAGAAAAAGTATGGGAAGAATTCCGGGATCCTTCTCATCGGGCCCGGAGGAGAAAATCTCATCCCCATTTCGACGGTGATGTCCCAACGAGGAAGGGCAGGGGGACGGCCCGGCATGGGCGCGGTGATGGGGTCAAAGCATTTGAAAGCCATCGTCATCAAAGGGACCGGAAATATTTCCAACTTCGACGACCCCAAACTTCGAGAGCTTGGGAAAAAGGGGTATGAAGAGATTAAGACGAAGGAGAGTCTTGACTTCTGGATGCGTCAGGGGACGATGCAGGCGTTTGATTGGTGCAATGAGAATGGCTGCCTCCCGACTTACAATTTCAAGGAAGGGGTTTTCGAATTTTCAAAAGAGATGGATGGTTATATCTTGGAAAAGCTCCATGTTGACCGGAAAGGGTGTCCCATGTGCAGCATGCAATGCGGCCATGTGATCAAGGATTCCGAGAACCAACGGGCAGAATTGGATTACGAAAATGTCGGAATGCTTGGCCCCAATATCGGCTTAAAAAGCCTTCCCCAAGTGGCTTTGCTAAACCGGATGGCGGACGAATGGGGCATGGATACGATTTCTCTGGGAAGCGGCATCGGTTTTCTTATGGAAGCCTCGGAGAGAGGACTGATCAAGGAGAAGATCGGATGGGGAGATTTTGAGACGGCCCGAAAACTCGTTCAAGAGATTGGAAAGGGAGAAGGGACAGGAGCCCTGGTATCAAAGGGAGTGAAGGCAGCTTCGGAGGCGATTGGAAAGGGTTCACATCGCTGGGCCATGCATGTAAAGGGCTTGGAGATCTCGGCTTATAACTGCCACGGCTGTCCGGGAATGGCGCTCTCTTTTGGAACATCTCCCATCGGCGCTGCCCACAAGGACGCCTGGATCATTGCCTGGGAAATATCGACGGATCGATTTTCTTATAGCAAAGAGAAGGTTCAGAAACTCATTGAATTTCAGAGGATCCGGGGAGGATTTTTTGAATCGGCCACGGTCTGCCGGCTTCCATGGGTCGAGGTGAGTTTCGGCCTTCACTGGTATCCGGAGTATCTCGAAGCCATCACGGGGAATCGCATGACCTGGGAAGACCTTTATCAAATTGGGGATCGTATCTATAACCTGATTCGGGCTTACTGGAAAAGAGAGATTCCTCAATTCGGCCGGGCATGGGATCGTCCTCCTGATCGCTGGTTTGAAGAACCCCATTCTCAGGGGAAGATGAAAGGGGTGAAGATCGACAGAGAAAAATATGAAGAGATGCTTTCCTACTATTATGAGCTCCGGGGCTGGGACGAGAATGGGATTCCTCTCAGGGAAACACTCGACGCTTTCGGATTAAAGGGAGTGGCTAAGGAGATGATGGGTTCATAAGAAGAGCATTATATTATTTGCTTTTTAGAATAGGTGAATGTAGCGCAGGCCTTGAGGCCTGCTTATATAGCAAGGCTGAAGCCTTGCGCTACAAAATTCAAACCATTTCGTGCTCTGGGTAATAAGTTGGCTGAGCTCAAATTTTTCGGTTATCTATCCGACATTGTCGGCAGCAGGGGAAAAGAGGTAAATTTGGAGAAGCCCATTCCTTTAAGGGAAATGTTGCCCTCCCCTTTTCCCGAAACGAATATCATCATCCTCATCAATGAGAAAGTGGGCGGTCTCGATAGCTTGATCCAGGACGAGGACTCCGTGGTTTTAATGCCGATTCTATCAGGCGGATGACCTTGTCCTTTTCCTTCCACCCCGTTTCAGGTTTCCAATCCTATTCAATCACACCCAAACATTGCGTTTCGGGAATGCATTCCTTTTAATAATAACTGTTCCCAAAATTACAAATTTCATGTAAAATAGGGCTCGTTCAAGGGAGGAGAGAAGTATGGAACCAGGAATGAGCATGGAAGCCATGGAGAAAAAGATTGCGGTGCTTGAGGAAAGGTTGAAGGAATACGAACAGAAAGGGGTGGAAAAACATCTTCGGGAGATGGCAAGACGCCTCGAGAAGATTGCTGAGATGGGGGACGATGGCATCATCGTCTTTGATGAGCAGTATAAGATTGAGTTTGCCAACACCATTGCCTCCGAATTGACCGGCTATCCGAAAGAGAAACTGATAGGAATGGACTTCCGTAGCCTCCTGATCGAGAGAGACAAAGGCTACCTGAATCAGATGCGTTCGGATGTGGAAGAGGATGAGAGCAGACGGGTCTGCACACAGATGGAGGTGTTGACGGCGAAAGGCCTGAAGAAGGATGTGGAGGTCTGCATCGCCATCTCCAAGATAGAAGAGAGCGGGATGAGGACCTACGCCTATCTGAGGGATATTACAGAGCAGAAGAGGATGGCGAGGGAGGTCCGTGAAGCGACAAAGCGTTTTGAGAAGATTGCCGAGATGGGAGACGATGGGATCATCGTCTTCGACGAAGAATCCAAGATCGAATTTGCGAACCAGATGGCGGCTGAGATCCTGGGCATCCCCAAAGATCAGGTTCTCGGGCGAGAATTTTTTTCTCTGATCGGCAAGAGGGATGAGGAGTTTCTCGAGGAGATGGTGATGCGGGGAGAAGGGGTCGGCCAGAAGGTGTGCATCGAAATGGTCCTTCAGACTCCTCCAGGACGGGCCAAAGAGACAGAGGTCTGCATTGCTCCCACCCGCTCGGAGGAGGGCTGGATCAAGACCTACGCCTACATTCGTGATATCACAGAGAGAAAAAGGTTTGAAAAAGAGATAAAAGATTCTGAAGAAAAATATCGCAACCTTTTTGAAAGGGTTCAGCATGGCCTCTTCATCAGCACCAAAGAGGGGCAGTTTATTGACTGCAATCAAGCCCTGGTGGAGATGGCGGGATACGATGACAAACAAGAGTTCTTGGAAATCGATATCCCAAGAGATCTCTATGTCAGTCAAGAAGATCGGGGAACCTTCCAGAGGCTGATCGAAGGACAGGGATTCTGTAAGGATCTGGAGGTGGAATTTAAGAAGAAGGGCGGAGAGAAGATTACGGTTCTCCTCACAGCCCATGCGAAAAGGGATGAAAAGGGTGTGATCATCGGATACGAAGGAATCAATATTGATATCTCCGACCGCAAGAGAATGGAGAGGGAGCTGAGGGAGGCCAATGAATTTTTCATGAATTTGATCGAAAGCTCGGTGGATGGAATCATCGCCGCAGATATGAAGGGCAACATCATCATCTTTAACAAGGGGGCGGAGAACTTGACGAACTACACTGCCGAAGAGGTGATCGGGAAGATCCATATCACCCAGATCTACCCTGAGGGAGTTGCCAAGGAGATCATGAGGAAGCTCAGGAGTCCGGAATTCGGGGGGATAGGAAAGTTCACCCCGACCCAGCTCAATGTCGTCAATAAAAAAGGGGAAGAAATTCCCATTCAACTTTCGGCGGCCCTCATCTACGGTGGGACGGGAAAGGAGTTGGCCAGCGTCGGAATTTTTACCGACCTGAGGCACCAGTTGGCAATGGAGAAAGATCTCCGAGAGATCGAAGAGGCCCTTCTCCAGTCCGAAAAACTGGCGGCCATGGGAAGGCTCACCTCCCAGATCGCCCATGAGTTGAACAACCCCATCTACGGCATTATGAATACTCTGGACCTTCTCAAGACCGAAATCCCTCCGGAGAGCAAAAGGAGGAGGATTCTGGAGCTTTCCCTTTCTGAAACACACAGGCTTGCCGAGATGCTTCGCAATATGCTCAGTTTCTCAAAGCCCGAAGAAGAAATACGGCGACCCGTCAATCTGAATGAGTTACTGGAAGGGATTCTCCTGATGGTTGACAAACAGATGCAGGAAGCCAATGTCAAGGTGAAGACTTATTTCGACGAGAAGATTCCGGAAGTGATGGCTTCGACAAACCAGATGAGGCAGGTGATGCTCAACATGTTCAAGAATGCGAAGGAAGCCATGCCGAAGGGAGGGACCCTTACGGTCGGAACAGGGAGAGAAAGGGATAAAGTCTTGATCCATATCCGGGACACGGGGATGGGGATTCCGGAAGAGAGTCGGGCGAAGATTTTTGAAGCCTTTTTCACCACCAAACAAAAAGTCAAAGGGGTAGGGCTTGGCCTTTCGGTCTGTTACGGGATCATCAAAAATCACGGCGGGGAGATTAAGGTCGAAAGCGAAGAGGGAAAAGGCACCTATTTCACCATCAGCCTCCCCATATAAATTGGGCGAATTACACAAATGGTAACGAATGTCACGAATAGAACCCATTCGTTTCTATTTTCAAAGCGATGAATCATCGAGATTGGGTAAAAAAGAATTTCAAAAAATTAAGTCAATCCATCGGTTTCCGATTCGTCCCTTACGAAGAGATTAAAAACCGTCTCACTAGAGTCAGGAATGGAATGAGGAAACAGGGTGTCGAATCATTCCTTGTTGTTCAGAAGATGGATTTTTACTATCTCTCTGGAACAACCCAGGACGGTTTTCTCTTCTTGCCTTTGGAAGGAAAGCCTCTGCTCATGATCAAGAGGGAGCTGGGAAGGGCCAAGGCGGAATCGCCCTTGGAGAATGTGGTTTCATTGAAATCGATCCGTGACGTTCCATCGCTCATTCGGAAGCATTGGAAAAAACTCCCTCAAAACCTGGGCCTGGAGTTCGATCTCCTTCCGGTGAGGGACTATTTCAAGTTTCAGGAGCTTTTCCCAGGGGCAAGGTTGATGGATGGTTCCATTGTTTTCCGGGAGGCTCGCAAGATAAAATCGCCCTTCGAAATCGATTTGATGAGAAAGGCAGGCGAGATTGGAAAGAAGGTTTATGAGGAAGCAACGAAAATCCTTAAAGAGGGAATGACGGAGATCGAGTTCGGGGGCCTCCTGGAGGCGGTCGCAAAGAGATATGGCCATGAAGGGCTTCTCAGGGTGAGAGCCCTAAACTATGAGGCTTACACCTGGCACGTTCTGAGCGGTCCCAATGGAGGAATCGTGAGTCAGTCGGATTCTCCGATGGGGGGGCTCGGGCTTTCCCCTGCTTTTCCGGTTGGAGCAAGCATGAGAAAGATGAAGGCCCACGAGCCCATCCTGGTTGACTTTGGGACCTGCTTTCACGGTTATCAGGCGGACGAAACCCGAATGTTTTCCATTGGAAAGATGAAAAAGAAATTTATCGATGCCTATAAAGCCTGCAGAGAGATCCATGATGCTGTGCTCGATGAGGTTCGACCAGGAGCGGATGGCGAGGCAATCTTTATGAGAACTCTAAAACTGGCAAAAAGGTTGGGTTACAAAAGAAGTTTTTTGGGACCACCGGGACTCCAGACCCGTTTCATCGGACATGGAATAGGGCTGGAGCTGAATGAATTGCCCTTCGTCGCCCAGGGCCATTCTTATCCTCTCGAAGAAGGGATGACCTTTGCTGTGGAGCCGAAAATCGTCTTCCCCGGAGAAGGAGCGGTGGGACTTGAAAATACGGTAGTGGTCACAAAGGACGGTTACGAAATCCTAACACCGGTTGGACAAGGAATATTTCAGGTGTAGATTGGTATTCATTCAAATTCACCATCCCATAACCGTTCGATAAACATCTGCCAGGGTACCGCCTCAATATTTTTTGTCAGCTGGCGGGGCTGTTTTTCCAAACAAACAATAAAACATTTTTTAACCGGTCCGTCTTCTAAAAGAGCTTGCAACGCGCCGATATCGCCTTCATGGATGCGGGATGAGCCTTTAATTTCTATCGCCAGTTCTTTATCTCCCAGAATGAAGTCAACTTCACGGCCGGTTGATGTCCTCCAGAAAGTGATGGGAATATCGGGATTACGGTAAGACTGATATGCTTTTAATTCCATTAAAATATAATGCTCGAAAGCTTTGCCGAATTCCTGGCTTCCGATCTTGGGTTGGCGCCGGGCAAGGTAATTAGCCACACCCACATCAAATAAATAGAACTTCTCGGTAGCGATCATACGCCGGTTTCTTGATTTCTTCCAGGGTGGAATTCGAAACCCCAGATAAGTATCTTCAAGAATATCAAAGTAAGTACGAACCACTTTATGCGAAACCCCTGCTTCCCGTGCGATGTTTACGTAATTGATAAGCTCGCTGGAAGTTATCGCCGCCACGCGTAAAAATTCATTAAATGCAGGAATATTTTGCGTAAGCGCCTCGGCGATGACCTCTTCTTTAAGATAATCGGCGATGTAAGAACGCAAATCTTCAACAGGATTGGTCGAAAGGTAGTGGGGGGCCAGTAACCCAGAAACCATAATTCGCTCTAAATTAAAATCCGTTACCTCCATATAAGATAGGGGAGTCATGGTCCTACGCCATGCCCTGCCTCCCAAGAGATTGGCATGCCCGCGGCGCACTTTACGCGCGCTGGAGCCGGTGAGTAAAAACGAGAGGCCTTTATTTTCAATAAGCCAATGGACTTCATCAAGAATGGGGGGGATCTTTTGCACTTCGTCTATAACAATCAACCCTTTGTGATTTTGGTAGCGTTCTCTTAGCAGGGCCGGGCGAGAGATGTATTCCGCCAAAGTATCCGTCTTCAACAGATCAATAATCTCAGCGCCGGACAGGGTGTGTGAAATCCAGTAAGTTTTACCGACTTTGCGCGGGCCCCACAGAAAGGCAGATTTCCCTCGTGGCAAGTTAAGCTCAAACAGTCTTTTTCTAATTTTCATGGTAAAGGCATTTTATCCGGATAAATTTCCCTTGTCAAGCAATTTTAAAGGAAGGTTTTTATATAGCGTTAAAGCTGACCCGCTGCCGGAGCGTAGCGAAATAGCGGTCAGGTGAAGCGTCAGGTAGGGTAAAATGGAATATCTTAGATTGCCACTCTTAGCGCTTCTTGCGCCTCGCGGGGCAACTGTACAAGAACGAAATAGGACTGGGGGTAAAGATAATCTTGACCTGATTCATCGATTATCCTGAGGTAACCTTCTTTTTCTGCTCCCTTTTAAATCGGCGGTGGCTGTAAGCCATCCCTGCCTGCCGGCAGGCAGGCGCTGGAGGAACACGTTAGGCTATACGTTTTTTCCAATATCCGGGTTTTCGCCTACCGTGGGCAATCGCAACAAGCTCAAGGTTTCCAGAAACTTCTCGATATACCAAATAGAAAGGTAAGCGCTGTAGGAGATAACGTCGCGTGCCTCTCATGGTTCTCGGTAATTCTTTCGACGGCACGATCAAGTTTTGCAAGAAAGGCATCTGCCGCCAAGGCACTCCTTTCTCGGTACCAATGGGCTGCTGCTCGCGCTTCAGCAACGGCCTCGGGATGAACATCGATCTGTCGAGGGGACATCACTGCCCTGCGATTCTTGCTCTGGCTTCGGCCCAGGGAATTAGATTGACTTTGCCTTCGTCAATTTCCTTAAGCCGCATGACGATTTCAGCTTCCCACGCCGACTCCGCATCCCTGTCTACGGTTTCGTCAAGGCTGTCAAGCAAGGTTCCTGCAAGAGCCGCCCGTGCCTCTGGGGGCAGTTTCAACGCTTCCTTTAAGATTTCGACAATGTTCTGTTTCATATTTTCATTTTACACCATCTGTGAATAAATTGCTACACAAGCCCAACGTGCCATCTGATCGCCCGGCAATGAATCGCTGTTTCCAGCCAATTGGCGCCGGACTTCTCCTTGCACCCAATCAGAGGCCAAGTTGGAACAACTGCCGACTGGCAAAAGAGTCTTTTTCTCTTAGAACGAAAATCAATTACTTTTTCGTCTTAGATTTCTTTTCCCTATTGACAACGGGAGGTTGAATTAATCATCGGGGTTGAAACTTATCCCCATTTGTTAAGAATTTACACTTAAAATATACACCTTTTTCTAAAATTAGGGAAGAGGTAACACTTTAGTGCTTTGAAAAAGTTTCATAAAATCCCTCCCCACCTCCCTTTGCCAAAGGGAAGAGAAATACTTCCCCCTTTGAAAAAGGGGGATTGAGGGGGATTTGAGATGTTGCGATATCTTGATCAGACTTCTTTTTCAAAAAACTAAAGTGTTACAGGAAGAGAAAATTTCAGGAAGAAATGGCGATTCTCGATGTCGAATACCATTTCTCTCTCTCACTTAAATTCCACAAACCGATCTTTGGGGGCTGAACAGACCGGACAGGTTTCGGGGCAGACTCCGTCCGCCACATAGCCGCACACCTGGCACACATAATAGGTGGTCTCCCGTTCTCCAATCAGGTGGTTGATCGCCATTTTGTATAGCTTGGCGTGGCCCTCTTCCACATCTCTCGAATTAGAGAAGATCATCGATGATGTTGTATCCGCTTTCTCCTCTGCAAGCTCGACAAAATTTTCATAAGCCACACCTGCAATGCTTGTTTCCGACTGGAAACTTTCTTTAAGATTGGTGTCGGTGTCCTTGATCTCTTTGAGTATTCGGAGCGCCCTCTCACCATGAATCTCTTCGCTGAAAGCGATGACGCGAAAGAGCTTTGCTATCTGTGGAAGGTCTTCCTGATCCGCCTTCTTGGCGAAGATTTTTAATCGGAGCGCCGCCTTAGCCTCTGCCTCATAGACCTTGTGAAACGCCTCCTTAAGTTTTTCGTCCATCTTTCCCTCCCAATCAGTTTGGGATAGACTATAGCACAAAAAGCGAAGATGTCGAATCCCCTAAATAGAGAGCTATTTGCGATGTTGCACGTTTTCAGAAAAAAAGGGGGTGTCGGTTGGCGTACCCAACCTGAAATTTTAGCCAGAAGACCATTCGCCGGGGTTACAAATACAGTAGACCCCAGTTGCCTCCCTTTTTCACATTCCAAAGTAACACCTCTCCAGCGTTGGATGTTTAATCCAGGAGTTTTCCCCGCTGCTCTATCTATGCGGCCTTGTCGAGCGGGGCA